>Ga0181527_1002533_pt1 | contig 17103 bp, 12 predicted proteins | sample PEATcosm2014_Bin_30_FD_119762 | JGI IMG/M metagenome (GOLD analysis project Ga0181527, IMG submission 119762) | Peatland microbial communities from MTU Mesocosm Facility, Houghton, MI, USA - PEATcosm2014_Bin06_60_metaG | ecosystem: Environmental > Terrestrial > Soil > Wetlands > Peat | place...
AATCGTGCTGGATGCAATGGCAGAACTCAAGATGGCGTATCCCAGAACCACTGCAAAGCGGCGTCTCGAACTGCTCGCCATCAAAAAGCTGCTGGCGAAATAACGTCGGGGCTCATCAACGGCAGATCTGAACAAACCGAGGTCCCAAAGACCCCAACACGCTGTTACCAGTTGCGAAGAAACCGAAAGGAACCGTCATTATGGCTACCAAGGAACTCCCCATCAACGCCGATCAGGATGGCATCCCGCAATCACTGAGCAAGAACTTCGATCAGACAGGCAACTCCTCGGGGTTCATCTTCGATGTGTCCTTATCCACGGCTATCGCGGCAGATGGCAAACTTGAAGCACAAGCTCCGGTACCCAAAGGTCCGCTTTCGCCCGAATTGCTCGACAAGATGAATCGCTACTGGCGTGCAGCGAACTATCTATGCATCGGCCAGATCTACCTGTTTGAGAATCCCTTGCTGCGAGAACCGCTCAAAGCAGAGCAGATCAAACCACGACTGCTCGGCCACTGGGGGACTTCGCCCGGGCAAAACCTCATTTACATTCATTTGAACCGGCTGATCAAAGAGCACGATGCGGACATCATTTACATCTCCGGTCCAGGACACGGAGGCCCTTCACTGAATGCGTGCTCTTATCTGGAAGGCTCATATACCGAAGTTCATCCTGAAATCACGCTGGATGAGAACGGAATGCGGCTGATGTTTCGCAAGTTCTCGACGCCGGGCGGGGTGCCGAGTCACTGCGGACCGCACGTCCCAAACTCCATGCATGAGGGCGGTGAGCTTGGCTACTCGCTAGTTCACGCGTTCGGCGCTGCTTTCGACAATCCAGATCTTATTGTTGCCTGCGTGATCGGCGACGGCGAATCCGAGACCTGTCCGCTGGAAGGCAGCTGGAAGTCGGTCAACTTTCTCAACCCTGTGCGAGACGGCGCCGTTCTCCCGATCCTGCACCTGAACGGCTACAAGATCTCCGGGCCAACCGCTCAGGGGCGCACCAGCGACGAAGACCTGAAGGCACTGTACGTAGGGCGCGGGTATAAACCCTATTTTGTTGAGGGAGACGATCCTCAAGTCGTGCATCAGCTTCTGGCTGGGACGCTGGACGATTGTTATGCCGAGATTCGGTCAATTCAGAAGGAGGCGCGCGACACTGGATTCAAGAAGCAGCCGATCTGGCCCATGCTTATCCTGCGCACACCCAAGGGATGGACCTGTCCCAAAGAAGTAGATGGAATTCCGATCGAGGGCACCTTCCGCGCACACCAGGTTCCACTCGCATCGGTTCGTGACAACCCTGAACACCTCAAGATTCTCGAAGCATGGATGCGAAGCTACAAGCCGGAGGAACTCTTCGACAAGAACGGCAAGTTCATTGACGAACTGGCGGCTCTCGCCCCTGTGGGCAATCGACGCATGGGCGGAAATCCCCATGTGAATGGGGGACGCGAGTTGATCACCCTGGCTCTGCCCGATTTTACCGACTACGCCCTCGAAATCCCCGGCCCTGGTCAAGTTCTAGCCGAGGCGCCACGCAAGCTGGGAGATTTCTTCCGGGATATTTTCAAAATGAATCCGAAGAACTTTCGCATGTTTTGTCCCGATGAATCGAATTCCAATCGGTTGAACTCCATCTTCGAGGCCACCAAACGCTGCTCGATGGCTGAAATTGTCTCGATCGATGACGAACTCGGCCCGGATGGCCGCGTGATGGAGGTACTGAGCGAGCATCTTTGCCAGGGATGGCTCGAAGGGTACCTGCTCACCGGCCGACATGGAATGTGGTCCTCTTACGAGGCTTTCGCGCAGGTTGTCGATTCGATGACCACCCAACATGCCAAATGGCTGGAGCAATGCGAAGCTTTCCCCTGGCGCAGACCGCTCGCTTCTCTCAATGTCCTGCTCACAAGCCATGCCTGGCGAAACGATCACAACGGCTTCAGCCATCAGGCGACTGGATACGTAGACAATGCATTGGCGCGCAGGAGTGAGACGATCCGCGTGTACTATCCGCCTGACTCCAACTGCCTGCTCAGCGTCTTCGACCATTGCCTGCGCAGCCGCAATTACGTGAATGTCGTCACCTGCGGCAAACAGCCGCAGCTCCAATGGCTGAACATGGATGAGGCTCTGGAGCATTGCTCTCGCGGCGCCTCGACATGGAAGTTTGCAACCAACGATGAAGGCGGGGAGCCGGATGTCGTGTTAGCCTGCGCCGGCGACGTGCCAACCATCGAGATTTGCGCGGCCTCGTGGCTGTTACAGAAGCATGTGCCGGGTATCAAGGTGCGCGTCGTCAACGTTGTGGACCTGATGACTCTAATGTTTCCTGACAAGCATGCGCACGGGATGGACGAAATGTCATTCAACGCCCTTTTCACCGAAAGTGCGCCCGTGATCTTCGCCTTCCACAACAATCGCTGGCTCATCCACACGCTGGTTCATGGGCGCTCCGATGAAGGCCGCTTCCATGTGCACGGTTATATGGATTACGGGACGACCACAACTCCGTTCGACATGGTGGTTCTGAATGAAATGAGCCGGTTCCACCTTGCATTGGATGCGCTGAAGCATATCCCTCGTCTTCGTTTGCAAGCTGAGAATGCCATCAACTTCTTCAACCAGGAATTGCACCGTCACCACGACTATATCCGTGAACATCTGGAGGATATGCCCGAGATCAGGAACTGGCAGTGGACGAAGGATTTCAGCGATTCCTCCGCTCCGGCTCCAATGGCCAAGGGGCATCCAGAGAAGGCTATGTTCACCGACAGTTAAGCGGCGGTCGATTGAAATCGAGGCAGGGGCCGATATCGCACGAGGTTTGCGATAGCGGCCTCCGCTTCCTGAACTTCGGCACTTGGGGGGATATTGAACGATCCGAAGGCACCATCCGATTGGTTCAAGGTTGATGGAGTTGATGCGCTGGTTGAGTTGGCGCTCAATCTTCACTGGTCCTGGAACCACGCCGCGGACGAATTGTGGGAAGGGCTCGACAAGGAACTCTGGGCAACCACGCAGAACCCATGGGTCATCTTGCGCACGGTCTCTCGCGAAAAAATCAAGGCTGCATTAGGCGCGCCGGAGTTCCGCCAGAAGCTTGACAGTCTGCTTCAGCTGAATCGTGAATCCTATCGAGCAGATGTGTGGTTCCAACACAAGCATCCCGACGCCGCACTGTCCACGATTGCATACTTCAGCATGGAGTTCATGCTGAGTGAAGCCTTGCCCATCTATTCGGGAGGACTTGGCAACGTGGCCGGCGACCAGATGAAGGCCGCCAGCGATCTGGGTGTTCCGATTGTCGGGGTCGGCTTGCTTTACGGACAGGGATACTTCCGCCAGGACTTTGATTCTGAAGGCCGTCAGCAGGCGCTTTATCCGGTCAACGATCCGGGCCAGTTGCCCATCCGGCCGCTGCGACAGCCAGATGGCGAATGGTTGCGTTTGCAAATTCAACTTCCCGGCTCAAAGATTTGGCTTCGCTGTTGGCAGGTGTCGGTGGGAAGAGCAAATCTCTATCTTCTCGACACCAACGATTTTGCCAATACCCCGGCTCACCGCGGAATTACCAGTGAGCTTTATGGCGGCGACGCAGAGATGCGCATCAAGCAGGAGATCGTCCTCGGCATCGGCGGATGGCGTTTGTTGCGAGCGTTAGGTCTCACGCCTGAGGTCTGTCACCTCAACGAAGGTCACGCAGCTTTCGCCGTGCTCGAACGAGCCCGCTCTTATATGGAAGACAATAAAAAGCCATTCGATCTTGCCATGAATGTCACGCGGGCCGGGAATCTGTTTACTACGCACACCGCAGTCAGTGCCGGCTTTGACAGCTTCGCTCCCGCGCTCATTCGCACGTATCTGAACCACTATGCGGTCGATGAACTCGCTATCTCAGTGGACGATCTGCTCGCCATGGGAAGGCAGAATCCGGAAGACAATTCGGAACCCTTCAACATGGCTTATCTCGCGGTCCGCGGCAGCGGGCAGATAAATGGCGTCAGCAAGCTCCATGGAAAAGTGAGCAGGCAGATTTTCCAGACCTTGTTTCCTCGCTGGCCAAGTGAGGAAGTCCCGATTGGGTCAGTAACCAACGGTATTCATGTGCCGACCTGGGATTCAGCCGAAGCCGATGCGCTATGGACCTCCGCTTGCGGCACGAAGCGGTGGCGCGGGGATCGTCCGGCCGAAGATGACGTCCGCAAGATAACGAATCAGCAGCTGTGGCAATTGCGAACAGCCGGGCGAAAAGGCCTGATCGAGCAGATGCGCAAGCGTTACCAGTGCCAACTCGCTGCTGAAGACGCAGATTCGTCAATTGCCGCCGGCATCTTCGATGAAAACGTGCTGACCCTGGGATTTGCACGCCGTTTTGCCACCTATAAGCGTCCCAATCTTCTCTTGCGCGATTCCGAGAGGCTGGTGCGGCTGCTTTCCAATCCCCGATGCCCGGTTCAGTTAATCCTTGCGGGAAAAGCTCATCCTCAGGATCTTCCCGGACAAGAGCTTATCAAGCATTGGAAAGATTTCATCAAGCGCCCCGAAGTGCAGGGTCGAGTGGTGTTCCTCAACGACTACGACATGATGCTGGCCCAGGAGCTGGTTCAGGGAATCGATCTTTGGATCAACACGCCTCGACGTCCATGGGAGGCCTGCGGGACCAGTGGCATGAAGGTCCTCGTCAATGGCGGGCTCAATCTCTCCGAACTGGACGGCTGGTGGGCAGAGGCTTATTCGCCCGAGCTCGGTTGGGCAATTGGGGACGGTCAGGAACATGGCGAAGATCCCGCGTGGGATGCCAAAGAGGCAGAGAGTTTGTATGCCCTCCTGGAAACTGCGGTCATTCCGGAGTTTTACGAGCGCGATGAATCTGGCATGCCGGGCAAGTGGTTGGGGCACATCCGCGAAAGCATGGCGCGGCTCACATCGGAATTCTCTGCTACGCGTGCCATTCGCGAATATACCGAAAATCACTATCTGCCGGCCGCTTCTGGTTACCACGAGCGTGCAGCCGGGGATAGCGCGCTTGGCACGGGTTTGCTCCACTGGCAGCAGGATATCGATCACCATTGGAACACGGTGCGCTTTGGCACGTTGAAAATCGAGACGCACGACGGCCAGCATTTCTTTCAGGTCGAGGTTCTTCCGGGTAACATCAATCCAGATCAACTACAAGTCGAACTCTACGCAGACTCAATTCACGGAGGTACGCCTGCTGTTGAACCTATGACCGCACCAGGACCCGGTGCCGATTCGCCGGGCATAATGACCTATTCGGCTCACGTATCCGCAACCCGTCCTGCGAGCCACTACACGGCGCGCATCATCCCCCACCATCCTAACGCTTCAGTGCCGCTCGAAGCGGAGCAGATCCTGTGGCAATGTTGACGGCAGTGAATCAATCCGCTTTCCATTTGCAACCGTCTGTGCTCGGAGCAAAAGATGAACCCACATCGGAAGTCCGCCGATTCTCGTGGCTCTGCCGCCCGGGACAAACGCGCCAGTTAGACGCAGAACCCGCGAAGAACCCTTCGTTCTGGACGAAGAACAGCAAGATCGAAGTGGCATATATGAAAGTGGGCGACTTCTGGCTACCCGAGCGCAATTACAGCGTCACCGCGATTCGGTTTGGGGGACGTGCCGAATTGACGATTCAATACGAGAACTACCAAATCACGAGCGCGGATCCGGTCGGCAACCTTCCGAGTCTAAAGTCAGATCGGTAGGAAGTCAGGTTGCTCTAGGAGTTGCTTTCCGTTTTCATCTCCCAACCTCACGATTCTGGACTCAGGCGGCTTTGAGTTTCTCGCTCTTGGACGCGATGCAAGCCAGCAGATCGTCCCAGGACTTGGCGAAGGAGGCGACCCCTTCTCTGAGAAGCTGGGCGGCCACTGCGCCGGTATCAATACCAGCTTTGGCGAATTCGGCCAGCACCTCGTCGGCATGCGCGGGCGGGGCTTCGCCGAATTCTTCATGGGCGGCAAGGGCTTTCAAGGTGGCCTCGGGCATCGTGTTGATGGTGAAGGGAAACGCGAGCGCCTCGACGTACAGGATGTTCGAGGCTTTGGGATCCTTGGTTCCGGTGCTGGCCCAAAGAAGTCGCTGGGACCTGGCTCCTGCGTTCAAGATGCGCTGCGACCGCGGCGAGTCAAGCAGCGCGCGGTACCTCTCATAGGTCTCCCCGGCGATGGCGATGCCGAGTTGGTTGCGTAGTGACTCGGGCTCTTTGTGCGCTACCGCGACATCCCAACGGCTGACGAACAGCGAAGCCACAGAGCCGACATCGGGATTCAGCCCGGCAGCGATCCGCCGCTCGATACCGCGTAGATATGCTTCGGCAGCCGCGACATATTGCTCGCCAGAGAACAGCAGGGTTACGTTGACTGGCACGCCCGCAAAGATTGCCTCCTCGATGGCTGGGAGACCCTCGCTTGTACCAGGGATCTTGATGAAGAGATTGGGCCGTTCCGCGCGGGCGTGGAGAGCCTTGGCGGCAGAAAGAGTGTCGCCCGTGTTATGGGCCAGCAGGGGCGAGACCTCCAGAGACACCCATCCATCCACACCATCTGTCCGGTCGTGGATCGGGCGGAAAAGATCGGCGGCCTTCCGCAGGTCTTCGATCGCCAATTCAAAGAACAGCGCCTCGCCCGACTTGCCTTCTTTCAATTTCTGGCTGATGGCGTCGTCGTAGTCGTGACTGTTCTTGATGGCATGATCGAAGATCGTGGGGTTCGAGGTGAGACCCGTGATCGATAGCTCCTGGATATAGCGTTGAAGAGTGCCGCCGGCAAGCAAGCCGCGGGTAATGTTATCGAGCCAGAGGCTCTGGCCGATCTTATGAAGTTTCTGCGTAGCATTCATTTCGTTCCTCTTCCAACACTTTTGAACAACACGGCTGCTTGCTTCCTTCCTGGCTCAACTGGCGGTGATAATCCAGGCATGCGCCTGCGCGAGTTCTGAAGGTAGAAACAACTTCGTTGGGCAGGGCATAAGGAAGCTAAATAGCTTCATCATTTGTACGATCCAGTCCACCTCTGTGACCACCGCAACGCGCTCCCAGCGTGTTGGATGTTCCACCCCAATCTTCAAGTCTTCCCAGATAGCACCTGCGTCGTAGCCGGTAAAATTCGCAGAGGTCTTATAGAAGAGCCGGATCTTGTCGTGGCGCTTGAAAGCTTCGAGAACGGCCGGAACAAGAATTCTTTCATAATCCTCTTTCGTGACCTGTCCCTCGCAGGAGAGCGCTACGACATTGTCGGGAAAATTCTTCAGAATCTCGATCATGGAACTTCCTCCGTCTCGTGCCTTTTTGAGTACCAATTCCCGCCGATACCGGACACATCCGGCTCCCGCCTTCGCGGCCTGGGGAAGCTCGATCCCAGCAAACCTCAACTGCCGACCGCTCCTGATTCGCTTCAAAGTACGGTCAGCCCAACAAATACATTCAAAGCGCGACCTAATGCATTTTAAGCGCCTTCACTTTATCGACTCTGCGTTGGTGACGAACCGCGCCGCTGAAGCGAGCCTTTAGAAATGTTTCGATCAATTCCCAGGCCAGCGCTGGCCCAATGACCTGCCCACCGAGCGAAAAAACATTCATGTCGTCGTCTTCAACTCCCTGGTGGGCGGAGAAAACATCGTGGATGAGCCCTGCGCGCACACCAGCAACCTTGTTGGCGCAGATGGATGCCCCCACGCCACTGCCGCAGAGCGCAATTCCGCGTTCGACTGTGCCGGCGGCTACGGCCCGAGCCAGTGGGATAACGTAATCCGGGTAATCGTCTCCGGGGCTCGAATGAAGCGCACCGAAGTCTACGACCTCATGGGCAGCACCGCGCAGCAAATCCGAGATCTGCTCTTTCAGGGCGAACCCTCCATGGTCCGATGCAATTCCTACGCGCATGACTCTTTCTCCTTAAGCCGGTCGAGCACAGCGTGAGCTTGTTTGCAGACATTCTCCACCGTGAAACCGTAGTGCTGCATCACGACTGACCCGGGAGCCGATGCACCGAAGGTATCGACGCCAATCACTGCAATCTGAGCACCGACATAAGATTTCCAGCCGAGGGATGCACCGGCCTCGATGACCAACAGCGGTACACCTGTGGGTAAAACCTTTTCTCGATAAGCATCCGGCTGCGACGCGAAGATGTTTGTGCTCGGCATGCTTACAACTCTCGCCTGGACACCTTCCGTCGCGAGCCGGTCGCGACCTTCCAGCGCCAGATGGACTTCGGAGCCGGTGGCGATGAAGATGATTTCAGGTCGATCACCCGCCGGAGAATCCGCAAGAATATAACCGCCAAGCGGTACTCCCGCCGGTATCCCGGGATATTGATCCAGGCCCAATACCGGGAGGCCTTGGCGTGTCAGGACCAGAGCAACCGGGCCTGTCTTCCTGCCAATGGCAAGTCGCCATGCGGCCACTGTCTCATTCGCATCCGCCGGCCGAAGGACAACCATGCCTGGAATCGATCGCAATCCCAATAATTGTTCGACAGGCTGATGCGTCGGGCCGTCCTCGCCCATGCCAATGCTGTCATGAGTGAAGACATAGATCACTGGCAAGGCATCCATAGCCGCTAGCCGCATTGGTGGGCGCATATAGTCGGTGAAGACGAAAAACGTTCCCCCATAAGGGATGAGGCCGCGGTGCAACGCCATTCCATTCAGGATGGCGCCCATGGCATTCTCTCGAATGCCGAAGTGCATGTTGCGTCCCGCCCAGTTCTCCGGCTCGAAGTTTCCGGCTCCATCAATATGAGTGTGGGTGCTGGGACCAAGATCTGCTGAGCCTCCCATCATCTCCGGCAAACGAGGACCGAGAGCCTCGATCGCCTTCCCTGAAGCAACGCGGGTTGCCATCGGACCGTCCGCCGCGCGAAATGTCGGCAGATCAGCGTCCCAATCCTTGGGCAGCCGTCTGTCGATAACTCTCTGAAACTCCGCTGCTAGGTCGGGGTATTGTTGCGCGTACGCTTTGAAACGCGACTCCCATTCTGTCTGCGCAGAATTTCCGCGCGCAACCGCTCTCCGAAAATGTTCCAGGGCCTCCTCGGGGATATGGAAGGCAGGTTCAACCGGCCAGCCCATTCCTTCCTTGGTAAGGCGGACCTCTTCCACACCGAGCGCCTCTCCGTGGGCCGCCGCAGTGTCCTGTTTGTGCGGGCTGCCGAAGCCAATGTGGGTACGCACTGCAATCAACGATGGCCGTCCGCTTTCCTCGCGGGCATTCTGTAGCGCAAGGGCCACCGCGTCAACATCGTTGCTCCGTTCCACTCTCTGCACGTGCCAACCGAAGGCGGCGAACCGGGCCAGTCGATCTTCGGTGAACGTAAGCTCCGTGCTGCCTTCGATCGTGATGTGGTTATCGGCATAGAGAACGATCAGTTTGCCCAGGTGCTGATGACCTGCATCCGATCCGGCCTCTGAAGATATTCCCTCCTCAAGGTCGCCATCGCTGACAAGTACATAGGTGTAGTGGTCCACGATTTGGTGGCCCCGCCGGTTAAAGCGCGCCGCGAGCGCCACCTCCGCAATGGCCATGCCGACGCCATTCGCCAATCCTTGTCCCAAGGGCCCTGTGGTTGCCTCGACGCCCGGAGTTTTGCCGTACTCCGGATGCCCCGGCGTCCGGCTGCCCCATTGACGAAATCTCTTGAGCTCCTCCAGTGGCAAGTCATATCCCGTGACATGAAGCAGGGCATATTGCAGTGCACAGCCATGTCCGGCCGAGAGAACGAACCGGTCCCGGTCGGGCCATCGGGGATCGCGCGGATTGAACTTGAGCGATCGATCCCAGAGCGCGTACGCCATGGACGCCGAGCCCATCGGCAAGCCGGGATGACCCGAGTTGGCCTTCTGCACCATGTCCACCGCCAGAAAGCGGAGCGTGTTGATGCAGAGCTCATCCAATGCAGTCGGAGTGATGGGCGCTGAGAGTGTCGCGGAAAATGACATGAGGTGCTCTTTGCCTTTCACTGTTGAAATGAGTTGAACATCGCGCGGAGATTCGAGGCTCACAGCTGCGCCAAGAGTCGTGCCCGGCTACATCTTGAGGCCTGTATCACCGCAGCCCGGGTGCTTGCATTGGCAGGGTGTCTTTGGTCCCTTCTTTGCGTCTGCACATGTGGTGCTGCAATGCTTCTTGCCGCTCGCGGGCTGACAGTTACAGCCAGGATTTTCGCACTTTTGAGTGGCGGTCATAAACGCTCCTCTTGCCTGAATATGCCTTCGCTCCCCTGAAGGCTCTGTTGTCCGGAAAACTTGCTCATCGTATTGAACTCTTTGAGTATTCCGCTCAGGAGCACACTTGTACTCCTGGATGACAAAAGCGTCCCATGCGCAGAAGCGGCAATCTGTTCTCTTTTGGCCATTAATGGAAGATGTTTAACAGTTGTGTCGACAAGCCTGATGCAGTGCCGTCGTGCCTGCGTGTCAAAGGATAACTCACATCCTCATACCCAGCAGGGCGTTTGCGTAACGTTCGCTTGCATAAGTGGGGATACATCGATGCTTCCAGATCAGAACCAAGATCCACATCCGTTGTCAGACATTTACAAATCGGCTTGCAGCGTTCTTCTCGGCGGCTCGGACGGGAAACCCCAGGTACACAGGTTGCATGCGATGGTCACGAGCCCGTTCGAAGGACTGCATATAAGACTGCGCTACCCTGTTCCAGACCATCTTGCGTGCGTAGAGGTAAGCGCGTTTGCGCATTGCGTGGCGTTCCGCTTCGTTGTTAAGGAGCTCAATCGCGGCAGTTGCGATGGCAGCCGGGTTCTCAAAGGGAACCAGCGCTCCGCGTCCACCGTCCAGGAGTTCGACGGCGTGCCAGTACGGGGTGGAAATGATCGCCTTGCCGGCGCCCAGGGCATAGGCCAGGGTTCCCGATACAGCCTGAGCCTCGTGGCAGTACGGCGTAATGTAAATGTCGGCCGACCCGACCAGCGAAGCCATTTCCTGGGGGCTGTGGAACCGGTTCAGGAATATTACCTCTTGCTCGACCCCAACTTCCCTGGCTAGAGTCTGCAACTGATCCCGGTACCGGTCGCCTTCTCGAGCCCTGACATGCGGGTGGGTCGCGCCTGCGATCACGTAGACGACGTCTCTGTGCCGGGACAGGATCCGCGGCAGAGCTTGAATCACGTTCTCGAATCCCTTGTTGGGGGACAACAGGCCGAACGTGAGCAATACAGACTTTCCGGCGATTGCGAGTGATTCTTTGTAAACATCCGGTTCCACGAAGGGCAAGTCGGGGATGCCATGAGGAATGAGATCGATCTTCTCGGCCCGGGCCCCGAAGACCTCCTGCAAGACACGCGAGGAGTATTGGCTCATCACGATAAGGCGCTCGGAGCGTGCGGCAATCTTGTGCATTACAACCCGTTGGTCCAGATTCGGCTCGCAAAGCACCGTGTGCAGAGTTGTGATGACTGGCATGTGAAGGTGCTTCAACAACTCCATGATGTGGTTTCCAGATTTGCCTCCGAAGATGCCGTATTCATGTTGTAAGCACACCAGATCGACACTGCTCGCATTCAAATAGTCGGCGGCTGCCCTGTAGGACGCGATATCGCCTTCGCTGATCTCAAATCGCACCCGCTCCGGGTACAGGTAGGATGAATGCCCGTCGTTGACTGCCACAACCGATAGTTGTGACGCTCCGTATTCGGCAGCGATCGCGTCGCACAGATCTGTGGTGAAGGTTGCAATTCCACACTGCCTCGGGAGGTGATTCCCAATCACCGCTATCCTGACCGGGCGTTGCGGTCGAGGCGCCAGTTGAAGGGAGGATGTTGAATCGGCTCCGAATATCTTGTGCCGCGCTTCGGGATGGATGAGATGGATTGATTGTGAATTCAAAAAGGTATTTGAGGCGGCCATTCCGCATGTCTCCCATGATCGTCAGGTTGTTATTGAATGCAATCTAAGCCCTCATAAGAACGGGGATTTGCTTCGCGATCTCAAGTGTCTTCTCAGAAGCTGCCATCGAGTAGTCCTGAGCCCTTGAGCTCAGCTCTTCCGCGGCTTCGTGATCGCCACGGTGGTGTGCGGCTGCGGCGGCAGTGTGGGCGTGGGCTGCGTTGATATGCAGGTCCGCTGCATCGTCATATTTGCTCTGGGACATTGTGCCCTCCATCTTCCAGACACCATTCTGGATGTTCCACATGCAGTCTTCCACGGGTTATTTGAAGACGCTGAGCAATCTTATACATCCCCGCCAAGCTGTTCCATTGCCTCCAACGCGACGATGCTGACGGCGGATCAGAAGGGACTCCAGAGAAGAATCGCAGAGCCCCAATGCGTTTTAGAATTCGCCGCACTTTACTCGCGAAACATCTTCAATTCTGTACAGCCAAATCATGGTTGCCAGCCGTAGATTCTTCTCACTCGGTTTCGCGTTGCATTCCAACCCGTGACGGGACCGTCAGCGGTTAGGCAATTCGTCATTCGAGGTGCAAGCAGCAGGCTCGCGCTATCCGGTGAAGACGTTTCCTAACTCACTGGCACCAGGCGCGAAGCGATAAACCGCACACTTTAGGAGTTAAGCGATGTATTACTATTTTGGTGGAATGCACTGGATCTGGTGGATTGCATGGATATTCTTTTGGATGCTCTTCTTGTCATTCATGACGCCGATGCGCCGATCCACTTACCGGGAAATGCAATCACCCCTGCAGCTCCTGAAACGGAGATATGCCGCCGGAGAGATCACAAGCGAGGAGTACGAGGAACGGCGGACCAAGCTCCTGCGGGATGCAAATGTGAAATAGGGCTGTCGACCTGGATTCGGGCAACCACAGTCCAGAGAAAGTCCAGGAATCGTTAGGTTTGCCGGGCATGGTTTCGTCTGTCCTTCGATCGGCACAATATGATGGCAGATTACTCGGCCAGCAACCGCACCACATGGTTGACAATCATCAGGTCCTCGGCGGGAGGAATGACGCGTACGATGACCGCTGAGTGCTCTGCCGAAATCACCGCCGCGCCATGAACGTTGTTGCGCGCCGCGTCGAGCGTAATGCCCAGCGCGCCCAATCCATCACAGATTTCAGCGCGGGAGGCGATGTCATTCTCTCCGATGCCTCCGGTGAAGACCAGCATGTCCAGCCCACCTAACTCAGCCACATAACCGCCGATCCACTTGGCAATGGTCCAGGTAAACTTCTCTACGGCAAGCTGCGCCTTCGCATTGCCGCGAGCGATGGCGTCGCGCAGGTCGCGCATGTCGCTGGAGAGGTCGCTCACACCCAGTAGGCCAGATTTCTTGCTGACTACGGCTTCCAACAGGTCGGCGGCTTCGGCGGCGTCTTTGGCCGACTCCGCGATCTTGCGCAGGATAAACAAGAGCACTCCAGGATCGATATCGCCGGTGCGGGTGCCGCTTATGATGCCGCCGAGGGGCGTAAGGCCCATCGAGGTGTCCAGGCCTTGTCCGTTCCGGATGGCCGCGATTGACGCGCCATTTCCAAGGTGCGCTACGATGAGCTTCTTTGGCACGGCTGGCGCCAGCTGATATACGATCGATTCGTAAGAAAGGCCATGAGCGCCGTAGCGGCGTACGCCGATTGCGGCATATTCCTCCGGAATCGGCAAGCGGGTGACGACTTCTGGCATGTGGCGATGAAACCAGGTGTCCAGGCAAACGAAGTTAGGAATGCCGGGAAACTGCCGGATAGCCTCGCGCATGATGTAGATGGCGATGGGTGTGTGCAGTGGTGCGAAGGCCTTGTAGCGCTCCATCTCTTCAATCAATGCGGGAGTGATGCGCTGGTTTGTCTGAACTGTAGGGCCGCCCGAGACCATTCGGTGGCCGATGGCGGACGGTGAGGGGAAATCTTTCGAGTGCAGCGCATCCGCCACCAGTTTGAAGGCAACGGTCCTGGTAGGCAGGGCCGGGGTCTCATCGACCAGCTTTTTCCCCTTGGCGTCCTTGATCCAGAATTCGCCCTGATCGGTGCCGATGCCGTCGACCGCGCCCTCGTGGAGTTTCCGCGGTTCGCCGTCGCCGACTCCATACACTGAGAACTTGATGGAAGAAGAACCGCTATTCAAAACTAATACAGGCAATGACGCCATGAAAATAGCCTCTCAGTTGGAGCTGAACAAGTCTGCGGGTTGGAGAGTTGAACGGAACGATACTTTATACCTCCCTACCCTGCAGAGGCGATAAGGCGCTGCTTGCTCAACCCATTGAGTGCTGCCACGAGGCATTTTGTGGAGCAAACGGTTGCGGCGTTCGACCGCAGCGAAACTAGCGGCCCACAAGATAAGCGTGGCCGCGCCTGTACGGCGGCGACGGCCGATGTGGTGACCGCCCCGGCGATCCACGCCAAGCCTTAAATCGGATGCCGCCAGTTCTAGCGGCCGTACTCGCCGAGTTCGTGAATCAGGAGTTTCGCCGAATCTGGAACTGGAACCTTGCCGTCCAGGATGTCGTGTCTGTCCACGTTATCTCCGTACAATGCTTGATCCCCACTTTTGTCAGCCTGAACGACAGCGCCGTCCAGACTGACCCCGGCAAAAATGCCCTTGCTGCGCGAATAAGACAGGATCTCTGCGTTGAGCTTCAGGTCCGTTGAGGCCGTAGCCTTCCGCCCGACAGGCCCTGCAGCCACAGAGGCGTCAGCTCCCAGTTTGAACTTGTCGCTGAGAAGGCTATGCAATGCGTGATCGTTCATAAAGAGAATAATGAGGTCCGTTGAAGAGCCCCCAATCTGGTATCCCACACTCCCTCCGTCGATGGCGATGAACATCGGCGCGCTCCAGCCGTTCGAGGTGCGACAGGTCGCGACTCCGCGACCGTAGTTACCTCCAAAGATGAAGGCAAACTTTACATCCCCAGGAATGATGGCAATACACTTTGCCGATTGCAGCAGATCATGCGGTATACCCCTATCCGGCGTTTCCATAATCTCCTTGAAGACCTGAGCAGCTCTGCGGGTTCGGGTGGTATCGTCGTCACGGTCGGACGCGACCGCGACTTGAGCCGCAAACAGAACAAGTATGGAGAAGATCAGAAAGCGTTTCAGCATAAATACCTCCTCTTTCGCTGTAGAGATTGAGTTTGAGCTGGTCCGATTCGCATTTGCTTACCAGCACTCTTCGGCGGAATTGCCGAATTGGTTGCAGCGCGTATGTCCAGTGGAACTGCATCCAGAAGAGGCTGAATTGGAGGCTGATAACGGATCGCGAGCACCTCACTCACTGTTCAGTAGCCACGAAACAAGGCCGCCTTGATCCAGAAACCAACCACTTTACCCGTGAATTTTAGACAACGAGTTCGAACCCGACTGTTCAAAATTGACCGGACTCTTCGTCGCTCAATCTTGGATAGTACTGGTGCCGGCGGCGCATCAGCTTTCCACATACGAATCGAACGACCAATTCCGGCTTGGCGGAGGGATAGACCATGCATGCAACAGCCGTTGAGAAAATCACACCCCAATCAAAAGGTCCCCTCGAAACTACACCCAGGATTCTGCCACCCGCTCTCAGCTTTCTGCTGAGGTGGGGTCTCCTTGCCCTGATTGCAATTGTCGTCGTTCTGTCGACCGTTCTGGGGCTAGTGCAAAAGTGGCTGTGGATGCGGCAACTCGACTACGTGGGTATCTTCTGGACCCTTCTGTCCGTCAAGTGGGGGATCTTTGTCGTAGCTTTATTCGTTTCAATACTCTACCTATGGATCAATCTCCGCTTCGCGGCCAGGAACATCGACGTGTCGGAGGGAAGCAGCTTCTTCAGCAAGGCGATCAGGCACCCCGCCGACGCGAGCAGGACAATCAACATCGATCTCAGCCCAAAAGTACTTGTATTTGCTATCGATGCGGCCATTGTGGTCCTCTCGCTGCTCTTTGCGCTTAGTCTTTCGGGTCAATGGGACACGTATCTCCGCTTTCGCTACGGCGGGCCGTTTGGAGTTGCGGACCCGCTCTTTGGCGTCGACCTGGGGTTTTACGTTTTCCGCCTTCCGTTCTATGAAATGCTGCAGGGAAGCATTACTGTTCTAACGATCGGGGCCCTCGCGATCCTGAGCTTTTGCGCGATGTTCGGAATGCGGCAGTCCAAGTCCACCGGAAAGATTACGTTGCGCGATGGTATCGCTCAGCACTTCATCGTTCTTCTCTTCATTCTGGCCGCGAATTTCGGATGGGGCTTCATCCTGGATCACTACCAGCTGGTCTATTCGACCCTCGGTGTTGTTCACGGCGCCGGCTACGCAGCCGCGCACGTCACAAGAGTCGCGCTCTGGGTGATGACCGGAGCCTCGGCGCTGGCGTGCATACTTTTGGCGTTCGGCTATTTCCGTCCGCGAGCAAAGAAGGTGGTCGGCGGTTTTGTGATTTATGCAGCGCTGTATGTGGTTGGAGTGCTGGCGCTGCCCTACCTCGTTCAGGCTTTCGTAGTAAAACCTAATGAACTCAGCCTTGAAACGCCCTATCTGAACCATTACATCGACTACACGCGCAGAGCTTATAAGCTGGTTGATATTCAGGAAACTGCTTATCCAGCCCTCTCGGATCTAACCCCCGAAGTGATCGCGAGGAATCAGGATACGATCCAGAACATTCGCCTGTGGGATTCACGGCCACTGCTTCAGACTTATCAGCAGACCCAGGCGATTCGTCTTTACTACGAGTTTTATAACGTGGATGTCGATCGATACCATCTCCCGGATGGCTACCATCAGGTAATGCTTGCGTCCAGGGAACTCGCGTCGCAACTGCCCGCGGAGGCGCAAACCTGGGTAAACGAGAATCTTCAGTTTACGCATGGCGAAGGGCTGGTGATGAACTCTGTGTCGAAGACGACAGGGGGAGGGCTTCCGCAATACCTTGTTGAGAATATTCCTGCCGAATCGCAATACGGCCTGAATATAACCCAGCCAGCCATTTACTTCGGAGAGGTTGCGCCTGGGTACAAGATTGTCGCCACCGGAATCAAGGAGTTTGACTTTCCCAAGGGCAATGAGAACGTCTATGCGAGCTACCAAGGGAAAGGCGGAATTCCGCTCGACAGTATTTGGAAGAGGATTTTGTTTGCATGGACGCAGAAAGACATCAATATTCTGCTGACCTCCTATCTGACA
>Ga0181527_1002535_pt1 | contig 17084 bp, 15 predicted proteins | sample PEATcosm2014_Bin_30_FD_119762 | JGI IMG/M metagenome (GOLD analysis project Ga0181527, IMG submission 119762) | Peatland microbial communities from MTU Mesocosm Facility, Houghton, MI, USA - PEATcosm2014_Bin06_60_metaG | ecosystem: Environmental > Terrestrial > Soil > Wetlands > Peat | place...
GAAGGGGTGACAGAGGCGTCAATCCCAGAGATACTTCGCGTCAAACTCGATCTGATGCCGCTGAAGGAACCCAAGGAATTCTTCCTGGAACGTGCGTACTCGATGGTGCTCCGGCTGCTTGGCGACGTAATCCTTGACGTTGCCGAGGTTGGAATAGCTGACGGCGAACGCTCCATACCCCGTCTGCCAGGCAAAACCGCGCAGACGCTCGAATGTCTCGTGGACCCAGCGCGAGGAATTGCTCTTGATATCACGAACGAGATCCGCGATTCCCGTTTGTTTGCCCAGCGAAACGAGAAGATGTACGTGATCCGGCATGCCGCCGGCGGCAAGCAGCGAACCGCCCTTTGCGCGAACGATTCCCCCGACGTAATCATGGAGGCGCGGCGTCCACTCGGGCATAAGCAGGGGCTCGCGGTTCTTGGTGCTGAAAATGACGTGGCAATTCAACGAGACGAAGGACTGTGGCATAGAACAGCGTGATGGGTCTCTGTCGCCCCTGCGGGGCTTGAATCATTGATCCGGATGCTTTCCAGGGGCTGACGCCCCTGGCTATTCACTGTCGCCTCTTCGAGGCTTCCTCCGCTCACCCTCGTCCGCGGCCGTTGCCGCGGCCGGCGGCGGTCACCAGCCGCACGTGCCCCGGGCCCAGGAGGTCGTCCAAGCGGGCGCGCATCTCCGCGCTGGCGGCCACCCGCAGACGGTCGCAATTGCACAGCACCCGGCTCCCGCCCACCAGGCACACCAGAAGCTGGAGCTGGCAGTCGCCCGGATGGCCGCGCAGGACCTCGTGCAGGGCCTCGAGCATTCCCAGCCCGTGCGGCTCTTCCAGCACGCGGACCACGATGCCGCGGGTGAAGCGGGCGGGCAGCTCGTCCAGGGCCAGCAGCTCGCTGACGATCAGGTTGGCCTCCTCGCTGCCGGGGCGCTTGTCGATCGTGCCGCGGGCGACGCACACGGCGTCGGCCTGCACCCGCTCGCCATATTGCACGAACAGGTCCGGCCAGAGGATGCACCGCAGGATGCCGCTGGTGTCCTCCAGGTCGAACATGGCGAAGCGGCTGGGGGCGCCGGGCTTGGGGTTCTTCGTGTGCGAGAACTTGATCGCCGAGAGGATGCCGCCCAGCATGACCTCGCTGCGGGCCTTCAGGGCGGCGGCCTCGGCGGCGGTGTGTGAGCAGTAGGCCCGCAACGTCGCCTCGTGCTCGGCCAGCGGGTGGCTGGACAGGTAGAAGCCGAGGACTTCTTTCTCTTTGGCCAGGCGGTCGCGGAGGTCCCATTCGGGCAGTTCGGGCAGATCGCTGGGGGCGGATTCGCCCGGCGCTTCTTCGTCGGCGGCGAAGAGTCCCATCTGGCCGCTGCGGCGGTCGGCGGCGGCGGCGGCCCCGGCCTGCGTGGCCCGCTCGACGGCGGCAAAGCACTGGCTGCGGCGCGCCGCCATGCCATCGAAGGCCCCCGCCTTCACCAGCGACTCGACGGCGGCGCGGTTGACGGTGGCCGGATCGAGCCGCCCGCAGAAGTCGAACAGGCTGCGGTAGGGTCCGCCGGCCCGGCGGGTCTGGACGACGGCGGCGGCCGCCGCAGCGCCGCAGCCCTTGATGGCCGACAGGGCGTAGCAGATCTTCCCGCCGGCCGGGGCGAACTCGACCTCGGAGCGGTTCACGTCCGGCGGCAGCATCTCGATACCCATCCGCTGGCAGTCCTCGATGTGCTCCACCAGCGCATCTTTCTTCTTGAAGTTGCGGCCCGGGATGTCGCTGGAGAGCAAGGCCGCCATGAACTCCACCGGCTGGTGGGCCTTGAGGTAGGCCGTCATGTAGGCGATCAGGGCGTAGGCCGTGCTGTGCGACTTGTTGAAGCCGTAGCCGGCGAACTTCTCGATCAGGTCGAAGACCTCCTCCGCCCCCTTGGCGGCCATGCCTTGCCGGCCGGCGCCGGCGACGAACTCCTCGCGGTACTTGGCGATGGCGTCGAGCTTCTTCTTGCTGATGGCCTTGATGCAGCTATAGGCGTTGGCCAGCGCCAGGCCCCCCAGCCGGTTGAGAATCCGCATGACTTGCTCCTGGTAGACCATCACGCCGTGGGTCTCCTGGAGCACTTCCTTCATGACGGGGTGTTTGTATTCGGCCTGCCGGCGGCCGTGCTTGACCTGGATGTAGTCCTCGATCATGCCGCCCTCCAGCGGGCCGGGGCGGTAGAGGGCGTTGGTGGCGATGATGTCGCCGAGCTGGTCGGGCTTCATCCGCTGCAAGAGGTCGCGGATGCCGCCGCTTTCCAACTGGAACACGCCCTTCGTCTCGCCCCGGCACAAGAGGGCGAACGTCTCGGCGTCGTCCAGCGGGAACTGGTAGGGATCGATTCGCCGGCCCGTGGTCTGCTCCACCAGCTCGATCACCTTGGAGAGGATCGTCAGGTTCCGCAGCCCGAGGAAGTCCATCTTCAGCAGGCCGGCCCGCTCCACGTCGCCCATCGCCCACTGCGTGATGATCTCCTCCTTGTTCTGCACGTGCTGCAGCGGGACGTAATCGGTCAGCGGGCGGTCGGCGATGACCACCGCGGCGGCGTGGGTGCCGACGTTGCGGGCCAGGCCCTCGATCTTCATCGCCAGGTCCAGGAGCTCGCGGACTTGCGGGTCGCCCTGGTAGAGCCGCTTGAGGTCCTCGCTCTTTTCCAGCGCCGCCGGCAGGGTGATTTTCAGCTCGTCGGGCACGAGGGCCACCACGGCGTCGACCCTGGGGATGGGCATGGCCAGGGCCCGGCCCACGTCGCGGATCGCCGCCCGCGCCGCCAGCGTGCCGAAGGTGCCGATCTGCGCCACGTTCTCGGTCCCGTAGCGCTCCTTGACGTACTGGATCACCTCGCCGCGGCGCTGCTGGCAGAAGTCGATGTCGATGTCCGGCGCCTCGCGGCGGTTCTCGTCCAGGAAGCGCTCGAAGAGGAGGTCGTAGCGCAGCGGGCAGACGTGGCTGAGGTACAGGCCGTAGGCCACCAGCGATCCCACCCCCGAGCCCCGCGCCGTGGCCGGAATGCCCTCGCCCCGCGCGAACCGCACGAAGTCCCAAACGATCAGGAAATAGTTGGCGAAGCCCAGCTTGTCGATCACCTCCAGCTCGCGCTCGAGGCGGGCCAGGACCTCGTCGGACAGCCGGCCGCCGGGACACCGCTGGGGGTCGCCGGCGTAGCGCTCCAGCAGCCCCTGCCGGCACAGCTCGCCCAGGAACGCCTCGGAGGTCTTGCCGTCCGGCGGCGTGTAGACCGGAAAGTGCCGCTTGCCCAGCTCCAGCTCGATGTGCACCGTGTCGGCGATCTCCTGCGAGCGCCGCAGGGCCTCCTCCTGGCCGGGAAACGCCGCGCGCATCTCCTCCGCGCTGCGGAGGTGGAACTCGCGGGTCTCCATCCGCATGCGATTCGTGTCGCTGCGGAGCCTGCCCGTGTTGATGCACAACAAAATGTCCTGCGCCTCGTGGTCCTCGCGGAGGATGTAGTGCACGTCGCTGGTGGCCACCAGCGGCAGGCCCATCTGGCGGGCCAGGTCGACGGCGGCCTCCAGCACGATCCGCTGCGACTCGATCCCGTTGGACTGGATCTCGATGAAATAGCGGTCGCCGAAGAGCTGCTGGAACCAGGCGGCCGTCTCGCGGGCCTTCTGCCTGCCCGCCTCCGTTCCAGTGAGCAGGTGCCGGCTCAGCTCGCTGGACATGCAGCCGCTCAGGCACAACAGCCCTTCGTGATGGGCGGCCAGCAGGTCCTTGTCGATCCGCGGCCGGAAGTAAAAGCCCTCCAGAAAGGCCGCCGACGAGAGCTTCAAGAGGTTCTGGAAGCCGGTGCGGTCGCGGGCCAGGAGCGTGAGGTGGTAGCTGGCGTCCTTCACCCCGCCGGCCGCCTCCTTGTGGAAGCGGCTGCCGGGCGCGATATAGGCCTCCAGGCCGAGGATCGGCTGCACGCCCAGCTCGTGCGCGGTCTTATAGAAGCTCAAGGCGCCGTGCAGGTTGCCGTGGTCGGTCAGGGCCAGGTGGCTCATGCCCAGGTCCTTGGCCCGCTGCAAGAGGCCGGGGATCGTCCCCGCCCCGTCCAAGAGGCTGAAATGGCTATGGCAGTGCAGGTGGGCGAAAGGCAGCGTGGACATATCGGTTCCTCCGTGTGCGGCGCGCGGGCGGCGTTGGTGTAGTCGTGTCCGGCGAAGGCGAACGAGCCAGGGCTTGCGCGTCTAAATAATATGGACAATCACCACGTTCTCCCAGTGTTTCTGAAGATACTCGGCCACCAGCCGCCGATGACAACGGTCGGGCTTGTCTTCGCTGCACAGTAAGCAGGCATAGTCCATCGTGCTCTTGGGTACGACAGCTTCGGCATGCCGCGATTCCAACAGCCTCAAGAACTCGGCCTCATAGACCGCCCAATCGCCGTTGTGTTTCTTGAACGCGTCGAGCATCTCCCGGGTGGGAGCGAGTTCGGGAACATGCACGTACCCGATGTTGGCAATGACCCTCAAGAAGAACTCCAGGTCTTCTTTCTTCGAGAAGCCCGCCAGTTGGGACACGTTGTTCAGCCGAATGTCGACTAATCGCTTGACACCAGCTTCCTGGAGTTTTCCGAAAAACTCCGCAGCGGTCTTCTTCGTGAACCCGATCGTAAACAACTTGATGGCGTCGGCCATTAGAGGACATGCTCCATTGCCTCGACGGGTAGTGCGCCCGAATCGACGAATGCGATTCTGTCGCCTTGCCGGTCATAGGCCTCCTCGACCAATTCGTCCTTGCTTTGGAACAAATCGCCGGGAGGCAGTTTCATCATCGCCAACAGCCGGTTCTCCGCGTCCTCGTGCCTCTCGAGGCTCCCATCTTCAAGGATATGCCGAATGGCCAGGTTCTCCTTGCGCAGGTGACGGCAAACGAGAATCGTCCGATGGCAGGTGAGCGGATCTTTCTCCGCGCAGAGCAGTGCAACCGGAGCCGCTCGAGCGGCGGACCGCAGACGGGCAAGGCCCTCCCTGAAGCTGGGGAGTTGTGCGACAAGATTGAACTTCACCTTCTGGTCGCAGTAGCATTCTTGTTCGATCCTCCTCGCCCCCAGCTCCTTTCCCAAGAACAGGTAGTCCATGCCCTGATTCCTCAGAGCGGCGATTAGCGATTCACGGTTGAACTGGGGGGTGAACCGGCTGTACGGGCTGGAACGAACGTCGGCGATCACTGCAACCTGGTGACGCTGCACCAGGTCGATCAAGCCCGAAAGCTCGTGGTTCGAATGGCCGATCGTGTAGAGCAAGGGCGCGTTCATGGGACGTTCTCGAAAATCGTCGCGACGACCTTGTAGTGATGGCCATGGAACTGGTCGGCAAGACTGACACACAGCAAACAAGCATCGCCGCAGGGCAGCCGCTCTTCCAGCGGCGGTTCGCCGCGGTTGGGAATCCGGCCGGCGTACCGGTTGTAAAGCACCGGGTCGGTGACCGGAAACTCGTATTCCAGCCCATTGTACGCGAAAACCACCTGTCGTATTCTATAGTCCCGAGAATCGGTGAACAAACGGATACGAAGAGTTGATGGACGAATGAGATAGAGCGACTGGCTCGGCGGGTGGTCGACTAGCCGCTGATGCGAGATGCGGTCACTGCGGTAGCCAGGCTCATGCCATAAGTCCTGTGGGTATTCCTGAAGTGCGGCGAGGGAAGGCAGCCCATAGCAGTTGGTGACATCGACCCACCGTTGGCCGTCCGCTATCCGCCAGTTCTCGGGTTGACAAGGATTGCCCACTGGCCCAGCCAGACACAGCTCCACATAGCTCATAAGAGAAACCTGGCCGCCGTTGGCCAGGCAGGTCTCTTCCCAGCTCAACTCACCGTCGCCGCGATTGCTGACCGGCCGTATCCACGGGCCGAAGGAAGTCTGGTCGCCACGTTCAACGACTTCCCGCCCCGCGATACAGCGTCCTCCCGTCTTGCGAGAGTTGGCGAGCACGAAAATTCGCTTGCGTTCCATAATCCGCCGCCCGAATGACCGCCGGCCCTTCCGCAACGCCTGCTGCCGGCTCCTCCCACTATATCTCGCGGAGCGGCTGCGCCAACCGCCCCTGGACGCGGCAAGTCGTGATGGCGAATCCGATACTTCGTTTAGCCCTGGGTTGCCCTTTCCTCGGGTGGTGGGTATGCTGTTGATAGGGGGAGCAAGCGTGAGCACCGGCGAGGCAACAGCCAAGCGGAAGCGAGGCGAGATATGAAAATGGTTGGTTTCGAAGCCATTGTGGAGAACGGGCAGATACGCCTCCCTCCGGGTGTCCAATTGCCGGACAACACGACGGTCTATGTGTCTGTTCGACGTGCCGAGACGAATCCGGCCGGGTCCGTGACAAGCCCGCATCTGCCGGGCTCCGAGCAGACCAACGACTTTGCGGCGGCAACTGAGGAAAAAGACACCGGAGATGCCCGCAAGACGGGGGAAGCCCTCTTGGCGGAGCTGGCTGGCTCCTGGGAAGGCGATGAGACGCCGGAGGAGTGGGCCGCGAGCTTGAGAAAGGCCCGCCGATCGGGCCGCCGCTTCAAGGTGCCCGATGTTTCTCCTTGACACCTCAGAGAATTGGGCGGCGTAGCCCGAACACGTCCGAATCACTCCTGCGGCTCGCTGAGCCGGCGGAGGTACGTCCCCAGCCGGGCCTGCAGGTCCAGCAGGTTCTGCCATTGGCGGGCCTCCAGCGACACGCGGTCGCCTTTCTCCTTGCGGACGGACTGGATCAGACCGCGGAGCCGGAGGTGCAAGTACTGCAGCAGCTCGGCGATCTGCGCGGCCTGGCCCGGGCCGAGCGAGCTGGGCAACTCGGGCGGGACCATCGTGTGCAGCAAGGTCTGCACGTCCCGCTCGTCGCCGAAGTTCAACTCGAAATCCAGCGGCGCCGAGCCCGGCTCGCCGGCCAACTCCTCGCAGGCCAGGGTGACGGCCTCCGAGAGGTCGGCGCCGCGGAGTTGCGCCAGCCGCTCGGCGATCTCCTCGCGCGAGCCGATCAAGAGCACGGTCCGGCCCAGGCTCACCAAGTCGCCGGGGCGGACCAGGCATACCTGGATGTTCTCCCCGTTGACCTTCGTGCCGTTGGTGCTGTCCAGGTCGGTCAGGACCAGCTTGCCGTCGTCCTCCTGGACCTTCAGATGGAAGCGGCTGATCCGCTCGTCGTTGAGCTGGACGGGGTTGCCCTCCTCGCGGCCGATGGTCAGCGGGGTGGGCACGTCCGCATAAACCCGCCCCCGGTCGGCCCCGTCCAGAACCCGCAACGTGACTAGCGCCATAGGGTTTCGCCCCTTGCTCCCTCCTTGGTTGTAACACGCCCGGCGGGCGCCGGTCAAGGTGCTCGACAAGCGGGTGGCGGCTAAGTATGCTGGGGATTTATTGAGGCAAGTGCCGTGTAGCGTGGCCCGTGGTCCATGGTCCGTGGTCGGTAGCAACGGACCACGGACTGCTGACCACTGACCGGTCATCCGGAATAAACAACACCAACCGGAGGAAGGGCTTATGAACTGCAAACGCGTGCTGCTGACCGAGAAAGAACTGCCGACCGCCTGGTACAACCTCCAGGCCGACCTGCCGGAACCGGTCCCCCCGCCGCTGGACCCCGGCACGCACCAGCCGGTCAGTCCCGCCCAATTGGGGCGGGTGTTCGCGCGGGCCCTGTTGGAGCAAGAGGTCAGCCGCGAGCGCTGGATCGAGATCCCGGAGGAAATCCGCCGCGTGTATGCCATCTGGCGGCCTTCGCCGCTGGTGCGGGCGTACAACCTGGAGCAGGTTCTCAAGACCCCGGCCCGCATCTACTTCAAGGACGAAAGCCACAGCCCGCCTGGCAGCCACAAGCCCAACACGGCCGTCCCCCAGGCCTACTACAACAAGATCGAGGGGACCAGCCGGCTGACGACCGAGACGGGGGCCGGCCAGTGGGGCGCCGCCCTGGCCTTCGCCTGCAAGATGTTCGACGTCCGCTGCAAGATTTTCATGGTCAAGGTGAGCTACCACCAGAAGCCCTACCGGCGGATGATGATGCACATCTGGGGCGGCGAGGTGACCGCCAGCCCCTCGACCGAGACGCAGGCCGGCCGGGGCATCCTCAAGGATGACCCCGACTGCCCCGGCAGCCTCGGCATCGCCATCAGCGAGGCCGTCGAGGCCGCCGTCACCAGCGAGGGTTCCAAGTACACGCTGGGCAGCGTGCTCAACCACGTGCTCTTGCACCAGAGCGTCATCGGCCTGGAGGCGGAGAAACAGTTCCAGCTTGCCGAGGACTTCCCGGACGTGGTGATCGGCTGCGTGGGCGGCGGCAGCAATTTCGCCGGCCTGGCCTTCCCCTTCCTCCGCCACAAGCTGCAGGGCCGCCCGATCCGCTTCATCGCCTGCGAGCCGCACAGTTGCCCCTCGATGAGCCGCGGCCAGTACCGCTACGATTTCGGCGACACCACCAAGCTCACCCCCCTGATCAAGATGTTTACGCTGGGGCACAGCTTCATGCCGCCGGGGATTCACGCCGGCGGGCTCCGCTACCACGGCATGGCCCCGATGGTCAGCCTGGCCAAGAAGCTGGGGCTGGTCGAGGCCCAGGCCTTCCACCAGATCGAGAGTTTCGAGGCCGCGCGGCTGTTCGCCGCCGCCGAGGGCACGATCCCCGCCCCCGAGACCTCGCACGCCATCCGCGCCGCCATCGTCGAGGCCCTGCGGTGCAAGGAGACGGGCCGGGAAGAATGCATCCTCTTCAACTTCAGCGGCCACGGCCTGTGCGACATGGGCTCCTACGAAAAGTTCTTCGGCGGGCACCTGGAAGACTACGCCTATCCCCAGGAGAAGATCGAGGCCGCCCTGGCCGAGCTGCCGACGGTGGCGTGAGGGGGGGAGAGATTGGGGATTGGGGATTGGGGATTGGGGATTGGGGATTGGGGATTGGGGGAGGGGTGGGGATTAGAAAAGCCCGCCGACTGCGTCGGCGGGCTCATTTTCGCGGGTCGCTTGCGGCTTCGCGTTCCAGCTCCCAGACCAAATCGTCCACGTGCAGCGGCTTGGCCAGCACGGCGGCGGCGCCGGCCGAGCGGAGCCGGGCCACGTCGTCGATCCGCGGAAAATCCATGAGGACCACCAGCGGCGCGGGGGCCAGCGCGGCGGAGAGCCGGCGGACCTGGTCCAATTCCTCCTGGCCGCCGTCGGCGGCGTCGAAGATCGCGGCTGCCGCCCCCTCGACCCGCCCGGCCTGCGGCTCGCGGAGCCAGACGGTCGCGTAGCCACACTCCCGGCAGACCGCCGCCAGCACGGCCTCCATCTCGAAGCTCCGCGTCACCAGCAGCGCCAGGCCCTGCCGCCGCGGCCAGGGAGTTTTCGCCGCGGCCAGCAGGCGTTCCTCCTCGGTGGCGGTGGCGGGCAAGTCCCACGTCGAGTCGCGGCCTTCCAGGATCCGCCGCAACTGCCGCTGGCAGCGTGCCGGCCCCTGGTGCCAGTACAGGCGGATCACGCCGGGCGAAGGCCGGCCGGAGCGCATCTCCCCTTCGCACCAAGTGCCCAACAAGGCTACCACCCGCGCCAGCGGCGCCCGGCGGCGCAGCCCATCCAGTGCGGCCGGCGCGAACTGGCCGGGATAGGCTTGGGCCACAATGATCACGTCGGGCGTCCAGGAAGCGTCGGCCAATTCGGCGGCCGCTTGCCGGGCGTCGGCGGCCTGCCGCACGTGGCCCAGGGCCTCCAGAACCTCCCGCGTCCGGCGGAATTCCGCCCGGAGCGTGTCACCCACAAGTAAGATGGATATCTCGTTCACGGCGTTTCTGTCCTGAAACGTACTGTCGTCAGACCCCGCATCGTCTGTCATTCGCTCGCTTGTTGCGCCACGCCAAAATCTCTCAGTGCTTCAATACCGGCTCGGAGCCTTCTTTCAGGTATTCGCTCGGTATCGTCCAAACTTCGGGAACGCCATGTTCGCACGTCCCAAACCAGACTCCTGTGTGGTCGTCAAGATCACCGGGCAGTTCCTCTCCGGTTATCACAACGACGCCGACCCGGTTGTCGAGTTTGACGAAATCGCCCCTGTTGAACATGATGGAATACCTCATCACCTGAAAATAGCTTCGCTCTGCTTCCTTTGCGGCTTCGCGCCTTTGCGTGAAACCCTTCTCGGACGAACGTCTCCGCTCGGGGACCGTTGTCTCATTGTTCCGCCAGCGAGGCCATTTAGAGCGTTCCCTCGGTCTCGACGATGAGCTGCCGGGCGGCGGCGGCGTCGGGGGCCTCCCGCAGCAGGCCGAGAAAACCCGGCGCGGCCAGCACCCGGCTCAGCCGCGCCAACACCCGCAGATGGCTGCGGTCGTCCAGCGAGCAGATCAGGAAGAACACGTCGGTCAGCGGCGCGTCGGTGCCGAACGGGATACCGGTGTTCGTGCGGCCCAGGGCCAGACACGCCTGGGCGAGGATCTTGGCCATCGGGCGGCGGGGGTGCATCAGGGCCACGCCGTTCTCCAAGGCGGTGGTGTGCATCTCCTCGCGGGAGCGAACGGCCTCGGCCATCGCCGCGGGGTCCCAGAGCCAGCCCGTCCCTGCCGCCAGCCCGACCATCGCATCGATGACCGAGCATCGCGTCCTGGCCGGTAGGGGAATGGCAATGGCTTCCGGCGGTAGCAACTCGGCGAGCTGGATCTCCGGCTCCTGCTCGACCGGGGCGGACCGCCCGAGCACCCCCTCGACTTCGACCAGCTCCGCCCCGTCCGAGAGGCCGATCCGCCGCTCGAACCAGTGGTGAATGTCGGCCTTGGCGAACCGCCACTGGCCGGCGACCTTGCGGCCGGGCAACTGCCCGCGCTCGGCCAGCCGGGCCACCTGCTGCGGCGTCAGGTGCAGGTAGCGGGCCAGTCCGGCGAGATCGAAGTCGCTGTGCGGCATGGTATTATGTTCGCCGATTCGGCCGGCCTTGTCCAGGTGCAAATCTCGCCTTGACAGGCGGGCCAAAATCCGGAAAATCCCGCCAGCAAGTGACCCATGTAGAAGCGGCATCTGGCCGCTTCTGCCCAAGCAGAGGCAGGAAGCCCCTGATCCCGAGGCAAGGAGGCCTGGGGCCGTGCAAGTCTGTTCCGCCCTCGCGCCGCGGTTGAGCCTGCGCACGCTGTTGCCGGAGGCCGAGATCCTCGGCACGGACGACCTGCAGATCGGCCGCTGCGTGTCCGACTGGCGGCAGGTCGAGCCCGGCGACCTGTTCGCCGCGCTGGGCAGCGACCTTGATAAGGGAGGGACCGGCATCCCGCAGGCGATTGCCCGCGGGGCCGCCGCCGTGCTCTGCCAAGAGGCCCCCGCGGAGGCGCATGTCTCCGTCGGTGCGCGGCGGGCAAGCCCGCCCGCTAAACGGCAGGGCCCCGGGGACGCGGACGTGCCGCTGTGCCTCGTCTCCAACGCCCGCGAGGCCTATGGCCGCATCTGCCAGGCCTTGGCCGGCAACCCAAGCCTGCAACTGAAAGTAATCGGCATCGCCGGCGACAACGGCAAGACGACGGCGAGTTGCCTGCTGGCAAGCGTGCTGTTGCAGGCGGGCGGGCGCGTGGGCCTGTTGGGGAGCTTGGGCTACCTCGACGGCCAAGCGATCGAGTCGGCCACACAGCCGACGCCGCCGGCCGACACCCTGGCCGCCCTCCTGGCCCGCATGGTCGCCAACGGCTGCTCGCACGCCGTCGTGGAGGTTTCGCGGCGCTCTCTGGCCGAGTCTCGCTTGGCGGGGATGCAACTGGACGTGGCCTGCCTGACCCGCGGCGGAAAAAGGGGACAGTCCCCATTTGCCGGAACGGCCCGGAGGGTGCTTCGCACAAATGGGGACTGTCCCCTTTTTCCTTCCTTGCTGGAGCATCTGACCCCCGAGGGCTTCGCGGTGCTTAATGCCGATGATCCGGCGTCCGCGGCCTGCCTGCGGAAGCTGGACGGCCCGGCGCTGACCGTGGGCATTCACAAGCAGGCGGAGATTATGGGGGTGCTGCTGGAGCAGTGCCCCAGCGAGCAAATGTTCCTCTTGACCGCCGGCAGCGAGACGGTGCCGGTCCGCACCCGCATGATCGGCACCCAGCACGTGTACCACTGCCTGACGGCGGCGGCCGTGGGCTTGGCCTACGGGATCGAGCTGATGGCGGTGGTCCGCGGCCTGGAGGCGGTCGAGTATGTTGCCGGGCGGCTGGAGCGGATCGAGTGCGGTCAGCCGTTTGGCGTGTTTGTGGACAACGCCCGCACGCCCGCCGCCCTGGCGGCCTGCCTCGAGGTGCTGCGGAAGGTGACGGCGGGGCGGCTGATCTGCGTGGCGGCGGCCCGCGGTGACGGCGATGTCCGGCGGCTTGGGCAGACCCTGGACAGTACCGCCGACCAGGCCGTCCTCACGAGCGACCACCTCCCGGACAAAGACCCCGGGCAGGCCGTCGCCCAAGTCCTCGAAGGTTTCAAGGACCCACGAAACGTACGTATCATCGCCGACCGCGCCGCGGCTGTCGGCTGGGCGCTGGCCGAGGCCCAGCCCGGCGACTGCGTGCTGCTGGCCGGTAATGGATACCGGGAGGGCCGCGCTGGGCCGGACGACGGCCAGATCGCCCGGCAGTGGCTGTATGAAAGGGATTAGGGATTAGGGATTAGGGATTAGGCCGCTGCCGCTTGCGGCTTCGCACGAGTTTCGCACGAGCAATGCACACGGAAACCCTACACGATCTCGAGCAGGCTACCCTGGGCCGTGTCCTGCCGGAAGGGGCCGGGGCGAGAGGGCACCTCAAGGGCTGCCCCGACGCCGCCACGCCGCTGGGCCGCATCGTCGCCGACACCCGCCAGATCGAGCCGGGAGACGTTTTCTGGGCTCTGCCGGGTACGAATCACGACGCAACGAGTTTCGTCGAGGAGGCGCTCCGCCGCGGGGCTGCCGGGGCCGTCGTCCCCCGAGACACCCAAGAGCGACTGGGAGACTGGCCCGGCCTTGACGCAGCGGCCCCCGGCCGACCGCAATTTCGCTGGTTGCTGCAGGTCGAAGACACCTACCGCGCGCTGCTGCAATGGGCGACCTGGAAGCGCGCGCGATTCACCGGCACGCTGGTGGCCGTCAGCGGCGGCGTGGGCAAGACGGCCGCGCGGCAGATGATCCACGCGGTGCTGGCCTCCCGGCTGTCGGGGACGGCCTGCCCGCGGAACTTCAACAACCACTTCGGCGTGCCCCTGAACATGCTGGGACTGCGGCCGGAGTACGACTACGCGGTGCTGGAGCTGGGCGCCGGCCCAGCCGGCGAGATTCCCGCTTTGGCCGGGCTGTTCCGCCCGAAGGTCGCCGTGATCCTGCCGACCGGCGAGAGCCGGCAAGGCGGATTCGGCAGCTGCCAAACCGCCGGCGACGCCACGGCCGACCTGCTGGCCACGCTGCCGGCCGACGGCCACGCTGTGCTGGCCGACGACCCCTGGCTGTGCGCCGCGGCCGCGCGGTGCGCAGCCCCGATCACCTGGATCGGCAGCAGTTCCCGCTGCCATTTGCGGGCCATCGAGCTGGAGACCGCCGGGGGGCGGCTGGGCTTTCGCGTGGCCATCGGCGAGCCGAGCCTGTCGGACGAGCCGGCCGCGGGGCAGATTGCCGCGGAGGGCTTCTCGGTGCCCGCCTGGGGGCGACAGCACCTGGCCGCCGCCCTGGCCGCCGTGGCGCTGGGCCGCATGATGGGCTTCGACCTGGCAGGCATCGCCGCGGCGCTGGCGAACTTCCAGCCCCTGCCCATGCAGTGTGACGTTCTCGAGGTCCGCGGGGCCACGATCCTGCACGACGCCCGCGGCCCCGGTGCGGCGGCCATGCGGGCCGCGCTGGAATTGCTGCAGGACTTCGATTCCAGCGGCCGCCGCATCGTCGTCTGCGGCGACGTGGCGGAGCCGGGCCTACAAACGGCCGCCTTGCACTGGCAACTTGGCAAACAGATCGTCGAGCTGGGCGGCGCCGCATTGCTGATCGCTTGCGGCCCGCTGGCCCGGCACGTCACGGCCGGGGCCCGCGCCGCCGGCATGGTCCGCTCCCGCGCGATTCCCTGCGACGCCGTCGACGACGCCTTGCCCTACCTCGGCCAGGCGATCCTCCCCGGCGACGTGGTGCTGGTAAAGGGCTCGCAGGGCATGGAATTGGCGCGGGTCGTGGATGCGCTTGGCCGTTACCCGCAGCGGCGGATTGCATAGAGTTATCAGTTATCAGTCGTCAGTTATCAGTCGTCAGTTATCAGTTGTCAGTCGTCAGTTATCAGTTGTCAGTTATCAGGCGTCGGTTCTCGGTTTCCGGTACTAAAAACTGAGAACTGAAAACTGAAAACCCGTTGTCCTCTGACCATTTGGAGACCTAACGAACCATTGCGAGTTCCGCCGTTAGCGCCGGGTTTGCAAGAATCCGGTGCTTCCCCTCCCTCCTTGGGGCTGGAGCAACAAGCTTGCCGGGCCAAGCGGTACATGGGTCGACCGCTCCGGCGAGTGCTTCGCGGCGGAACTTTGTGCTGAGCGCCGGGACGGCGCCCCCGCGCCGTCCCGGCTGCTCAGGGAACCCTCCGAGGGCGGAGGGTCTTACCTGGGACAGGAAGCAGGGGACAGCGCGCGAGCCATCTGTCGGCGGAAGGGCACATCTCCCCTCAGCAGCACGAAACGCTGCGCGTCCCTCTCAATACCCTCGTTGGCAGTCGCCATGAGATCCGGGGGCTCAATGGCCCCGGATCGCCCTTGAGTTTGGCCCCCCGCGAGAATAGACTTGAATGTTCGGCACCTGTTGGTTGCCGCGAGGGTAGTTGACACGTGCTGTCGAACGGTAGGGTGGGTCGAGCGAAGCGAGCCCCACCCAGAACAGCTCGAATTCATGCTGGTGGGGCTCGCTTCGCTCAACCCACCCTACAGAGGGAGCCGTGAAGACGGCCAACCAAACTCGCAAAGCCGCCCTGCCCAAGGCAGCCCGGCCGGAATCGACCAGCCCGCAGTTGACCAGCGGGGCCGACATCGTCGTGCAGTGCCTGGTCAATCACGGGGTGGACACGGTCTTTGCCTACCCGGGGGGGGCATCCATCCCGCTGCACCAGGCGCTGACGCGGTTCCGGCACAAGCTGCGGGTGATCCTGCCGCGGCATGAGCAGGGCGGGGGCTTCGCCGCCCAAGGCTATGCCCGCAGCACCGGCAAGATCGGCGTGTGCATGACCACCAGCGGCCCCGGGGCCACGAACGCGGTCACGGCCATTGCGGATGCCAAATTGGACAGCGTCCCGCTGCTGGCCATTACGGGGCAGGTCAGCACCCCGGTCATCGGCACCGACGCCTTCCAGGAGACGCCCATCGTCGAGGTCTGCCGCAGCGTGACGAAGCACCACTACCTGGTCACCAGCGCCCAGGACATCCCGCGGGTGATGCGCGAGGCGTTGCACGTGGCGACCACCGGTCGGCCGGGGCCGGTGTTGATCGACCTGCCCAAGAACGTGCAGCTCACGCAGATCGTTCCGGACTACGACGCCCCGATGGACCTGCCGGGCTATCATGTCGAGGCGTGCCGGGCGTCGGCGGCGGAGGTCCGGCAGGTGGCGGAGCTGGTGCGTGGCGCGAAGCGGCCGGTGATCTACGCCGGCGGCGGGATCATCGCCGCCGGGGCCAGCGACGAACTCCTGACGCTGGTCCAGAAGACGCAGATCCCCGTGACCACGACGCTGATGGGCGTCGGCGCCTTCCCTGGCGACGACCCGCTCTCGTTGGACTTCCTGGGCATGCACGGCAGCGTGGCAGCCAACCAGGCAGTGGACGGCGCCGACCTGCTGCTGGCCCTGGGCGTGCGGTTCGACGACCGGGTGACGGGCAAGGTCGCGGAGTTCGCCGCCCGCGCCACCATCGTGCACATCGACATCGACCCCTCGGAAATCAACAAGATCAAGAAGTGCCACCTGGGGATCGTCAGCGACCTGAAGCACGCCCTGGCGGAGCTGAACCGGGTGGTCGAGCCGCCCGCCGAGCTGGGCCCGTGGCACCGGCAGATCGCCGCGTGGAAGGCCGCGGACCCGTTCAGCTATGACCAGGATTTCGAGGGCATCCTGCCGCAGCACGCCATCCACGAGCTGTGGAAGCTCACGCAGGACCGCGACACGGTGATTACCACGGGCGTGGGGCAACACCAGATGTGGACGGCCCAGTACTACAAGTTTCGCCGGCCGCGGCGCTTCATTTCCAGCGGGGGCCTGGGCACGATGGGTTTTGGGCTGCCCGCCGCCGCCGGCGCCAAGGCCGCCCACCCCGACCTGTTGGTCGTGGATATCGACGGCGACGGCAGCCTGCTGATGAACCTGCAGGAAATGGCCACCTGCTACTGCGAAAAACTGCCCGTCAAGGTCATGCTCCTGAACAACATGCACCTGGGCATGGTCGTGCAGTGGGAGGACCGCTTCCACGCCGCCAACCGGGCGCACACCTACCTCGGCCCGATCGACCACCCCGAGGCCATCGGCCTGGGCAACGGCATCACGCCGGACGAGCGCTATCCGGACTTCGTCACCATCGCGCGGGGCTTTCAGTGGGAGGCCCGGCACGTCTCCGAGAAGGCCGAGTTGACCGGCGCCATCCGCGAGATGATCGACGCCGCCGGACCTTTCCTGCTGGACGTGCAGGTGCCTTACCAGGAGCACGTGCTGCCGATGATCCCCGCCGGGATGACCGTCCGCGACCTGATCCGGGAATAGGGCGCTAGTTCTCGCTGCCCGCAGTATGCCGTGTAGCTACTCGCCCAGGGCCGCCCGCTGGTAGGTGGGCCTGGGGGAAATGCTCAATATGGCAAATTCCTGCGCGGCCATGCCTCCCGCCCCGAAACACCCGCCTATAAAATGGACCGCGTGAGTTCCTCGGTTTCGCCTGCCCGCGTCTGGCCGTTGGGCCTGAGCCGGGCCGCCACCGGCACGCTTTGCTGTGTCGTTTCCGTCCTGGGATACGGGGCGGCCAACATCTGTATGCGCCGGCTCGCCGAGTTGGGGTGCGATCCGATTTGGGCCGTCTGCAACAAGGAATTCGTGTCGGTCCTGGTGGTGGGACCCTGGCTGTTGGCGCAGGCCCTGCGCGGACGGCCGACGCTGCCCGCCGGCCGGCCGCTGGTCCTGC
>Ga0181527_1002538_pt1 | contig 17076 bp, 10 predicted proteins | sample PEATcosm2014_Bin_30_FD_119762 | JGI IMG/M metagenome (GOLD analysis project Ga0181527, IMG submission 119762) | Peatland microbial communities from MTU Mesocosm Facility, Houghton, MI, USA - PEATcosm2014_Bin06_60_metaG | ecosystem: Environmental > Terrestrial > Soil > Wetlands > Peat | place...
CAATTGCCTTGGTGGCGATCGCCGATTGCTTCAAACTCGAACGCGACGCTGGAACCGTCGTCAGCGGCCACCAACCCGGCGGCTTGCCCTGCGCGCAGCAATCCGGTTCCAATTAAAAGCTAGCTAAATGTGCTAAGGTCTTCTCCCGTCGCCAGCAAATAGCGCTTGACTGGGATAGTTCGGACAGGTAACTTCCCTCTCCAAGAGATAAAACCACGATCACTATCCTCCGAATCCTCCGATCCGGGGGAATCCGGTATTGTCGGAAAAGCGATCGCAAGAACCAATACAGCCGAGAGAGCAGCACCGCGAAGTTCTCCAAGCCAACAGAGAGAGGGTAGTTCCGTGACTGAAAAGCCGACAAGGGTTCGACGGTTGGTGTTGTTTGCCGTGTGTCTGGTTTATCTGATCACCTATCTTGACCGGGTCAACATCTCGGTAGCGGCTCCGCTGATGATGAAACACTTCGGCCTGAACAAGCTGCAGTGGGGGCTTGTGTTGTCGGTGTTTTCCTGGACTTATTCGTCATTTCAGATCCCGATTGGCATGCTGAGCGATAAGTTCGGGCCGCGCAAGATTCTTGCCGCGATCGTGTTTTTCTGGTCTCTGATGACCGCCGCAACCGCGATGGCCTGGAGCCTGGCGTCCCTGGTGGTGATACGGCTGTTGTTCGGGGTTGGAGAAGCGGGCGCGTTTCCCACCGCTACGCGCGCGTTCTCCCACTGGATGCCGTCCTCCGAGCGCGGATTCGCGCAAGGGGTGACGCACGGAGCGTCACGATTTGGCGGTGCGGTTACACCGGTCATCGTAGCCATGATCATGGCGCGCTGGGGTTGGCGCTCCGTATTCTTCATATTTGCCATCACTGGTTTCGTGTGGTCCGGTTTCTGGTATTTCTGGTACCGGGACAAACCAACGGAATACACGCAAAGATGGGGCAGCGTCAACCAGGCCGAGATCGATCTTATCGACGGAGGAAAATCAGGCAAGAAGATTCCGAAACTGAAGTTCAAAACTCTGCTCAAGAGTAAGAACATGTGGTTTCTCAGTTTGAGCTATCCGACCTACTGCTACGTCATTTGGATCTATCTGACGTGGCTTCCCGCATACCTTGTCGAAGCCAGGGGCTTCAGCATCATCAAGATGGGCATCTTCGCCAGTCTCCCATTGATGGCCGGCACCATCGGCGACACGCTCGGCGGATGGCTGTCCGACAAAATCTGGCGCAGGACCGGACGCGGCACATTCGCCCGCCGGGTGGTGGCCATGACTGGCATGTTGGTGGCTGCGGCCTTCATGATACCGGGGGCGCTGGCACACTCAGCCTACATGGCGGTTTTCCTGCTCGCATGTTCCCTGTTTGGATTGGAAATGGCAGTTGGGGTTTATTGGGCTGTCTGTTTGGACGTGGGACATGAATATGCCGGAACCGTGTCGGGCATGATGAACTCTATAGGGAATATCGGTTCGGCACTTTCACCCTTGGTCTTCGGCGCCATCTTGCAATTTACCGGTTCGTGGGTCTATCCCTTCATCGTCGCCAGCGGCATCCTCGTGGTGGGGGTGCTTTTGTGGCTTGGCGTCAATCCGGAACTTTCGGTGGCGGACGAGTTGGGATTGCGCCTGCCTGAAAGCGCGGATAAGACTGCCCTGTCGCAAGCGTAAGGCGCTGAGTAGCTCACGCCCGTCGGGGCCCCAGCGGAATCCCTCGTTGCTCTACGTTTCCAGGTGATCCACCAGCACCCGCAACGGCACCGGTTTGATCGGAGGCCGCGCGGTATCAGGGCGAATCGATTCCAGCGGCATGCCTGTCTTCTTCGCAATCAGCCGGGAGATCAGATGGCCGCACATGCGGCCCTGGCACGATCCCATTCCGGCGCGGGTTTGAACTTTTATTCCACGCAGAGTGCAGTCGCCTTCGGCGCCTATCGCCTGCATAATCTGGGTGGCCGGCACGCTCTCGCAGCGGCAGAGAATCGTGTCATCGGTGATCAAATCCAGCAGCGCGGGCTTGAGTTGCATCATTCCCGAAGCCAGTTCGGCAAACTCACGGGCACGCGTCAGCCGCTTGCGGGCCTCCGCTTCCTGTTTCCGGCTGGCGCTGGTCTCCGCCTTCCCCAGGGCGCGGGCGGCGGCGAGTCCCGCGATTCTGCCTTCCTCGAGGGCCACCTCGGAACCGCCAATGCCTCCGACTTCGCCGGCCACGTAAACTCCTTCGACGCTGGTGCGCTGATCGGCGTCATGCCAGGTGACCCACCCGCCGGCGCGTTCATTGAAGTCGAGCCGGCAGTCCACGAGCCGGGTCAATTGCGTGGCCGGTAAAAACCCGTAGGAAAGACACAGGGTATCGGCTTCCAGCGTCCGCTCGCTTCCCGGGATCACCCGCCATTCCTCATCCACCTGGGCGACCACAACCGCTTCCAGTTGCTCCGTCCCCAGGGCGCGGACAGGAACATGGCTGTGATGATAGGAAACGCGCGCCTTCTTCAACTTCATCCAGTAGGTCATTCCCTCGCGCATTTTTCCCCAGTGGCCCAGGGAGCGCAGTGCGTTTTCCATCGACACCGGCGGTTTGCTGGAAGCCTCCAGCATGTCCACCACGGCTGCTCCCGCGTCTAGCAGTTGACTGGCGACCTTTAACTGCAGGGGACCGACGCCGGCGAGCACAACACGGCGCCCCGGCAACACCCTCTGCGTAACCAGCAGCGATTGCGCGGCGCCTCCCATCATGACCCCCGGCAGCGTCCATCCCGGAAAAGCCACCGGCACCTCTTGCGCGCCGGGAGCCAGAATCAACTTCTTGGCGCGCAGCTCCTCTGTCCGCTCTTCACGGCTGAGACCGAGGGTCCCGTCGGGGAAGATCGACCACACCAGAGTGTTCGGAAGAAACTCGACGGAGGAGTTTTTAACCCGTTCGACCAGCTCAACCCCTTCCACGAATTGGTCGCTCTCCGCCTTCAGATTCCGCACGGCGAAGGCCTCGGGAACCTGCTTATAGAACTGGCCGCCCAGAGTGGGATATTCGTCGAGCAGCACCACCTGGGCTCCGGTTTGCGCTGCCTCCAGTGCCGCACCCAGACCCGCCGGACCGCCGCCGACGATGGCAATTTCAACTTCGCGCATGGTAATCGCCTCCTATTCGCTCACTGCAAAACCAGGGATACTTTTTTCTCTAGATCATCCCTGGTTTTGCTATTGCGTGCTCACACGCATGCCGTCCCGCACCGTCGCGATGCAGGCCCTGACGTGGCCAAGGTCGGCCACGGTCACCATGCATTCATTGCAGATTCCCATGCCGCAAAAAACTCCGCGCGGCCCGTCATGCTCCGCGTGCCGGAAGACGCGCCGGCCCGACGCCAGCATGGCCGCCGCCACCGACTCGCCCTCATAGGCCGGAATCGCTTCTCCGTCCACGGTTATCCGTACTGCACGGCCGCGCTCCACATTGGAGTCGATCCGCAACGATCTCTCGTTCCCACTCTCCATCCCTTTACCCTCAACTCAGAATAGTACGGATTTTGCACGGACGATAAACTCTGGAGTTTGCCGTTGACCCCGGAACATCTGTTCCATTTCGCCAAGTTCTTTTAGAAAAACTTCGGGGGATACGTTCAGGTAAGACCACGCGCTAAATGAATCTTCCCGAGATGAAGCAATTATTGCGGCGGAATCTTGGCTTTCAGTAAACGCCTTCTCCAAGTCCCCCACTGCCCAGTTCGCAATAGCCATGCATTGCTTGAAATTGGCGTCTTTTGCGGAATCATACTCCGCGGAGAGTCGTAAGACTAGGCTGAATCGATCCGGTGAGGGCACTCCAGCAGTGCCCCAGTTTGCCATTGCGGAATTAAACGCTCCGGCAATATCCATAACGTCCGGGTTCGGCCATTTCTGACGCAACTCGTATTCCGCGTCCGAAAAGCGGCCCTGTCCGATCAGCACTAATATCAGTTCATTACGAGCCTCTGCTGCGCCGTTCGTGAGTCCGCGACGAATTATTCGCTCCGCAAGTTCAAGAGTCTTCGGAGATGCTTCGAGCTCGCGTGTTAGCTCTGGATCAAAATCCGCCGACTCCAAGGCAGGTGACGCCAATAGGTGGGAAACGAAATCCGGAGCAAGTTGTCGAACTAGTCGTACGGCTATTGCCAAATCGAAACTTGGAACACTCGTGAGCTTGAAAAACTCCCACAGGTCCAGCAGGGCCAAATCGGTCTCTCCTCTCTGAGCGTTTAACTCCGCCCGAGATAGAAGCATGTCTGGGTCTTGAGGCGCATGCGCCAGCCCCTGATTCAGGAGTGCAAAAGCTTCTTCATGTTTTCTCTGTTGCTTCCGAATTTTCGCAAGTCGGCGCAATATCTCGGGGTTGGCTGAGTGTTTCGTCTTTACATCCTTGAGCCCGGATTCGAAATCGGCTGAAGAAATAGATCTTCCTCTTCGTCCATCTAACGCGGACTCCAAGAAATCGATTGCGCCGTCTTCATCTTCCAAATTCTTTCGCACTATCGCAGATGTGAGCTCGCGATACTCCCCTGCAAGTGCACTTCGCGGCCGCTCAAGCGTGAAAATTGCCTGATCCAGGAGGGCCATGCTGTTGTAATGATGAATCACTGCGGAAAGCTCGCTGTACTTGAGGCTCTGTTGCATTCGTTGCATGTTGGTTGCGAGGATCTCATCTTCATCGTCGAGATCTGGCACGTTGGCAACGACAAAATGCAGCTCAATCACCCGACCATGAGGACCTACTGATTCATCTCGAATCTGGTCCACAATGACCTCAAGTCCGCGTCGGTTCTGTTCATTTGGAAAGAACAGCACGACAACTGCGTCTGGCAGTTGACGAGTGCAGATTCCACCTATATCCGTGTGGCCCGTGCAAGAGTCTATGAGCACATAGTCTGGATCGATCGAATTTTCCCATTGTGCTTTAAGGTCTTCAAACATCAAGAACCCGTCTTTATCCTTGTACAGAGCCTGCCAGTCAATCTGCTTGAAGCGGTCGTCGTAGTTATCGTCTTGAAGCCCTGCGGGCATGATCCAGATATTGCTCAGTTCCGGAGATTCGCCCGGAGACTTATAAACGTACTGGGCAACGTCGGGAACCGTCGCAGTCTGACAGTACCGCGAAATGAAATCGACCACGCCAGGCGTTTGCGTACGGGGGCGTGCAAGCTTGATAGTGTCAAGCCCAGGAGCCTCCAAGTCGAAATCAACCATGAGCACCCTGTGGCCCCGTTTGGCCAACTCGACGGCGGTATTGACCAATGCCATCGTGCGCCCCGTCCCGCCTTTGAAGGAGTAGAAAGTAACTATGTACATGGCGACTCCTACTTTGAGGCAAAACGCCTGAGCTTAAATCTCGATGCTCTCGCTCGAAGGCGGCTCACATCCGGTGGTAATGCCCGAAACCTGCATCTTTGTCCTAACGACTCCCCGCCCTGTAGAGATTTGCCCTTCTGGCCCACATCGGCATCACTCTGCCGCACGAACGACGAGTCTGTTTTCTCCATTAGCGCCCTAATGCGAACGAAGTTTTCTTCGAACCCGAGCAAATACAGGTAGCGGTCATTTGCGACATTCTGTATGAGACTTCCGCTCTCCCACCGCGCCAAAGAGGCGGTGCCAATTCCAGAGATTGCAGCGAATTCGGCGCGTGACAGGTGATGCTTGTCGCGAATATCGGCTATTTCATGCGGTTTCCGGAGAACCAAGTACTCTCGTATTGCGTTGTTCCGAGCCTCTTCAGCCGCTGAGTCAGTGAACTGGAGGTCGCAGTCCGAACACTTGTAAACCGTGACCTTTGCCTTCAGTTCAACTTGTTCTCCCTGCTTCCCATATAAGAAACTTTGAGTAGTGGCTTCACTCGTGATCCGATCACTGTCGCAACTTGGACAGGTTAGAGCCGCACTCTCATTCGGGAATTCTGCTGGCTTCATGTCTCTCCTGATTTCCTTAGGCCTTGGTGCTGTAATGGAAGCTTCTGCCCACTATCCGCCCCGACCGAAACTGGACTTTTATGTAGAGCTTGGGATGGCCGGGCAGTAAGGGCAATTCAGTCTCATAGCCAATCGCACCAGGTGGTTTTCTAAGCACAACTTCTCTGAATGGGTGCCCTGATTCTAAAAGGGTTGCAATGAGCTCCCACGCACTCGAGTCGCAGAACGGTATATCCGTCTCTGGATTGATGACTTCCCACGGTTTCCAGACAATCGGGGCGCTGCTGGAGAACTCAATGAAGCGGCAGTCCCGCCTGCGTGCCAGACGAGCCAGTTCAACCCGCAATAATTTCCAGTCTGCGCCCTCATCCACGGGTAGGCTTGCCTCAGAGCGTCGTTGCGACCATCGATCATATGATTAATTAGATGATGGAAGATAAATTGAACTATATCATATGATGCAACGGTCTCTGTCAAGTTGCATTTATTCGGCGGGTGGCCCAAAGGTGGTTAGTTTTCTGGTTCCCTGGTGCAGAGTTGGGTCTTTGGCTAAGGGCCTATTCGAAAACTGACCCCACCTAAACTCCGACGCTCTTCGCTGTCTGTTTCCGGCTTGTCAGTCCTAGCAAGCTGATCAGCATGGTCAGCACCAGAGAGACGCCAACCCCTGGGATGATTCCGCCGCCGAAGATCTTGTGCAGTCGAGGAGCCAGTTCGAAAACGATTGCCGTGCCACCGCCGAAGAGCAGCGAAGCCATGGCGGCATGCTTGCTGACATACGTTCGGCCGTTACTGTCTTTCCAGCACAAGCCGACGACGAGGGGAACGAAAAGTCCTCCGCCCACCGCCGTGTAACCGAAGAGCGCCGCCGCAACCATGGTCGGAAAATGCATGGCGACCCAGATGACTCCCACGCCCAGCACGAAGGTGAGCCACTGCGCCCAGCCCACCAGTTCTTTATCGGTGGCGTTTTTCCTGAATAGGGGCCGGACAATATCCATGGTCAGCATGGTGACGCCGGAATTGAGGAAGCCCGCGGATGTGGTCATGCCCGCCCCGATTAGCGTGACCACCAAAAGCGCGCCGACAACCGGATGCAAATAGGTGTTCAGCAGCCAGGGAAAAACCAGGTCGGGCTTCGCCAGGTTCGGGTTCACGGCGTGCCCGGCAATGCCTACCAGCACGCTGCACGTACACATGACAACGCAGAAGATGCCGGAACCAAGAAACGCATTGCGCGAGGTCTTGGGGTCCTTGGCGGCGAAGCAGCGCTGCCACCAATGTTGCGCGGTGAACTGACCGGTCATCGGCGAGAGAAAGATGGACAGCGCCGCCCACCCGCCGATCGACTTCACGCTCCACAACTCCGGCTTGGTGGCGAGCGTGGCGGCGCGAATGCCGCCGACGCCGTGCATGAGGTAAACGATCGTAGCGTAGAAGATGAAGCCGACGATGATGCGAATCGTCCCTTGAACCAGGTCGGTCCAGGCGATGGCCCACATTCCGCCCATGACGGTATAAAGGATCACGGTCAAGGCCGCGACCCAGATACCTGTGGTCACGTCAACGCCCATGCACACGTTCAGAATGGTTCCGATTCCGATCGCCTGGAGTCCGGTGAGCGCCACCAGCGGAACGCACATCAGGATGCCGCCGGCGGCGCGCAGCCACTTGCTGTGGAAGAAAAACTCCTTGTCCATGAACTCATTGATCGTGGTGTAGGAGAACTTCCCGATAAAGCCCGCCAGCAGCAGAGCAAACAGAAGTTTGGTTCCTTGCTCGCCAAGCACCATCCAGAGCTGGTTCAAGCCTATCTGGTAGCCTCTTCCGGCATAGGCCATGAAGTTGCCCATTCCCATAGCCGTGGCAAAATTCAGAAAGAAAAGGATCATCACCGGCAACTGTTTGCCGCTGATGAAGTAGTGCGCCGCGCTCTGGCCGCTCTTGGCGACCAGGCGATAGCCGATGTAAAGCTGCAGCGGAATAAAGAATGCCAATATCCAAAGCGCAATTGCCCCGACGTGCGTGATGTGCATACTGGCTCCTAAGAGGCTGCTGGAAAGCGACACGGCTCACCAGCCGGCTGCCTGCCCATCCTTTCTATGATCCGATCCGGCACGATAGAAACCATCAATAGGACAGTGATCACCACATTGGGCGTTCTGGCCGCGATTGCCGGGGCTATCAGAGGGAGTAAGCATGATCGCCTGGTAGCCTCCCATCGGCGCTCCGTTGGACGACACTACGTTGTGGCCCAAGGCTTTCAGTTGCGCTCCCACCAGGTTGTAGAGCTGCGACTCCATTTGCAGCCGGTTGCTGGCTTGATCGTGGCTGAAGCGGGCCATATCGGTCGCCGCTTGCAGGTTCGCGCCGAGGTCAAAGATGTTGACCAGTACTTGCATGTGTCCCTGCGCCTGCTGCGATCCGCCCATCAGTTGAAAGGCCATGAAAGGCCGGCCGTTGCGCATCGCGAAACCTGCCGAGAGGGTGTTAAACGGACGCTTGTTCGGCGCAATCACATTGGCGCTGGAAGGATCGAGCGTGAACAGGCCTCCGCGGTTATGCAGCACAAAACCATAACCGGGAACCGTGATTCCAGAGCCGAAACCGGCGTAGTTGCTGTTGACCAGAGATACCATGTTCCCCCAGCGGTCGGCCGTCGAGAGGACGATAGTGTCGCTTGGGGCATTGCCCTTGACACCAGGAAAACTTGCCTGACTGGGGTTGATCTTCGAGCAAAGCGTCGCGGCATAGGATTTCGAGAGCAACTTTTCCAGTGGGACGGTGACAAACGCCGGATCGCCGTTGTAAGCGAACAGGTCGCTGTAGGCCAACTTCTTCGCCTCGACCAGCAGGTGCCAGTACTCGGCGGACGCAGGGCCGAGCTGGGCCAGGTTGTACCCGACTTTGGGGGCGCAAACCTCCAGGATATTGAGCATCTCGTCGGTGGCCCAGGCCTGTGAGGGCGGCGGCAATTCAAAAATGTCATATCCCTCATAGTTGGTGGCCGCCGGCGTCGCCCATTCCGCGCGGTAGTTTGCCAGGTCCTCGAGGGTCATCGTGCCGCCGAGCTTGGTGGACTTTTCCACCAGAGCCCGGGCGATCTCTCCCTTGTAGAACACATCTCGACCATACTTTTGCAGGAGACGGAAAGAACGCGCCAGCTCCGGATTGGTGAAGATCTGGCCCGGCTTTGGGCTCTGCCCGTTAATGGTCCAGGCGGCGATTGTGTCCGGGTCCTTCTGCGTGCAGCACCCAATCAGCGGCAGGGCATTGGGAATGTTCCAGTCGTTGGCGATGCGCTCCGGCACCGGAAAGCCCTTCTCCGCATACTCGATGGCCGGCTCCAGCACCTCTTTGAAGGTCATGGTGCCGAAGCGCTTGAGCAACTGATCCCACCCCTCGACAGTGCCTGGGACGGTCACCGTCAGAATTCCGGCGGAAGGCATGCCGCCGCCGGGTCCGGGCAAAGAGGTGCCCGCAACGTATTTGTACCCGAGCGACGCGTAGTGCTCGACGGTTGCGCCTGTCGGAGCCTTGCCGCTGGCATCGATGGCGTAAAGCTTGCCGTCTTTGGCGCTATACACAATGGCGAACAAGTCGCCTGCCATGCCGATATTCATGGGCTCGACGATGTTCAACGCCGCTGCGGTCGCAACCGCGGCATCGACGGCATTGCCTCCCTGCATCAGGATTCGCAAGCCGGCTTGCGCGGCAAGCGGCTGGCTGGTGGCGACTATGCCGTTGCGCGCCATGACCTCGGAACGCGTCTGCGGCAGCCATCCTTCGGCGCGGTCGCCCCGCACGGCTTTGCAGAATGGCAATTGAGCTCCGTTGGCGTTGCACGCCGCGGCGGTCGCTTGCCCCTGTGCTTGCGCAAACGCGGCAGCGGAGCTGACCGCCACGGTCAACCAGGCAACGGCGACAATGATCTTCCCAATAACGTTCATGTCCGTATTCCTCCGAATGAGGTTAACCGCGAAACAGGTCTCCAGCGCACTCTCCCGCGTCCGGCATTTCGGATGCGATTCAAATTGGCTGCATTCGCGGGGCGACACACATTGTAATGGTCTGTCCAATGGATCGAATTCAAGAATCGCATTGATCCCGGAGGAATACCTGGGGAGGGCGGGTGGAGAGCCGCCTGTCAGCCCCGGCAGGGGTCGCATTCTATTGGAGTTGGGCGGCTTGGCATTGCACGGATGTGCCGGGCAAACGCTGTGACGTTTGGCGGGGTGACCTGAATCCGCTCTATTGCGCTCCGCCGAACGTCACTCTCAGTCCGGCCCTCGCCATCACCGGAGGCCCAAGCTGAACGATCGGCGTGCGGGCAACCTGGTAACGGCGGTCGAACATATTCTCCGCCGCGCCATAGACCTCGATTCCACGATGAAGCCGGCGCGAAAGATAGGCGTCGGCCGTGAAGAATCCGTTCAGCGGAAACTGGTTCTGATCGTCGTCGAACTGCTTGCCCACATAGCGCGCCTGCATGGCGAAGGTGAGTATCTTCGGATTCGAGTAGCGCAACTGCGAGGTGGCAACGTTGCGCGGCACCTGAGGCACGTTGAGTCCCACCAGCGAGGCATTGGCCGGGAAGCTGAGCACCACGGCGGCCGAGTACTGGTAAGCCGTTTCCAGGGTGATGGTTTTGCTGATCTTGGTTTGCGCGGAAACGTCCACCCCTTGCGAGCGCGTCCGTCCCAGGTTCTGCCGCACACGAGTAATCAGCGTCGGTGTTGATGTGAGGGTTACGTTCGAAACCGGGTCCGTAATGATGTCATAGAAATAGCTGCCGCGCAGCACTAGGCGATTGCCGATGCGCGAGCTCAGTCCGGCTTCGCCGCCGGTGAGCCGTTCGGCCACAAGATTCGGGTTGGCATTGGTCACTACGTTGCCGACGCGGAAGCCGCGATACAGCTCGTCGAGGCTCGGCGCGCGAAAGGAGCGTCCGACGGATGCAAAGGCCGTCAGTGCGCTGGTGAGGGAGTAGCGTGCCGCCGCCCGCGGGTTGAAGGCAGTCTCATTGCGGTCGGGGAAAAGCGTCGATGCAGCCTTTACGCTGCTCACGAGGGGCGTAGTAATTTCGTGTCCATTTTGATTGGCCCAGTTATCCACGCGCCCGCCAATCGAGAACAGCAACTTCGACGTAAGGCGAAGGCGATCCTCGCCGTAAAAACCGATCGTGCGTTGCGAGCCGCCATTGTTGAGATTTGCCGTGGGAGTTCCCGCCGTGTAGGCCAATTCCTGGTCGTTGCCGCTCACCCACGCGGTGTCCACGCCCGCCAGCAACATCTGCCGGCTGCCGGCCGTGCGCGACCAGAGCACGCTGGAACCCATACTCGATACGGGTACCGTCTGATAGCGGGTCAGCGCTTCGGAGTTCCGGTCAGCCGAAACCGCGCTGAAGGTTTGCCAAAGACTCTCGGTTCCACCAAAAAGGCGCACCCCGAAGCTCCCCAGCTTCCGCGAGGTGAAATCGGCCCCCGTCCGCAATTGACGCAGGTCAGCACTGTTGACCTGGAGAACAGTTCCATTCTGACGCGCTTCCTGGTAGTAGCTGCCGCCTAAAAAGGCCCGCGCATTGCCGCCGAAGAGCCGCTCCAGCAGCAGATCGCCGGTCCGATGTTCGGAGTTCACCACGGTATCGACGGCGCCGCGCTCGCTCGCGGCTAGCGGCTGGTAACCGTTGGTGTTAAATCCCTCGCCGCTGGCGACAACATTCCACTTCCCTGCGCGCACGGCGCCCATGGCCGACCCTATCGGAGTATCGGAGCTTCCGAATGTCGTATCCGCCGTGAAATGTGTTTCGAGCGGATTCTTGCGAATGACATTGACCACCCCGCCCATCGCTTCCGAGCCGTAAAGGTCCGACTCGCTTCCCTGCACCACTTCTATGCGGTCGATCGCGGCACCCACGAACTGTCCCCAGTAAACCCATGCGCCGTACGGGTCGGCCGCGGGAATACCGTCCTCCAGCACCAGCGCCCGGCTGGCGGCGTTGGCGCCCACGCCGCGCAAAGAGACTCCCCCCGTCGTTCCATTCGTGCTCCACCCCGGGGTGCGGCGAAAGAGCTTGAATCCGGGAACCTCGCGCAACGTGCCTTCCACGGTCATGGCTCCGCTTGTCTCCAGCATTTCCCGGTCGACGGTGGCCACATTGGGCTGTGGCGTTTCACCTGCTGCGGTCACGGTGACGCGTTCTTGCACACTGCTTACCGGCAGGGTAATGTCGATGCCGTCGGGCCGCTCCTCCGGATGCCATGGCAAATCAACCCGGGCAAAGCCAGGCGCGGTAACCGTCAGCGTGCCGGAAACGTTGCCTGCGTCGGCAAATGCGAACCGGCCCTGAGCATCCGACTGGGCTCGCAGCTTCGTATACCGCAGGGTCAGCACAACCTGCGCGCCCGCAATCGGCGCGCCAGAGGCATCATGCACAATGCCTTCCGTGGATGAGACGGCGGCGGCGCGCAAGCCGCCTGCACCTGGCGTAAGCAGGAATAGCAATCCGAGGAGGTAGCCGAGGGGAACTCGAGGCATGCAACACCTTTGGTGAACGGTTATCTGGGGCCCAATAAACTAAGAAGGCAGAGAAGCTGACCAGAGTTGTACGACTCGGTATGCTACAGACCATGGTTTCGCCTCCGGCTAGCGCATTCGCTTTAGCGTGGCTGGCGCGGAGGCCGGTGAATTCGAGCAGCCAGCGTAAATCCGGATTTGTTTTTCGGGATTGCGCGCCTACAACAGTAAGTTGATACTTTTGGCCAGGCCTGTTCAAATCGCAGCGCAAGCGGCGAATATGCACCCCAACCTGCGCAACTACGGCGCACGTTGGGGACCCCGACCGCAGGAGGTCGTCATCGATGATCGATCCGTTAGAAGCAGCGGTGGTACGCGAAACGACGCAGAAGCTCATCAGGATTCCGTCGATCAATCCGACGCTTGCGCCCGAGGGCGAAGGCGAATCGGTGATTGCCACATTCGCGCGCGCCTGGATGCTGGAGCACGGCATGCGAAGCTGGCTCGAAGAGCCCGCGCCCGGCAGGCCTAACGCGATTGGCGAATGCGGTAACGGCAATGGTCCGACGCTCGTGCTGTGTGCGCACCTGGATACCGTATCCGCGTCCGGAATGACAATCCCACCCTTCGATGGATTCGTCGAGGGCAATCGCGTCTACGGCAGAGGAGCTTTTGACATGAAGGGCAGCGCCGCGGCGGTTCTTTGCGCCGCCGCTTCGGTGGCCCGGGAGGGTGCCAATGGAAAGCTGCTCGTTGCCCTCGTGTCGGACGAGGAGTATGCCAGCATCGGTGCGCAGCACTTCGTCGAGCACCACAAGGCCGACGCCTGCATCTTGACCGAGGCCAGCGAGGGCAAGCTCATCCTGGCGCACAAGGGATTTGTCTGGGTGGAAATCATAACCTCCGGGAAAGCCGCGCATGGCAGCCGATGGGACCTTGGGGAAAGCGCAATAGGAAAAATGGGCCGTATCGTTTCTGCCTTCGAGAACTTCGACCGTGATGTCTTGCGCAAGCGCCGCCACCCGCTGGTCGGACCCGCGTCGCAGCATTGCGCTCTCATCCAAGGGGGGACCGGGCTCTCGACCTACGCCGAACGCTGCTCGTTGCAAATCGAGCGCCGCACCTTGCCGGGTGAAAAAACCGAAGACGTGCTGGCCGAGCTGCGCGACGTAATCGCCAAGGCAGGAGAACACGCGGAGTTGCGCTGCATCCTGGAACGTCCTCCCCTGACCTGCGATCGTGACCAGGCCATTGCTGGTTTTGTTCGCGAAGCCGCGCGCCAAGTGACCGGGCATCTGCCCAAAGAAACCGGGGTCTCTTATTGGATGGATGCAGCCCTTTTCGCCGCCGCCGGCATTCCAACCGTGAACTACGGCCCGGGCGGCGGTGGCGCCCATGAGGCGGTTGAATGGGTCGATATCGATTCTGTCGTGCAGTGTGCCGCCGTGCTGGCGAAAACGGCCAAGATGTTCTTTGCAGGTAAAGTCGAATAGGTCCGGTGCTCACAACCTGCACACCTGCGCCTGCGGATGTACGTCATTGGCAGCAGGTCGGGTTCAGAGCCCGTTACATTTCCGGTGGAGGGCGTGGACGGTGGCTCGATTTCGATGCTTACCGTGCAGATAGGCTGAGGGGCGATGGGGTCGCTTGTTGCGGCAGCCTGTAATCTCGATTAGACACTCCCGATAAAAATGACAGCTTTTTTTGGAGCGGCAGCATCTTTTCCACGGGCAGGCAGCATCTATCCAAACACAGAATTACACCGGGCGCTTACCACAGATAAGGCAGCCTGCAAATTTAAGCTGCCTCTACAAGCTGTTAAGGTCCCACCAAACGAAGTTACCCTTCACAATCTCCCAACAATAAACCCCGCGCCCGCGGTGTGTCCGGCGCGCAGGTGAGGACACTGGTCTTGGTCAGCGGGATACACCAACTTCAAAACTGCCCTAGCGATTCTTTGGGTGATTGCGTTTACGCTTCGTCGCCGGAGCCTTGGACGCGGGCGATTCCTTCTGCTGATCGAGCGTAAACATCGGCTCTGAGAAAAACTTCTTGAGAAAGCCCGTGGGGATGCTGGCGCTCAGGATGGCGTGGTCCTTTTCCTGCTGAACCTTGATGCTATCGAATACAGCCTTTACGTCGGGATCGTTTCCTGACGGGTGCAGGCTGCTCTCGATCGACTTGAACATCTCCAGAAAAGCGCTTGCCTGGCTGGTGAACTGCCGCGCCTGCGGTTCGCCGGCCAGCAGAAATTCAACCTTGGCGTGCACCGCGCCCACGTATCGCACGGATGCGATCACCATGCTGCCGTAAGGCAGAAGCACCTCAAACCCGCCTGGCAAAGGATACGGACTTGCAGCGCGCGGATCGGCGGGAGCCGGAGGAATCCTGGCAATGGCCCACGCCAAGCTGGCGAAGGGCACGTCGCGATAATACCCTGCCAGCAGCGACGGCCCGCGAACGGGCAGCGCCAAGTGCCTGGAGCGGTCGATCATGCCGCGGATGATGCCCGGGTCATGGACATTGGAAATGGCTACGGTGTCGATGCTCAAAATGGCGACGCGCACCGTTCTGTCCTCCACGGGAACATTGAAAATCTCGTTGCCCTCGTAGCCGTCCACTGACTGGCTGATCTTTCTCAGATAGGCTTGCACCCGCTGATGATCGAAGTGTCCCACCAGCACCTGCGAGTAATGATTTTCCGCGGTGCGGCCGTTGACCGGCTTGCCCAGGTGTATGGCCAGCGCAGCTTCATCGAGATCGCGTTCGAAGTCGAAGCCGGTCTGGCGGATAAAGTCCTCGTATTCGGGATCGTGTTTCGGAGCCGGCGCGTTGCTGAAAGACGTCAAGCGGTGAATGTTGCGTAAGTTCAGATAGACGACGCCGTCACATTCCGGCAACAATCGCGCCGCCTCGGGCGCCGCATGGCGGCGGACCAGCAAGAGAGCGGCGACGGCCGCTGCCAATAGCACCAGCACGATGCTGGAGAACAGGAGACGTTTTGTTCGCGCCATCATTGGCATCCGCGGAGTGCCCGCTGGCGCCAGAGGTGAGCCTCGTCAGCAGGCGAGGATTCAAGTAAAATCACGGCCGAAGCTGAATCATAGCACTGGGGGGCGGCGACGCAGCAGGCACCCGGCGGGCGCGGCGCGTTCGAAGAGTATAGGTTGCGGTAGTGTCATGATTTTGGGACGCCGTCAGGTTGCGCATCAGCTTTCAATGTGCTAACCTTTTTTCTTTGTGTGGGCACTAGAGCTTTGGCAGTGTCACGCCCGAAAGTTTAGTGTGTGTGCTTGATGTGTGGTTCCAGCATCGCTGGCGTAGCTCAGCTGGTAGAGCATCTGATTTGTAATCAGAGGGTCGGGGGTTCAAATCCCTTCGCCAGCTCCAAGTTGCTTTCCGGGTACGCGGGCGTTGGCTAGCGATATCAACTTTTGGGCGTGCTTAAGTCTCACGGCTTGACGTAATAGCGCGTAACCGTTCTTGCAATCCACACGGACCTGCCGGTGAATGCGGCGGCCAGGGCGTCGGGAGATGTCTTGGATGCGTGCAATTGTCGCGTGTTTAACGCGCGCAGCACCGCATGAGGCTTCGGCCGGTAATGTGCTCGAAGCGGATCTTTGAAACCTAGTCTTGGTTCGGAGCCTATGGCATCGCAGCGGCGCTCCACCGTAGAATCGGGACGTGCACAGGTGGGTGAGCGGTTAAAGCCAACAGACTGTAAATCTGTCCGCCCTTGCGGCGTTCGGTGGTTCGAATCCACCCCTGTGCACCAGCATTTCGCTTGCCCGGTTGGTTCCGACCGGCGCCGGCGACCTGGTGATGCGTGAGACGCGAAACGAAGCTGTGGCTGGCACTAGCGATATACGGCGGGATAGGTGTACTGGAGTGGCTGACGCTGGACGGGAAAATCCGTTTGGCCAGCTTGTTGATTTTGGCCTTCTTCGTTATTCGCACTCTGGTGCAGGAGCGCAGGTCAGCCCTGCAAGAGCGCGACGAACGGCAGTAGCCAAGGCAAATGGGCGGAAGTAACTTGAGGCGTTTTCGAGGCATGAGGCGCGCCGCGCCGGGAGCCTCGAGCCGAAATCCTGAGCGAGCCGGGGTCCCCGGCGACGGCTGCTTTTGCCGTTGCTGGGTTAGGAGTAGCGAAGGATCTCGTAAGCCGGGGGGTTAGCGGGAGTAACTCAGTGGTAGAGTCTCAGCCTTCCAAGCTGTTGGTCGCGGGTTCGATTCCCGTCTCCCGCTCCAGGAATTGAGATGCGCCGTGAGTTCACAGGCGAATAGAGTTTTAGAAAGCTGATGTAGCTCAGTTGGTAGAGCACTCCCTTGGTAAGGGAGAGGTCATCGGTTCAATCCCGATCATCAGCTCCAGAGTTTGGCAGGTGGCCGAGGTAGGGCCAAATGATTGCTTGCGGGCGGGCGCCGTGGAGGCGCTTGTCCGCGCAGATGTCACTCTGCACGCCGGTTTCAAATTGCGTGAAATCAAACGGTAATTACTAGGGCAGGAAGCGATGGCGAAAGAGAAATTTGACCGCAGCAAGCCGCACGTAAACGTGGGGACGATTGGACACATTGACCATGGCAAGACGACGTTAACGGCGGCGATCACGAAGGTTTTGCAGAAGCACAA
>Ga0181527_1002539_pt1 | contig 17074 bp, 20 predicted proteins | sample PEATcosm2014_Bin_30_FD_119762 | JGI IMG/M metagenome (GOLD analysis project Ga0181527, IMG submission 119762) | Peatland microbial communities from MTU Mesocosm Facility, Houghton, MI, USA - PEATcosm2014_Bin06_60_metaG | ecosystem: Environmental > Terrestrial > Soil > Wetlands > Peat | place...
GGTTGTTCGGGGACAGACTGTGCCAGTCAAACTAGGGATTCGGTAGCGTAACCGAGCTATTGAGGTAAACCCGAAGTAAGCTCTCCAAGTATTCTGGGCTGGAATCCACTTTCCGGACCTGTTAGGGGGCGAGTCCCACCGGTTCCACCCCCAGCTAGGGGCTCTTTATATTGGGCAGAATCTACCCTTGGTGTTGCAGGCACCATTCGAGATAGAACCATTGGTCGAGTTCCTAGACGCGATAAAGACAGCCGCAACACGGAAGTCCTACCTCAAGAGACTTAGTCACTTCTTTGACGACATCCAGATTGAAGGACCAACCCTCCAAGTCAAGGCGAAGACCTTCATTGAGAAGGCGCGGGCAGACAACCAATGGGCAACTTCTGTTGTGCTGGACTTCATCCGTGCCCAGAAGGAAAGAGTGGAACGGGGAGAGATTGTCGGGGCAACAGTAGACAATCAATGGAAGCCAATCAAACTGCTGCTCCAAGAGAACGACATTCTTCTCAACTTCAAGAAGATATCCAGACGCATACCTCCGAGCAAGTCCTATGGGAATGACAGAGCGCCAACAACAGACGAAATCAAAGCCATAATCGCGAATGGTGGCAGGAGAATGAAACCGATAGTTCTGACGATGATATCCTCTGGCATCCGGGTGGGAGCCTGGGACTATCTTCGCTGGGGTGATGTTGAGCCAATCAAGTCTGGCGATGAGCTGGCTGCTGCCAAGCTCACTGTTTACAGTGGCGAGCCGGAGCAATACTTCTCATTCATAACGCCAGAGGCATACAAGGCACTCAAAGAGTACGTGGACTTTCGCGAGAGAAGTGGAGAGAAGATTTCTCCTTCGTCGTGGCTGATGCGGGACATTCCGTATGGCGACCACCTTGGAAAGCAGGGGCACGACATAACGCGACCAAAGCGTCTCACAGCAAAGGCAGTGAAGAGAGAAGTGGAAGACGCTCTTCGTGTCTCTGGCATTCGACCAGCAGGAGTACGAAAGAAGAGGTGGGAGTTTCAGGCTGTTCACGGTTTCCGCAAATACTGGAAGACAGTCTGTGAATGCAAGATGAAGACGCTTCACGTTGAACTGTTGATGGGACATCAGACAGGACTTAATGCGAATTACTACAGACCGAAAGAAGCAGATTTGCTGGAGGACTACCTCAAAGCTGTGCTAGACCTCACTCTGTTTGAAAGACCGGCCAAGGAGACAGGCAAAGACATTGCCTCTGTAAAGAAGGAGCTTTCGGAACTGAAGGCACGCATCGCCCAAATGGAAGCCTACAACCAAAAGGTGATGACAGGAAGCAACGCCCAACTCGCACAGCTAGAGGAAGAAACTCTGGTCGAGCAGCAAGACGACTTCAACCAAATCATAGCTCAATCACCGGTCGTGGACTTTGAAGCCTCTGAAACCGGTCCCACAGCAGCACAGCTGAATGCCTCACTCACAAAGGGCAGAGTTAAGGACACCTAAGTCAAAAGTGCCTGTTCGCTGAAGGCCAAGCCAAAGGCCAGCGCCAGCACGCGCTTCGATTCTCCTCCTGTGAACAACCGTTAAATAATTACGGCGCATTTGTAATTCTCTATGCTGTCAGCTGCCTTAATGGGCATCGCTGATGACTTCAAGCTGCCAAGTAGACCGCTGCCTTGGGAACGCGTCGAGGACGGGATACCACTCAAGAGCGTGCTCCAGCCCAAGGACAACATACGTATCAAGGGCGGGATTGCGCAGGAGATTCTCGCCATTCACGAGTACGTTTCAAAGAAGCCCACACTTGTTGAGAAGGATGGGCAGTACTCTGTTGTTCATCAAGACAAGAAGGAAGTTTCGTACGCGACAAGTTACCTCTCCAAGGGGTTCCTTATGACTGATACTTTGGCGACTCGCACATTCGTAAGACAGCTCATCGACAGAAGCCTTGAACCTCACGGAGACTTCGCGTGGAACGTCAGCCTTGATGTTAAGGAGGCTCGCAAAGACCACCCTGCCAACTGGATGACGGGGTTCAGAGGTAGAAAGGGAAACGTTGACCATGGGACATTGTTTGGCAAGGACGTTGGAAAGGATATTGTGTTTGGGAAGGAGCTTGAGAAAACTCAGAGTCCAACGGTCGGTTGGGAGACCAACTTCTTTGGAACTCCAATGAATGTACAAGTGACAGAGAGAGGAAGTGTCAAAGTGTGGGCTTTTCCCCCAGTTCAGTTAGTCATTGAGTTCATCCAGCAAGAAATCATGCGGTATGCAGTCCATCTGTAGTTACTGAAACCTGTATTTCTTCGCGGCCTTCACGATTTGGGAGGGCGGTGTGACAACCATATTGAGCCTGCTCTCAGTAGCAGTAACTTCTGTGCCCAAGTCCTCATCCTTTCGTTCAAACATCTTGGCTTCTGTGAAGTTCCCGAGTCGATTCATGTCAATGACAGCGTAGTATTCATTGGCACGCACCGTCGGTGCCAAACTGTGTTTCTCAACGGACGAGAACATAACTTGGCAGGTTCGGTCGAAGTCATTCAGTTTGTCGACTTCTCGCACACCCAATCTAACTGGACTCTCCGTCCTGACAGAAACCCTGATGGATGCAAGGCTGTCTTCTTCTCCCGATTCCCCTCCTTCTGATTCGGAAATCATCTCTTTGGCCAATGATAACCTTAGATTGCCAAATACAGGCACAGAGAACCGAATGTCTTCTGCGAACACATCAAGGGTTTGGAAATTCGGAATTGATAGTTTGGCGTCATCGGCAATCTCCCAGTTGAAGTCCCTCACTTGGCTGGGAGGATACACTCTGACTTCTGACAACTCAAGGCTCATGAATTGATTCGTTAGCCATTTGAACCCTTGTGATAGTGTGTGTCCCACTCGCTTCCTGAAGAGCAGACCCAGCATGAAAGGGATTCCCCAATTCAGAGCATCCGTGAGTGCAACCATCCAGAACGACAAGGTTGAAGCGAAGTTCGTAGGCTCGTGTCTCTATTATAGCCTTCTTTTCAAAATGCGCGTGCGGTGACTTAGGCAGCATTCGGTTCTAGCGAAAGGATATCTAAGCTCCGTGCTCTCCTGCGTGGGTGAGCTTTCAGCCAAATTCTATTTACTGTGGTGACTGTACTGATGTTCTAAGTCGCTTTCCTGAAGATGCCATTGACCTCATTTACGCAGACCCTCCTTTCTTCTCTAACCAGCCATACGAGATGATTTGGGGCGACGGCTATGAGAAAAGAGCATTTGATGACCGATGGGCCGGAGGAATTCAGAACTACCTAGCGTGGATGGAACCAAAGCTCAGACAATCGCAGAAGGTTCTGAAAGACACTGGTTCAATGTATCTTCACTGCGACTGGCACGCGGGCGCTCATCTGAAGGTCTTGATGGACAAGGTGTTTGGAGAGAACCGGCTGGTCAATGAGATTGTCTGGAAGCGAACCTCAGCCCATACGGGCGAGGGAATCATCAAACGCCTGGGCACCGTTCATGACACGCTCCTGTTCTACTCGAAGGGCGCGAAATACACATTCAACGCCCAATACACGGAATTGAACGAGGACTACGTCAGCAAGTTCTATCACTTCACTGACGAGAAGGGGAGACGATACAGGCTCAGCGACCTGACAGGGGCAGGAATCAGACACGGTGAAACAGGAAAGCCTTGGCATGGGATTGACCCCAATAGAGCGCAGCGACACTGGGCTTTTCCAGTATCGAGGTTAGACGAATTAGAGAAGGAAGGTAGGATTTACTTTCCCAAGAAGGCAGGTGGCGTTCCAGCCTTCAAGCGATACCTCGATGACATGAAAGGGCAACTGCTTCAAGACATTTGGGACGACATTCAGCCCGTTCAATCTCAATCGAAGGAACGACTAGGCTATCCTACACAAAAACCTGAAGCGCTCCTTGAGAGAATCATCAACCTGTCATCTAACCCCACTGACATAGTGTTGGACCCCTTCTGCGGATGCGGAACGGCAATCGCAGTGGCGCATAGACTTGGGAGAAGGTGGGTCGGAATTGACATATCGCCTACAGCGTGCAAACTAATGGCGAAGCGGATGAGGTCATTGAGAGCGAAAGTCGGTGAGCCAATAGGGCTCCCTCAAAGTGTAGAACAGCTTCGGGCGCTAGAACCCTTTGAGTTCCAGAATTGGGTGTTTGAGAAGCTTCATGGCAGAGTCAACCCACGCAAGGTGGGTGACTTTGGCATAGACGGGTGGGTTGAGCTAGACGTTCCTTGCCAAGTCAAACAGTCAGAGGATGTGGGGCGAAATGTCGTAGACAACTTTGAGACTGCGATTCAGCGACAGGAAAAGGACAGAGGCGTCATTGTGGCCTTCAGCTTTGGGAAGGGCGCGTATGAAGAAGTGGCGAGAGCAAAGAATGACATGAATCTTGACATCAAGCTGAAGACCGTTGAAGATATCCTGAAAGAGACTTAGACCCGCTCTCTAGCATTTGTTCGTAGAGCCGAGAAGAGCAGTCAGTAGCAACCCACCTTCTTCACTGTCAAATGGCACGAATTCTGGCATCTCCCCAAATACGACGAATCTGAATTCTTTGAGGCGAAGGTCTACCGTCCAGACCTTGCCCAAGTGCGCGAAGGTGGGAAGTTCCCGTGGTGAGTTCGTCATTGCCTCTAGTTCCTTTGATAGTCTCATTTAAGCTACCCAACCGCGCTCTGGCATTTTCGCAACCCAAGTCTAGCATATGTGTCCCCCTCTCTCCCCCTCCAGTATGAAGCAAACCAAGTGCCCAAAGTGCGGACGCAAGTTCTACGGTGAGACCAAGCGTCAGGTTGAGTCTAATCTACACAGTCACCTGAATACACACGAACAGGAACGGAATAGCCCTGATGCTTAAGTCAGAAGCTCCCATGACTACAGTTTTCAGAGCGTTCCGTAGCTTTGATGAAGCCAGTGCAGCAATTAACAAGTGCCTAGATGACCTTGTGCCAGAGGAAGCAGCAGAACTGAATGAAATGTTACAGGCTGCTGTAGAATCCCTAGCTCGCATGGAGGGTGAAGTTCGAACCAGATTTCACATCAAAGTCAAGAGTGTAGTTCCAAAGTGAAGCCTCTGCTCTGTTTGTTGGGGCGTCATATCTGGAGTCGCTGGTCGATATGGCCTGGATGGAAGAACGAGAACAAAATGAAACGGGTTTGTAATCGGTGCGGAAAGAGACAGTATGCCAAGCCTAAAACACGATAACAAACTCCTTCTAAAGAGCAAGTTGACTGGAATGAAACCTTGGCCCAGTCGCCTGTCGTAGACGGATGGAACAAGAACGCAAAGAGGAGAGCCTAAGTGGCTCCCCTCTCCGCGCCTAAGTCACTTACAGCGCTCTTCGCAGCAGCGTTTGTTCTGAACCTGCTAGACCTAGCTCTCATCGCCTCAAAGCTAGGTTAAAGCGCCCTCCGGTTTTTCTGGCAATTTATGTGGTGAAGTTGGCCACCGCAGACAGCGCACGGTTGGTCACTGGGTCAATCGCGTAGACAGAGCCACTAACATGCAGCACTGTGGCGTTGGAACTGACTTCACTGGTGTAGACCAAGGGCAGCACGACGCTTGTGTTTTCATTTTGCTGAGCGGAGAATGCCCCAACGTAGGTTTCAGAAATCGCGCTTGCTGTGCTCTCATATCCACTGACACCGACCGTGACATTGAGTGGCGAGACCTGTTGATTGAAGTCAACCTGTTCACAACTGTGCCAGACGAAGTCAAGTGACGGTTGGGTGACGCTTGAGTTCGGAGCAACGACTCGAACTTCAACAAGACTCAAAGGCTCTACGCATGGCGTAGATTGTTGGCTAGGTTGGCGAGCATTGTAGGCAAACAGAACTCCTCCGGTGATGACCCAAATGAGAACTATGGCTGCCACAGCGAACCCTTGTTTGTGTGCGCTCATTTCAAGTCACTAGGCCAGAACGGAGCGGAGACAAACTCCAAAAATGACAAGTCCCGCCACCAAGGCCAGTACAGTGATTTCTTCGCCGGTCAACTGGGTAGGCACACGCGTGCTCGCCTTAAAAGAGGAACTGGCTGAGTACTTTCTCTCATTTCCGCCACCGTCGAAACTGGTAAGAAGATTCTCATTCGTTTCGTGCCTCAGAGGTAAGAAGTTGAGACCCACCCAGCAGGAGTCAATTCTGGCATGAGTTCTGTTGAGCAGTCCCCAACTTCAATTTCTCGCTCGCCTACCGCAATCGCTCGTTCTCCAACTTCCATTGTGAACTCGCCGACTTCAATTTCGCCAGCGCCAAGTTCGAATCCTGTCAAACAGGCACTTTCACAGCCTGGTGTAAATCCAGTCAAGCAGGCATTGCAACAGCCTGGAATAAGACAGCCAGTACCGCAGCAGCTTAATGTGCAGCAGCAGATTGGAAGGTTCTCTCCAGGCTTCTATGTTCTTAGGTTCACTGACGCAAGTGGTCAGCAAAAGACGGTCTACTTCAACAGCTTGGCCGAAGGTCAGGCTTATGTTTCTGCTCTCAAGTCCGGGAGCACTTCAACATACAAGGCTGGTCCTTACCTGTTTGGCAGTTTGGCATCAGCTCAAGCCTATGCAACCAAGAATCCCGCAGGCAATAATCCGGCTCAAACCCCAAGTACCACAGTGGCAGCTTACGAGATAAACGGGAAAGAGTTCAGCGACTTGACGAGTCTGACAGCCTATGTCCAATCTCAATATCCCGGTGCTGTAGTCACGGTGCGCAGTCCCGTACTTCCCGGAAAGAGTGACTTTGCAAAGACAGAGATTGAGTTTGACATCACCTATCCCAAGACGACGACGCAAGCCAAGCCTACGAACACTCTAGTCGCTTATGCCAATGCAGCCACCGGCGACATTTCTTCATTCTTCTCAGACATCTTCTATGGCTCGGCTGTAGCAGGCGCTGAAGTCAAGTCACTGGCGAGCTCTGGTCGTCTTCTGAATTCTCAACAGTATTCTGACATAGGGAATCTCAGAGCACCTTCTGGTTTGACACTCTCTCAAGCCAGTGGTCTAGCAGGTGGATATTTTGGCACAGCATTCATCCTAGCTGAGTCAGCAGTAATCTCTTATCCCGTAATTGGAGCTCTTGAAGCATCTCTAGGCATTCCGGAACTTGGAGGGGCTGGTATAGTGGGACGCTTAACCCAACTCGGAGTCAGAGCAGCATATGGTTCTCTCATAGGCGCTGGCATGTCACGAGTGACAGGCCAAAATGAAGCACAGAGCGCTGTTGAAACAAGTCTACTCTTCGCAAGCATACCGCTTCTCTTCGAAGGTCTAGGTGTTGCCTACAACGTCGCACGAGGCCAGTACGAAACATTTGCCAATCCTCCGGTAGCTCTTGTCTCATCAGGTAGCATCATGGAGCCAACGGAGTTTGAAGACTATCTAGCTGTCCGTCCTCCAGAAACGGTTCTGCCAGTTCGTTCAGTCAGTGTTACACGAGGCTCGTTGCTCTCAATGTACGAGCCACCAGAAGAACTCGGAATATCAGAACTAGATTATGCAACACCTGGCTTCCGTCTCTCAACAGGAGGCAAAGGCTTCACCGATATCTTCGTAGAACACTTTGAAACAGACATAGGCATTCACACAGAGCCAGACATTCTAGAATCGTCTGTTCTCGCTAAGGAAGACCTTGACCAGCTCACCAAAGGCACAGGAGGGTTTGTTGACTCATTACTCGCCAGAGCTCCCGCAAAGCTTCCAAGTGTCTCCGATACCGGCCTCTTTGCTGAGAGCTTCGCGAAAGGCGCGCGTGAAGCAGAGGAAGACTTGGCCATGCGTCCTCCATCTGCTCGCTCTGAAGAAGTCAGCAACCTCTTGAGCGAGTACGACGAACAACTCGTGAATCCTAGCGAACGCCAAACTACAGTTCTTCAAGCTCCGAAAGAAGAGCAGACTGCGATTACTCGCGAGACTAGCTTCATTCAAGATGCAATAGATGAGTCTCGTGCACAGTTTGAGCTCCGAGCTTCTCTCATACGCGCCTATTTGAGAGGCCAAGTCGAATCAGACTTTGAATTTCTAGTCTATCCTCCTGGAACTAAGATATCACTGCTTCCTGTTCAAAAGGGAGAATTCGCGCAACTTACAGTTCAGTCTCAATTAGGAAGTACACTTCTGGCTCTGAATGTCTCCTCAAGACTTGAGAGCCTCCTCAGCACAGCCCAAGCTCTCAGTACAAGTCAAGTCCTCAATACGAGTCAAGTTCAAGTTCTTGGTGTAAGTCAAGCTCTTCGTTCAGAATCCCTTACTGAGCTGGCAGCTATGCAAGTTCAGGCTCAACGTGAAGAGACAATTCTTTTTCCTCCGCTCGGAACCTTTGACGAAGGAAAGAGAGTGCGCAAAACAAAACGGAAACCTCTCTTCTCAGACTACACCCTCCACAACATTCTAGCTGTGAACATTCTCTCAAGTTTCGGAGACGTTGGATTTGCACTAGCGTCAGAGGACATCTTCCTTTCTCCTCCAACCAAGTCAAAATCTACTAAGTCAAAACGTAGCAAGTCAGAGTTCGAAGAACTGACAAGTATGGGGACATCCCTGCTGTGAATAATCGGAGTCATTGGTGATGTCTTTGCGTGAGGTCCGTGAAGGCGACCCGTGGGTCAGGCCACGACCAAGGCCCAAGTCTCACGTCAGAGTCATGGACGAGTTTGACTTGGGATTTCTCATTCAAGACTCTGGTGCCTTTGATGTTGAGTCTTCAGACATATTCATGGGTGGTCATGGTCGGGACTTTGACGACCTGCTCTCTCTTGGAAACTGGTGACTAGGGCACGCCAGTCTACCTCCGCCGTTCTGTTGTGATTGGCGACAAACAGTACTTTTCTGGCACGCGCGTTGAATATGTGAGACTTGGTCCTGGACAAAGTGAGGTCACAGTCAGACAAACAAACGGTCTAGGCGCTTGGGAAATGTTCGTGGTACACAAACGGGACTTGGTAGTATCAGGATTCTCATGTGTCCGTTGCGGCTGCAGTTGGGGAGAATTGGCTCCCTCCGTGATGAGTGCCTAGACGCCAAATCTGCGACAGGCACATTTGCAGCCGAATAGCTAGGTCTCTTTGCGTCCACCAAGCTAGTCAATACTGATGGGCGACCACACGCAACTTTCAAGTCAGGTAATGAACGAGAACAGGCACACCCAGAGGGGACCTGAGAAGTCCGCAGTGAAGTTTGCCCCTGCTAATCATCGCTGTTAGAACAGACTGCCATTCGCTAGGTGAAGCCTCTGAACCAAACAACATATTGAAGTCACGAGTCTCAGCTTGCTTAACCAGCCGCAAGTAAGTCACAATCCTGTCTTCAATCTCAAAGGGTGTGAAGCTAAGTCACGACTCCGGTCCAACCGTTTCTGCAGGCGCTGCTACTGCAGCCTTCTGTTCTGGCACCTTGGGTTTCATCAAGCCTTCTTTCCGTAGCTGAACGACCATCTTCGCAATCACATTGTTGCTACAGCTAAGTTCTTGTCCGATTGCTGAGTATGTTCCTCCTGCCAATAGCAGCTGCCTGATTCGCTGTCTGAGCACCACGTCCTTTGGTCGCCCAGGACCACCGTGATGGCTTCTATCTTCAAGTGGTGTATCTGGAACGCCTTCAAAGCTTGGCCGGATTCCTAGCTTGAGCAAGACATCTCTGCCCCGCTCTAGATGCCAAGGTGGCAGCATGAACACGCCTAGACCTGAGGTGTTCTTCGCATACAGTACAAACTGCCAAGGCATCATCCTCCGGTAAATCCGGTCTGGGTCAATCTGCCGAAAGGTGTGCCAAAGCTTCCTAGGAATCTCTTGCCCTCCCAGATTCTTGATGTAGTTGTAGTCACCTAGCTCTCTCACCGACTTCGCTATCTCAACGTCTCGCTGTGAGTCTAGAACAACAGCATAGCCAAAGTGAAAGAGCTGGTTGTGGAACCGGATGAAAGCCTCGCTCGCGTCCTTTGAGTTGCTGGCCTGTCCAGCTCTCATCACTCCTGTAATGACTTCCTGTGCTTCTCTGAGGAAGATAACATCTACACGGTCGTAGGTCGTTCTGGTTTTGAACTTGTCACACAGAATCCAGAGCGCCCTGTAGTAGTCTTCCTCGTCTTGGAAGAATCGCTTACAGGCAACAAAGATATTCTGTGGTCCCACCGTGCGTGGGTCTAAGTCAATGGCACGCATGTAGTTGTATTGTTTGTAGTCAAACAGCAGCTTGCAGTTTGAACCTACAAGGAAAGTCACGTGGTCGGCGTATGGGGAGTTCGCCCACGCAGCGTTCTCTTGGTCGTTCGCTGCATACAAGTCATAGAGTGAGGAGCCGGTCTTCCAATACATGTAGGCGATTGTTTCTCCCAATGCACTTTTTCCTTGGAACCTGTCACCTATGATGCGGTGTGTTCCTTCGGCTCTGTCAAGTGGGCTCGCATAGGCGTTGTAGACCGGTGCGTTGCGAGGAGGATAGCCACTTGAAGTGAACCAACGCACAATCTTCAAGGGCACGACTTTCTGCTGGCCGACCACTTGAGCTTCATTCATCCTTCTTCAAACCCCAAACCTTTCGTGCTGTCGCCGTAGTTGCCGAACGCCTCTAAGCCACCACCGGTCTCCTTCCAAGAGAGACCAGCTTCGTCAAGAGCTTGGTTGAACTTGTCAAGGCAGTCATTGACAGTGTCTAGCTTGAGCCGGTTTGACTGTGCTTCCATGTATCTGACTTCAGCCTTGAATTTACCACCATAGGATTCCTGCCATGCCACATCGTTCCAGAGTTGTTCTTCTGTAGGCATTTGTTCAAGCTTCTCAGCGTAGACGAGCATAGGTCGCACAAAGTGGCTCTTTATTTTGTTTGGCAAGCGCTGCCAGGCGAACTCGACATTCATCAATGCGCCATCAAAGTCACCAGCTTGCATAGCTAGGCTGGCGTATGTGAAGAACATCTGAATCTGCCCGTATGACTGGCGGTCGCTTGAGACGGCGAAGCTTGCTGGCTCCTCTTCACCCTGAAAGGTCTTGGCCTTGCTGCTCACGGTCCTTCGAACTCCATACGCACAATCCTCTCAGGCTTCACTTCGCAACCTCTCTCTTTCTGTCCTCTGCTTCACGTCTAAGCATCTTTTCAATTTCAAGTTCTAATTCTAAGCGCTCCTTGTTTATCTCTACAACATCTGCAACTTCAAATGATTCGGAGTCTATGCGTATGCCTAGGACTTTGTCAAAGCCTGGGTCTTTGCCATTAATGATGTGTTTTCTGTACGTTTCAACTGTTGCTCTCTCTAAGAAATCCTTGTTCCTGATTGATATTTTCACTTCTATCAGAATCTTTCCATCTATGCTCATCAAGTCTCTTTCAGGAATGAACTCAATTCCGAACTTGTCTTCTGCCCACTGCATAGCTTTGACTTCACCCATCATTCCATGCGCTTGGTTTCCCACAGCGTTCCCTAATGCATCCGAAAAGAATCTGTCAAACACATCTCGCCTCACCTTGAGACCGTCAGATAATTTCTCAAGTCTGGGAAGTCCATTTGCCAAAGTCAAGTCACCTGCTCCGGCTCGGGAGGTTTACCAGAGGCCATCTGCCGTTGGAACTTTTCTATCTGCTTCTTCTGAATGTAGGTCGCTATCTCCATAGGGTTCGCATGATGGGTAATGCCAGCAATGAACGAGGCAGTCTTGCCCTGTCTATCTAGGTCGGTGATGTAGCTAAAACGACACGAATGCGAGTTTGAGAAGTGGCGTTTCGCGAACAGGCCATATGAGTTGTCATTGAAGCCACCAGCACCAAACTTGAGCTTTGAGTACAGCTCAATGTCAGAGTCTAGAACCTCATCAGGAATGACAATCAGTCTTTCGTCAATAGCTTCTGGGTCTACAGTGTAAGCTGGACAGGTACAATTTCTGGAGAGGCACTTTCCTCTCACACCAGTCTCAATGAACTCGTGCGCCTTTTCAGGACTCCGCCCGTTGTACTTAGAATGACCACAGATACAGATTGGCGTTCTCTTCCGAGTTCTAATCTGTGGGCTTCTGTTCTGCGTTTGCATGAAGACTGTCATTGCGTCTACAGCTTCAGAGGACCTGGAGCCGTTCCGAATCTGGCACAGCATAGTTGAGTAGTGCGCCAGCCTCGTCGGTGCGAGGAAGTCTTCTCCTCCTTCTGCATCAGGAAGGCACTCCGCTCTAGACTGAACAATCTTTTCCTTGAGAAGGTTCTGAGCTATGTTGTAGTCCAAGTCACGGTCCCAAATTCGTTTGACCTTTTCTTTCTTGACTTCAGTTAGAGGAGCGCTCGCGACAGGTGCAGAAGTTGAAGCCTCTGACAACATCTCAGCTTGGAGACGGCGAACAATTAACTATAACGTCTCACAACATTGTTCTCATCTTGAGGTGACTTGAGCAATGCACAACTTTTGTGCGCCGGATTAAGCTCGGGCGCTTACCACACTCAAGGAGTGTAGAATGGATAGTGCCACGACGCGCACGGATTCAACCACAGACGTTAAGCGTAGGCTCGACGTCGCTACCACAGACCATTCAGCCTGTGTGCAGTCCTAACAACAGAATGCCTAGTAGGGGTAGCAGTCGCTAAGAAAAAAGTCGTGGGGGAATTCACACATTTCGACCACAAAATGGACCTCTTTTCTCATTAGCACCAGGTTAAGCACTTGACAGAGCCTATGTGCGCTCTCTCCCCTTTGTGCTCGCAGAGCGCCCGCGCTGGTTCGACAGGTTGTCAATTCTCGTTTCATGCCTACTGTTAAGAACAATTGAGTGCCTAGGACAGACGTGCTCGTGAGTCCCGAGCCAATGCCAGAGCCGGTGAGCGCTAATGAGAGGACACGCATACCAGAACAGCTCAATGTGTCTGTCAACGGACTGTTTCGCATTAAACTGAAGCGTGAGAGGGATTGTCTGACTTGCAAAGGCAGTGGTGCGTACTATCTTGAGGAGGATGACAGTCTTCATCCTTGTTTCTCGTGTGGTGGCACTGGAGGCAAGGTTCTCCGTCTACCACGACGATATGGTCCGCATCCTCAGCCACACCTTGAAGCTAAGGAAGAAAAGAAACCGGCTCCGCCACCAAGTCCTCCACAGCCTGGAAAACAGCAAAACGGTTTGGTCATTGTGACATGGAATGGCAAAATCAACGTCCCTCGGTACATGCGTGAATCCCTACCATTTCGACCTTATGATTGGCTTGAATTCACACCCACAGACAACGGCTTGGAAGTCACCAAGGCAGACCGGTCACTCTACTATCTTTCTCCAAAATGGCGCATCTTCCTTGAGCCCGAGCTCATGAACACCCTTTCGTTTGAACATAGGAACCTGCTGCGTCTAACAATCTCTGGGAACACTCTGTTGATTGAAAAGGTGACTATGCCAAAGATTCTTGAAGCTCCACAACAGCCCGTAGCAGAACCTACAGTTCCACTTGTGCAGGCTGCTTAGAAGTCGTACTTGACGATGGGAACGTGCTTCCTCTTGGCTTGTGTCGTGTAGGCATCGTAGGCGTCCAAGATGGCAGCGTCCTCAAAGAGCTCGTCTTCAAGACTCATAGACCAGAGCTCCGCCACAGCAACATTTCAGTTCAGCGACGACTCTCAAGACAACACAGAGCCCTCACTGCATACTGCATATTGCATACTGTATAAAATTCGTACTCATTTTATACAATAGTCTCTAGGGCTCGGATTTGCCACTAGGACAGAGCGACCAGCACCGGTTCACGGTGAAGCCTGCTTACCGGTCTCTCTAACGGTCGAGTTGCCTTTGGAGATAGAGAGACCAGTACTTACGACCAGTACTCGACCAGTACTTCTACGAGTACCGGAAGTACTGGAAGTATAGGTATCCAATGCTAAGCGAGGTGCCTTTTTTCCTTCACTTTTTGGCCATCTATGGTCGAATTACGACGTAAGCAAATTTCAACCCGTACTTCCGGTACTTCCAGTACTTCCAGCACTCCCTGACATGCGTATTTCATACCGGAGCTGTAGAAGTTCCGCTTCAATGCCAGTGTCGCCTTCTAGATGATATTTCTCTACCATCTCAAGTAGGCGCTTTGGGTTCACATACCAACCCTTCACTTGCCTATCTTCACTTTTCCCCGCATCTCTCAGTGTGTCTGTGATTTCATCGTGGACATATGGCCGAGCCTTCACACCACCCAAATTCAGCTTTATCTCATTGACAATTTTTATGTCTGTGATTAAGCCATACTCGCTGCTGCGAACACCAATAGCTACATTGGACTTTTCAGCAATTTCACCCTCCATGTAGTCCGCCAGCAGTGCCCTGAGTTCCCCGAATGGACACTGCCTTTCTCTTAACTTCACACAAGCTTTTGTCACCAGTGCTGTAAGAGAAGTCTTCATCGCTTCAATCTTCTCTTTGTTGATTTCTTGACAGAACTTCAACAATGGCTCATAGATGGATGTATCATAGACAGCTTGCAGTAGTGGTTTGTAGATTTCCTTCGCACCGGCTGTAAATGGTATGTCCGTTAAGTCAGGAAGAGGGTCCAATGCTGTTTGCAACTTCCAAATCAAAAATCGCTTTCCTATGAACGCAAGTCTCTTCAGGTCTTCAAACTTGAACTCATCTAGTGCTGGCTGCCTTTTTGCTGTGTATTCTACTATGGTTCGTCTGAGGATGGCAGGACTGCGAACAATGAAATTGCTGTAGATAATCTTGCAACAGAAGGTATCGTAAGCATGTTGAATGCGTTCACCGTCTCTGTTTATTGAAGTCCTCAACACTGAAGCACCACGCTTGTATCCATCTTTGTACAAAGCGTGAAGCTGTCTGTCTCGTTCAATGGCGTCAAACTCATCTTGAATGAGTAGTCCTTTGACATCGTTTGCATAGGCAAAGACGTTCGCTGGTGTGGCGAGAGTTCCTGTATTTGCTCTGTAGGCAATATATCCGTGGCACTGCATTCGTTGGCCTTTGCCTGTCTCAATGTCTCCAAAGCCTGCTAGGTAGGGTACTGTCATCAATTTAGGGAGAATGTAGCTTACAACATCGTATGCAACATTTACAATTCGCCATTCATCTTCACAGGCAATGAAAGTTCGCCATTCAGTCAAAGTCTCATTTACCAAGTTTTCCAGTTTGATGGATTTGTTGATGTCATCGTCAGACTTGAATTCATACGGATGATAGCCTAACGGTTCTGCCGGAGCATACGTTATGTCATTGTGGACGAAATTAGTCACGAAGTCTAGTCTACCTGTGATGCCATCTCTGTGAAGGAATGCTGGCTTCCCATCTAACAATATCGCTTCAAGAAATATGCGTTGGTCTGGAAAAATCAGACTGTGAACCTTCTTCGGAGGAACAAACTTGACCTTCGCAGGCTTTGTTGTTATTGTCTTCTTAGGTTCCTTCTCACGTTTGGATTTGCCAGCCGGAGCAGACCCAGAATCGGAATCCTTCTCGCTCATTGCCTAAGTCGCCACCTCATCTATGAACTTCTTAGCAACAGAATGCTTCACTAGGCCGGTGTGAACGACCATAGCTTCGCACTTTGGGCACGTGTTCTTGTCGCGCACACTGTAGTCAGTTTCTCCCTTTCTGTAAAACGTCCGAACGGACTTCTCTGGGTCAAGTACGGTTCCGCACTTTGGACACCTGAGCGACTGAACCCAGCGCCCACCATACGCATACCACGGTTTCTTCATCCTGCCTCTGTCCTTTACCTCGAACTTCTCTAGGCCACAGCTGAAGCAAGTGTAGACACGCACGGTCTTTGTTGCGCTGGTATTCATCTCTGTAGAAGAACGCACCCAGACATGACAATGTCCGTCGTCAGCATTAGACTTAATTGACTGGCTAGGTTCACTCAACTTAAGCGCCTATGGAATAGACTGCCACTGTTCCGCAGCGCGAATATCGCAGGGCTCTTCGCAATCCTTGCAGAGCCCTGATTTCTAATCAACTTACTCATCCACCTTGACCAACAGGTCTACCCATGCTATGTAATCACCGTCGTTCCCAGGAAGAACTCGCCCACCCCACGTCCCAAGATACATTCCACAGAGCCTAGCAGCCACCATTCCTGTAGCCTTCTCATTCTCTGACTTTATGCGAACCCGCACGGACGCGTTGGGCAAAACATTCGCCTACTTTCTCGCATCCTCCGCTGCTTCTTGCCTTTGCTTACATCGACCACCAGCTGTGTGAAGAGTCATGTAGTAGTTTGCTCTCTTCCTAGTGGTGGCCTTAACTTGTCGTCCGCACTTCTCACACGTGAGGACAAGCAAGTTCACCTTCTCGGTCGTCAATTTGGGATTCATGCTATCGCTCCGGTCGCACACCACATAAGTCGCACTCGCACATCAGATTTGCCAGAAAAAAAATGGGGAAAGAAGAAAGCACTATGCTCTCTTCTTTCGTGGTTCGTCGTCTTCCGACAGCGCCATGCAATCTTCCACAGCGCTCTCAATCTTCGACAGGTAGTCCGCCTTCAACGGTCGAAGAAGTTTTCGGAATCTCTTCTCTCCGAGCTCGTTCTCCATTGTCCATGTGATTTCATGGAAGATTCCATCTAGGAACTCGCTGAGAACGCGCAGCTTCGTCTCGCCGTCGAGGTTGCTGTAAGTGAAGGTGTCGAGAAGTTTCTTCCCTAGCTGGTACTCTGCGTCCTTGTTCAGATACATTAGCAAGTTTGCAGAATTGTACTTGCCGGACTTGTGACTCTCCTCCAGCCATGTCGCGAGAGTGTCGCCATAGTTCCTCGTAGCAGCCTCCTTGCTGCCTGTGTTGGCTTTACCTTCAGCCATAGGTTGCGTCTGTTCCGTGCTTTTCATTGGCAGACTGTTGCTTTCTATCCTCTTTGTCTGTAGCTCTGGTAGCTCGCCTTTTCAGACTCGCCCAGACCAAACTCGCCCCTACGTGGGAGCGGAACCCACCGGGCCCGCACCCGGTTCCTTATCCCATGATCTACTAGTAAACCGAGGCCAAATTCCCACCCCCGGCGCCTCGTCAACCCAGTTATCCGTCAACAGAGTGGCGCACGTCTTTCGGGCCTGCCTCTCGGGTCTTCCTTGTAATCCAGCCCCTCAAACCGTCTCTCTCTTCCCAGATCGTTCCAAAAAC
>Ga0181527_1002540_pt1 | contig 17073 bp, 18 predicted proteins | sample PEATcosm2014_Bin_30_FD_119762 | JGI IMG/M metagenome (GOLD analysis project Ga0181527, IMG submission 119762) | Peatland microbial communities from MTU Mesocosm Facility, Houghton, MI, USA - PEATcosm2014_Bin06_60_metaG | ecosystem: Environmental > Terrestrial > Soil > Wetlands > Peat | place...
GAGAGTAAATGGAAGGAGGTGATGGGAAAGGAAATGCGGGTATCAACCCACCTGAGAAGGTTGGCAGATCATTTCATGGGCAACGACTTCATCTTCCATTTACTCCTTGGAGTCCTCGGTACCAAGGGAATAAAGGATGTCATTAGCTGTCGAACGCCAAAGGGTTTGGGCCTGTTCGTTTCCTAGAAGCCTAAAGGGCTGCTCGAACGAGGCTGTCAATGATCATTGCGAAGAAGAGAGCGAACAAGTAGGGACTTGATACTTTGAACGCCTTGTAAGCCAAGTCGTTGTTGGGATGGAAGAACAGTTTCAGGTTAATGTAGAGAACCCAAGCTCCGAAGAAGATAGCAATCGCTAGGTAGATCACTCCGAAGTGTCCCGCGAAGTAAATCCAGAGCGAGAACGGTATCATTAAAACGACGGTAGACACGATGCATCGTAGCGCAGTCTTGAGTTTTGCTACTACCGGCAGCATTGGCACGTTGGCTCGCGTGTAGTCATCTTTCGTGAATATTGCTAGGCTCCATATGTGCCCTGGAATCCAAAGAACAACCAAGGCGGCCAAGAGAACTGGGAGGAGTGAGACTCCGTTTGTTACTGCGCTCCAACCGAACATCACCGGCAAGCCTCCACTTACCCCTCCGAGGATAATGTTGAGTGAACTGCGCCGTTTTAGCAGAAGACTGTAAACAACTACGTTGTCAAGCACACCGAGAGCAATCCACGCGAATGATAAGAGGTTAATCCAGTAAGCAAGGGCAAGGCCCAACGCAGCCAAGAATAATCCCCAACCTAGAGCCTTGTTTGGGGGTATGCGTCCGCTGGGTATGGGGCGATGCTTAGTACGGTGCATTATGGCATCGATGTCCCTGTCAACGTAGGATGTGAGCGTGTCGCATCCAGCGCTCGACGCCGTGATCGCCGCTATTCCTGCAACGAGAAGTGCTGGAGTGAGGGATTGAAGCGTCTCCCTCCAAGCGACGATCATGGTTGCAAATGAGGTAAAGACAAGGAGGAAGACGATGGGAGGCTTCGTGACTTCAACGTAATTTCTAATGGTTTGGGTGGTAGTGACTTGCAAGGGCAAAACATTCCTACGGAAGCACATTAAGCAGGCCGTGCATATTTGCGTGGGCTGCCCCGCAGAAAATTGTGCAGATTATCGTGTATTCGCCCGCCTGAGTGGGTGCATCCGAATCTATGTTGTGTGCGTAAACGTTGTCGCCCTCGAATCGGAGTTGAACGTTCGGTAGGTAACGTCCGATCTGATTTGACGGCTCTAAGTAGTTTGTCGTTGAGGAAAGTGTCAACGAAAAACCCCGGCTGCCTGTTCCTTCTCAGCTACTCATTGTTCAGGGTTTCTCCATAGAGACTCGGTTAATCTCTGAAGTTTTGAACTCAACCGCACAGGCGCCGGCTGCGGGTTTTCCAATTCCCTGTACCTTGCCGGCAATCTCGCAAGGCCCTTCAGCGCTTTTTCCCTAATTTGGCTGATGCTAGGCGCGCTGTAGACAACTTTCCCATTCTTGAAAACCCTAACCAACAATGGCTCGCCCTCTACGTCATCATCTTCGGGTTGCAACGCTAGAATATCCTCCTCGATCTCCCCGCTCGCAGAGTACCTCCTATAGACTTGCTTAACTCCAGGTAGGGTTCTCTTGCCCTCGCTTGTCTTAACGCGGAAACTCACTTCGTTCCCGCGACGGGTCGCGACGATCTTATAGATCGCTTGGAGCGCGGGATCGTCTCGGGAAGTGACAAGTTCCGTCCCAACGCCGAAAGCGTCGATCGGTGCACCCCTTGCGGTCAGGTCGCCTATGATGAATTCGTTAAGGTCGCCGCTCACGAATATCTTCGTCTGCTTCAGTCCAGCATCGTCTAAGATTTTCCTAACCTTTACGCTCAGATCGTACCGGTCTCCGCTGTCAAGCCTCACGAGTGAAGGTTTTAGGGAAACTGCTTTTTTCGCGGCCCGGAGAGTATCATAGGTGTCTAGTAGAAGCGCTGGGTTGGAAGGGAAGGCCTTACAAAATCTTTCGAACGCTTCCTCCTCAAAGTCGTAATTCATTACGAATGAATGAGCCATAGTGCCATAGATCGGTAGCCCAAACCTGTAACCTGCCAACACGTTGGAGGTCCCGACGCAGCCACCGATAAAACTCGATCTAGCTGCGAGAAGCGCAGCTTCCGGGCCGTGCGCGCGCCTGCCACCAAATTCTACAATATCACGCCCCTTCGCGCTCTGAACAACTCTCGAGGCTTTCGTCGCAATCAACGTTTGAAAGTTGATGGTGGATAGCAGGAAAGTTTCCACGATCTGAGCCTCGATTATTGGGGCTGTCACTCTCATTATTGGTTCGTTGGCAAAGAATACTGTTCCTTCAGGGAGCGCCCAGACATCGCCACTGAACCGAAGTTCAAGGAGGTATGTGAAGAAGTCGTCGCCTATGCCTTTGAAAGTTGACTGCTTTCGCAAGAAGTCTATATGTTCCTTCTCGAAACGTAGGTTTTGAAGATACTCTACAGCTTGTTCCAATCCGGCCGCTACGAGGTACGACCGATTCTTCGGTAGGTTCCTGACGAAGAGTTCGAATGTCGCCTCCGCGGATTCTTTGTTCTCGAAATAGGCCGCCGCCATTGTCAACTCATAAAGGTCTGTCGCAAGCGCGTTATCTTTTGGAAACAACTCCGAACAAATCCTGGTCTGATTGCTTTAGAGCGCAATAATAATCGTTCTTTGTTGAGTTCGTTTTTTGGCGTTAGCGGTTGGAAAGGTATAATTACGAGTTGGGTTCAACGCTACCGAAAACCCTGTCAAAGGTACGAGAAGTGACTCCTTGAAACGCACCTCAGCCGCATTCACGATACTGATCGGGTTGACGGCTGTGATGATTGGCCTGTACCTGAACGAATTCAAGACTCTTGCCGACATACTTCACGCATATGTGATTCTAACTCCGTGAGGGATGGGGATTGGCAGAGACGCAACCAGCAACGCAACCGCCCGCAAAAGCGGAGGAGGATCTAAGGTGGTTCAAGTTCAAATGGACCCTGCCCAGAATGATCGTTCAGCTAATCGCCCTGGTGGCGGTAAATGTTCTCTTTTTGATCACGATCTTTCCCAACGTCAAGGTGCAGCCTATTCCGTTTGGACTCCCTATCCTAGTTAGCGTGAATTCGCATTTCTCTACTGTCTATAGTTCGCTGGATTTGATTCAGCTGGAGCTATCCCAGCCTGAATTCCCTTGGATTGTTCTTGGGACGGTATTGCTCATCGGAGCAGTGGTCGGTCGCGCGTTTTGCGGTTGGGTATGTCCCATCGGGTTCATTCAAGATATTATTACGACCCTTAAGGGCAAGTTGGACTTCCTCTCGCCTAGAACACACAGGAGTTCAACGAGACTCAAGTATTTCCTTCTATGCGGAACCTTGTTGATCAGTGGGTCTTTGGCTTTGGCGCTCGCGTTAGGTGAAGGTTCAAACTATAAGGCAGCGTTGGGCGTTCTCGCTTCGGGGCCGTTCATTGCAATTTCCCCTGACGGAACATTGTTTGGCACCATCCCTACTCTAGTCGGAATGGCAAGTCAAAACCTCGCCTCGTTCCTAACCAAACCTCCCACCATCCAAGAGGTTTGGGGTCAGCTACTTACCACTCCCCCTCTTCTCGCCCTGCGAATATTGATTCTCATTGGTTTCTTCGGGGCCGCCTGGAACGTTCCAAGGTTTTGGTGCCGATATATTTGCCCAACTGGAGCACTGATGGCGGTTTTTCAGAAGTATAGCTTCACCGGAATCAAACGAGATCCCGTAAAATGCACCAAGTGCCCACACTGCGAGATCAAATGCCCTATGCAGATCAGCATACTCGACTTGCCTTGGGAAAAGTTCAACGATCCGGAATGCATCATGTGCATGGAGTGCATCGACGCATGCCCACACGGCTCACTCAGCCTCAAGTTCCCTTAACAGTAGGACGCTGCTCAAGGTTCGTCGTATTGCGCTTCTCAATTGGACCGGCGCTCAAAAATTTAGAATTCGGCAGTTGAGATCTCGACGTACGATCTGATCGTTGTTGGTGCTGGCCCGGCGGGGTCGGCGGCCGCCCGAAGGGCAACCCAGCTTGGATTGAGTACTCTTTTGCTCGAGAAGGAAGATATGCCTCGGGACAAACTTTGCGGTGGAGGTGTCACTCCGAAAGTGTTGAAGTTGCTGGATTTTCAACTCTCCAACGAAGTTGTCGAACGTGCACCTAAATCCATTAGAATTCACGTCGGCCAAAGCTGCTTCAAATTTCAAACCTCCCGCCCCCTTGTCTACATGACTTCTCGGTCCAAGTTTGACAATCTTCTATACGAGAAAGCAGCTGAAGCTGGAGCGGAGGTTAGGGATAGAACCCCCGTCCGAAGCGTCAAGGCACATCCTACCTACAACGAGGTTGGAACTCCGAATGGCATTTTCCAGGCAAAGATGGTGATCGGCGCCGACGGAATGGGCGGCCCAACTGCAAGGAGCAGCCACTTGTACCAAAGTTGGGATCCGTATCAAGTTGCCTACGCAATTGAGGCTGAGGTCACAGTTGGACAAAAAGCCGTTCTCGACTTTATCGGGGACCAAGAATATTTTGATATCTACTTTGGGGTATCACAAGCCGGTTACGGCTGGATATTCCCCAAAGACGACCACTTAACCGTCGGAGTCGGGTGCAGGTTAAGCAAGCTCCGAGACGCGCAAGAACTCTTCCGAAATTTCGTGAAAGGAATTCCCGAACTGGAAGGGCGAGACATACCTAAACCAAAGGCACACTTGATCCCTCTCGGTGGCATCGCCCATGTCCCCCTTACAGCAGACAGGATCCTTCTTGCAGGTGACTCTGCGGGCTTTGCAGACCCATTGCTGGGTGAAGGCATATACTTCGCCATCTTGGGCGGACAGATAGCCGCTGAAGTCGCCCAGAAAGCCTCTCGCGTCGATAGGTTTGATCGTGAATTCCTTGCAAGTTACGCACGAAGCTGCCACAAGGAATTTGGAACGGACTTCAACGTTGCCTACCGAGTAGCTTGCTTCAGCTACCTAGAACAGTACGATATGGATCGTTTCGCGCGGTTCTTCTTCTCGGAGAGAAAGGTGCAGGAGTGCATAGTCGGTTTGATGGAGGGAACCATGCGCTACCGAGATGTGCAAACAAAGCTGGCGTGGCAATACCTGAAATATCGGCTCGCAAAACTCGGTCTCCCATTCTACTCATAACCCGTCCCATACCCTGAAAGCCTGCCTCACACATTCTAGTTCCGAACACACTATGTCAGCCACATTTGATGCAGCCGAGTTCTATAGCAGACAGGCTATACTCTCTGAGCTTGGTCCAGATGGGCAAGAGAAATTGAGAACCGCGGAGGTAGCGGTCATTGGCCTGGGTGGATTGGGAAGTGCGTCGGCTCTTTACCTAGCCCTCGCAGGCGTCGGGAAACTAACCCTTGTAGACCAAGACACGGTGGAAATGAATAACCTTCACAGACAGATTCTCTACTCGATGTCGGACCTCCGATACCCAAAGGTCGAAGCTGCGGCCCGCAGGATCCAACAAATCAACCCCGAAGTAAAAGTCAATCCAATTCCAGAGAACATTCATGCAGAAAACGTTTCGTCTACACTTACCGGCTCTGACTGCGTTGTCGACGGCCTTGACAATATGCAGACCCGATATGTGATAAACAGGTTCTGTGCCGAAAAACAGATTCCGCTAATTTTCGGTGGCGCGATTGGAATGGAGGGGAATGTGGCCACGTTGAAAGTGCCCGAAACCCCCTGCCTAGAATGCTTCCTTCCCGACCTCGTTGACACCGACCTACCAACATGTGACACGAGAGGAGTCTTGGGTGCGACAACGGGAATAATCGGAGCGCTTCAGGCCATGGAAGCGATAAAGGTCCTCGCCGAAATTGAACCACAATCGAAAGGCAAGTTAATGATATTCGATTTTGCACAAACAGAATTCCGCACCATCGAATTGACGATTAGGACGAATTGCAATGTCTGCCAAGTCAAAACGCCAACCGTGACTGCGTATCCATCAAAATTGGCTTGGCTATGCGGTTCAAATACAGCGAATGTAAACCCAGAAGCACCGCTGTCCCTGAACCTGCCGACGATTGCAACTTCAATCGGCCGAAAACACACCCTACTTCTGACTACACCAATGGTGATCGTCTTCGATTACACGGGTCATGAAGTAAGCCTATTTAGGAAAGGAAGAATGCTCATCAAGAACGTGAAAGACGAGGCCGAAGCACTCGAGATCTCACGCAGAATCTTCGACATAGTCACTATGGGCTGATTCCAGTATGGCGCTTGAAATTACCAGCATTTCCAACGAGCAACCTCAACCCAGACTCGCTGGAAAAGCACTCTTCCTCGTCTCCGGCGGAATAGATTCTCCAGTTGCAGCATGGCTGCTCATACGAAAAGGTGTGGAACCAGTCTTCGCCTACTTCGACAGTTACCCGCTTTGCGACCAAGCAGCCGAGGGCATAGCTTTAGACTCCATAAGAACCGTATGCCAAGTAGCTGAAATAGAAGACGCCCGAATTTACGTCGTGGCGCATTCACCCGACCTGCAAGACATTCTATCAAACTGCCCGACGAAATATGCATGCATACTCTCAAGGCGAATTATGTTCAGAGTTGCAGAAGAGATCGCATTGCGGCAAGGATGCCAGGCGATTGTGACCGGTGACGCCCTCGGGCAGAAGGCCAGCCAAACCCTACAGAATATAGTCACTGCAGACAGCGTGCTGAACAAGGTCCAAGTGCTAAGGCCGCTGGTTGGAATGAACAAGCTGAAGATCGAACAATATGCGAAGAAGATAGGAACCTACCCAATTTCGATTCGTCCCGGCGTCGCGACGTGCGGTGTACCAACAGATAACCCGAGCACGTCAGCAAGACGGGATCGATTAACAGAGGTTGAAGCAGCCCTAGATGTAGAAGCCATGGTGAAGAGGGATCTAGAAGAAGCACGAATCCTCAACGTTCGACACTAGTTCTTAGAAAACCACGCAGACCGCTTTCATAACTTCGGCGGCCGCACGCTTAGCAACCGACTCCGATTCAGCTTTTCTTATTACCATTCTCCCATCCCTTCTCAAGGTTATCTCCTGTCCCTCCTCGTTTCTTAGGACAACAAAATGTGGCGTCCACAGCATAAGCTCGTGCCCCAATATCGCTCGATCCTTCAAGTTGGCAATGTCAACCCGAATCGCTCTCCGTGGTATCGCTTCAATCGAGAGGTGGTCAGAGCAGAGCTTGAAGAACAAACTATCTTGTCGATCCTCCATCTCCACCTACGCCGCCTCACGATTAGAGGGAAGTTCATGTGCAGGTTTATTAGACCTACAGACGCAACGGTTCGCTCGCCGGGGCAAACGCCGGGGTTGACCTTCGGATTCCGTCCTAGGGTCACTGAATGCCGAACGGTTCAGGCGGCGGGCTGCAGTAGAATACGCTTGCCGCAACCCGCAGTATAGAAGCCTACTATCGCTGAGGTGGGTTCGAATCCCATCCCCGGCTCCAAACTGCTGGTTCGGTTCCTTTCCATTCTTCTTATAAGGGCAAGGCTGACCTGCCCACGCCCAGCAGAATCATGACTCGAGACAGAGAATAGACATACACGGAGTGGCTGACCGCTACGAATCAGCACTCCGCAGGGTCAAGAACCACCAACAACTCTCCGAATATAATCGCAGGACAATCCTGAAGTTCTGTTACGATCTCCAGACTGAAGGAGTCTCAATCACTCGTCAAGTATCTATTCTTCGTCAAACTGCTTATATGGAGGCAGGAGGCGGATTAATTCCAAACTTTGAAAGGAATGTTGCTAAACGGCCATCAAGACTTTTGAGGAATATCAGAAAAGACTTGCCAAGATGAAGCCCAATATCTACATTGGCGGCGAAAAAGTTGGGCGCACCGACGAAAGGTTCCAAGGTGGGGCCAGGATTATCAAGGAAACGTACGATCGGGCCCTTGATCCGAAGTATGCGGATGTTTGCACCGCTACCTCTCACCTTACGGGAGAGAAGATAAATCGCTTTACCCATGTCCATCGGAGTATAGATGACCTGCTGGCAAAACAGGAGATGACACGGGTTCTGTGTCATCTCTGTGGTGGCTGCATCCAGCGTTGCATGGGAATAGATGCTGTCAACGCTCTTGATGTGGTCACCTACGAAGTTGACCAGGCCACGGGCAGCGACTACCACATGCGGTTTGATAAGTACCTCAAGTATTTCCAAGACAACGATCTGGTGGCCAGCGGCGCACAGACGGATGTAAAGGGCGATCGCGTGAGGCGGCCCCACGAACAGGAAGACCTGGACTTGTACCTTCGCATCGTAGAAAGCCGATCGGATGGCATCGTCGTGAGAGGTGCCAAGAACTCTATCACTAACACCGCTTACGCCGACGAGATAATTGCTTTCCCTACCCGTTTCATGACCGACAAAGATAGCGACTATGCCGTGGCTTTTGCGCTCCCCTCGGACTGGGATGGGGTGAAGATTCTGGCAAGACCTGCTAACCCCCACCGCCGCAAGTACCTCAATGCTCCAATCGCGGAAATGGGCGACGTGGAAAGCTTCATTATTTTCGACGATGTCTTCGTCCCGAAAGACAGAGTGTTTTTGAACGGTAAGGCCGACCCCAGGCAAACCCCGTTCGCCGGTTTTCTGGCCCTGCTTTTTGCGAACTATCACCGACATTCTTACACTGGCTGCAAGCCGGCGTTGTCCGAAGTTATGGCTGGCGCCGCGGCTTTGGTTGCCGAGTACAACGGCATCGAAAGAGAGACTCATGTCAAAGAGAAGATATCGCACTTGATTGGTCTTGCCGAGCTTTGCTACGCCGCGGGGCAGATGAGCGCCCGTCGCGCCGAGCGTTCTCCTTCTGGCACTTATGTTCCGGACGAAATTCTGACTAACGCCGCCCGTAGACTTGCCGGCGAAGAGATCTACAACGAGTACAAGACAGTAGCCGACCTTGCCGGAGGCCTATGCGCTACTCTGCCGTTTGAAGACGAGTTCTTCGCGAAGGAAACCGGCAGGCTTGCCAACAAGTACATCAAGCGCAATCCCAAGATATCTTCCGAGAATATGCACCGCTGCTTTAGAGGAATTGAAAACCTGGTTGCTTCCGACATCACCTCGGTGATGCAGGTAGCGGGGTTGCATGGCGGTGGTTCGCCTCAGATGGAAACCGTCACCATGATGAGCCGCTACGACCTCGAGCCGTTGAAGGGCCTCGCAAAATATCTCTTCGGCATTGAGAAAGAACAACTGCGCTACCAGCGCCCTAACGTAACTCCTCGCCAGATGCTCCAGAAGTTTGCCAAATACGCGGTGAAGCACGCGTGAGCGAAAACGGATCTATGATCTGAAAACCTCAAGGTTCGTAAAGTGGCAGTCGGAGAGGGGCTTCATTCCTCGCCACAACCACACCGCTCAGGTTCAGTCCTACTATACCATGCTCGACTCGTACGCGATCCCTGTCAATCGCCTCGTTCTCGTTTACGTGGGCGACTGACATATCGTCCCCCGTGCAATCCTTGGTTAATTGTGGGGAGACAGGTCAAGAGGTAGGAGAAAACCCCTTCACCGGTCCCTGTTGCAACGCTGAATCCCATTGAATGACGTATGGAATATTTAGGCGTGTACGCCATGTGTTGGAGGAACAGTTGATACAGCTGAAATTCATTTCTTCTAATGGGTAAGCCCGACCTTGGAAACTGTCACAGTTAACGCCTGTCAACACAGACATATGAGCGAGATCGGTGAAGACTTTGATAAAGATGGGAGACTTCTAAGGCTGATGAGATGCCAGCGATGTGGTCTCCTTATGCGTGAATATCTCCGCACGTAAGTGCGGCCGTAAGTATGGTCGCAAGAGTAACTGACTCAAAATACCTTGAAAATCAAGTTACAAGAGAAAGTGACATCAGAAAACTAACAGGCCATCTTATCCCTGTGGCTAGGAATTGAACTAGCAGTTCGTGTCCCATCCCCGGCTCTATATTTGCAATTCAACTCCTGTACGTTTTTACTATGTGGGACCCTTGCTTTTGATGTCTTGAATTTCTACACTGGGTCTACTCCGCGTTTCTAGTTCGTGCAAGAATGCCCACAATGCGTTCAGGTGCAAGTTGCACATCGGGTTACTAGATTAACGATGGGACTGTTCAAAGGAATGCGGCGGAGTGCATGACGGTGGCCGCTTTCAAGCATGAATTACGGCGCGGTAATTGTTCTACGTGTTGTCTTTCAACTATATTGATAAGGCATATCATGCCAATTCTGTGACGACTGTTTTGACGGTGCGCGCTGATGTGCAATTGGTGTATGAAGCATGGCGCCGGCGGCAAATGGTACCTCAACGCAAGGAACTACTCAGACCAGTTGGCAAAGGATCTTGACCTTGAAAGCTATCTGACGGAACAATGGTCGAACTTTGAAACGGTGTTCATCAGGAAGATTATGGGCATTTCATCAATAGGTTTGGGTTACAAGCTGAGAATGCCGATTATCGGTCGAGTGATCCGTTGGAACGCAGAGAAGATGATTCATTCTGAGAGCAAGAACAGAAACCCGTTCAGAGCCGATGGGCACTTCGGCCAGGTTCTCCCGCTTGAAGATGCCAAGCTAATTCTTTCCAACCTTGCGGCTGAACCGATCATAGAGAACTACTGCATGTGCCGTTTGATGCAGAGAGGGATCAAGGAAGTCTGCTGCATTAACTTCGGCGTCCTTTCCGGAGTTATCGAGAAACTCCCGCGGTTCATTCCAGAGAATACTAAGTTACGGCTTGACCGGGAAGAAGCTGTAGCTCGACTTGAAAAGCACAGTCGAGCTGGAAGGGTGTCGACAGTCTGGTTCCAGCCTGTTCCGTACGTTTGCGCAATTTGTTCGTGTGAGACGCCGCAATGCGGAGGTCTGCGACTGAGAAACGATTTCGGGCTTATGTCCGTCTACAAGGGCGAGTATGTGATTCGTCTGGACCCTGATAGATGCCAAGGCTGTAAGCTGTGCGTTTCCATGTGCCAGTTCGGCGCGCTCAGGCATAGTCCATCACTCAAACGAGTGCTCGTTGACAACACGAAATGCTTCGGTTGTGGGCTCTGTAGGCATGCCTGTAACTTCGACGCGTTACAGCTTGTACCGAGAGAAGAGGTTCCGGGCTTGAAGGGCATGTATTAGCCAAGAGCGGTCGAGCATGGCCAAGACCAAGATAATCATTGACTATACGAAGTGCGGGGATGGCGTCGGGGTTGATCCGAGGCAGTGCGGCAGGTGTCTTCGCGCATGCGACCCAGCGGTGTTCCTATGCCACGAAACCCTAGGCGTATCACAAGACCCTGTCGATCCACAGATATGGCGAATCACAGCAGTCTGGCTCGACCTGTGCAACCACTGCATCAAATGCGTGCACGAGTGCCCCCAAAGTGCCATTACAGTCATCTGAACAGCACTACTGGACCCACACGAACACGAAATCAACGAATTGGACGAAATATGCGGCATCTATCCGATAATCCACGATGGCTTCGCTTATCAAGTCCAGGAGTTCGATCTTGCTTTTGATCTCCGTGCCCGCCACATTCAGGATCGTTCCGGAACCTTACGAAGTCTCGCAGCTTCTATGGTAAGTTCGATACATTCGGTTATGAAATTGGACTAAGAACAATTTCTGAGAAGAATAGCGGGCTTAAACTGAGAGTAGACAGATCATCTCGCACTCAGCTAGAACCTCTTAGTAACGGGTAACGGAAAGGGAAATAGGTGAACGTGATTAGGCGGGCTTATGCAATACGTGAATCTTGGTAGGGCGGGCGTTAGGGTTTCACGGATCTGTCTGGGCTGTATGTCTTTTGGGAATGACGCTGCTTGGAAGGTTGAACTTGATCAAGCGCGGCCGATAATCAAGAAGGCGATCGATCTTGGAGTGAATTTCTTCGATACGGCGAACGTGTACTCTTTGGGGCGTTCAGAGGAGATCACGGGGGAGTGTCTGAAGGGTTGTCGGGATGATATGGTTGTTGCGACGAAGGTTTGTGGTCGTATGGGTGACAAGCCGAATCAGTCGGGGTTGTCTCGGCGTCATATTATGGAGCAGATTAAGAGATCGTTGAAGCGGCTTCAGATGGATCATGTTGACCTGTATCAGATTCATCGTTGGGATTACGCGACGCCGATTGAGGAGACGCTGAGGGCTTTAGATGACCTTGTACGCCAAGGTTCGACACGTTACATTGGGGCATCAAGCATGTTTGCGTGGCAGTTTCTGAAAGCCCTGCAAACTGGCGAACGATTAGGGTTGGATAGGTTTGTGAGTATGCAGAATCACTACAACCTCGTCTACCGCGAAGAAGAGCGTGAAATGATCCCTCTCTGCAAACAGGAAGGCATCGGGCTCATACCTTGGAGTCCGCTTGCGAAAGGATTCTTGACTGGCAAGTACAAGCGTGGAGAGATCTCTAAGGTTACGCGTTACGAGAGTGATAAGTTGCTGCGGGAACGGTTCTTCAAACCGGAGGATTTCGATGTTGTAGAAGAAGTTGTGGGGGTTGCGAAGGAGAAGGGGGTGACATCTGCTCAGATTGCGCTTGCCTGGTTGCTTCACAAAGGAGTCAGCGCGCCCATAGTGGGCGCCACAAAAGTCGAGCATATTGAGGATGCAGTTGCCGCTATCGATGTTAAACTGAATACCTTTGACTTGGAGCGACTTGAGGCCAAATACAAACCACACCCCATAATTGGACATGAATAACAAAAGCTATGCAATTAGAGGATGGTTCTGAACGATTTTTCGTGTGCCCAGCCCTTCACCCCACTTCAGATGCAGAGGGAAATCAGCGCTCACACTGATCAGCACATTTTCTTCGAGGACTTTGAGATAGAAAAGGAGAAACCAACAAGCACTTTAAACAGAATGGAAGAGCGGCTGGTTGAGTGACGAGTTATGCCTCTAGTAGAAGGAAGGGCCTTGGAAAAAGAAGGCGTGCTTGAAGCCGCGAAGATTATGCTAGTATCCGCTAGGACTGCTCCCAAGACTGGCGGAGTGGATGATGTCTTAACAGGTATGGTGGATGGCAATGACATTGAGTCCATAGCGAAGGCGATGGATGATATCGGTGATGAAAGGGGTATCGACGGCTTTCACAGGGACGCGAACAACGTGAGGGATTCTGACGCAGTCGTACTCATAGGTGTGAGGGGAAGAAAGAAGTATGCGCTCGACTGTGGAGCTTGCGGTTACAATACGTGCAATGAATTCGAGAAGGCGGAGAGAACCGAAGGATTGGACTTTATCGGGCCGACATGTCTCTTCAAGGCCTTAGACCTCGGGATTGCTCTGGGTTCGGCCGTCAAGACGGCTGGTGTACTCAACGTAGATAACAGGATCATGTACCGGATCGGCGCTGCAGCCGTGAGGTTGCGGATGCTCCCCGAAGCTACGGCGATCATGGGAATCCCTCTCTCAGCGAAAGGGAAGAGCATATACTACGACAGAGTCTGGCCGCCTCCGAAGAAGTGAAGGCTCTCTGCAAAGTCAATGGCATCATCCTGAACCTTCCATACTCGGTTGGGCGCACCTTTTGCAAGTGTTCAGGTGTCAGACTTTGTGTGTGCTTATGTTGTAGCGTCGCACTTTCGGCGGTTTGAAGACGCAGGGTCATCCAGTTTGCGAGCGGGTGTACGAGGTTGCTGAACTGGCGCTGCACCTCGTTGAAGACGAAGTAGCGAAGAAGATTAACCGGCGAAGGAGAAGGTGGACACGCCGCGGACGCTTGGCTTGAACTGAAATAAGCCTCCTGCCTTTGGCTGTTTCGCCAACGCAGCCGCGTCTAACTCAGTCGAGGCCGAGGTGACGTAAAGCATGTCTAGGTTTTGGTCACCGAAGGCGCATGAGGTTGGCCGCGCTACTGGCAGTCTAACCTTCTGGATGAGGTTGCCGGTCGCGGGGTCCCAGCGGCAGACGCACCAGCCATCCCAGTGCGCCACCCACAGTTTTCCTTCGGCGTCGATGGTCATGCCGTCAGGGTGACCATACTCTTCTGCGACAGATACGACGACTCGACGTTTCGAGATGGCGCCTGTCTTGAGATTGTAATCGAACGCGTCTATCTTCATCGTTGGTGTGTCAATGTAGTACATCGTCTTCTTGTCCTGAGTCCATACGATTCCGTTCGAGCATCCGATGTTGTCTAGCATGCGGTGCACTGAGAGGTCCCGGTCGAGACGAAATAAGGCTCCTTTACGGGCTGGGGTCTCCATAGTACCCGCCCAGAAGCGGCCAGCCGGGTCACACTTACCGTCGTTGAACCGGTTTTCCGCATTATGTCCTTCGGGTACGGCTAAGAGTGCTGTCCTTCCTGTCTTCTCATCAAGTGACATGAAGCCGTCGCGCACCGCCAGCATAAGCCCACCAGACGCGCGCGGAACTACGGTGCCGACGGGTTGTCCCACATTCATCGAACGGTCTCTGCAGTTCGCAGAATCGTAGACGTGAACCAGCCCCAGGTCGATGTCCACCCAACACAGCCTTCGGTTCTTCTCATCCCAGATGGCACCCTCCCCCAAAACCGCGTGTGCGTCCAGAATCAGCCTAACTTTATCATCCACGATTCCAACGCCTCTTTACCTAGGTTCAGTTGATCTCAGTCAAATCCGGTCTCAGCATTTGAACGTTTTCCAAAGATCACTAGACACATTAATGGTTTACCGGAAATAGTACTCAAAAAGCCTCCGCTATCTGCCTTGGGTTTGGTCCAAGTGGTTCAGTTTGGATGCGACCCAAGAGACTACATGGTCTTTGAATCTGAAGCCCTCTCAGGGTTTCAGTACGCCTTTTACAATTCCGGCGTGCATGACTTCGAAACAGCTTTGCTGAACTCCAAAATCATTAGAGGGACAGTTTCCTTAGGTTAGAGTTTGTGGATTCGACAATTTCGGCTCGAAGAAAATAATGAGTCCTAGCGCGGAAGCTCCAGCAACTGCCGCAATTGCAACAGCATCTCAAGTCTATTGTAGCTCTGTAAAACCGAATTACGCTCGATACCCAAACGAGAATGTACCAAAGTGGAAGACATGAATGACGTTTAGTCCTTGCGAAGATCTTTGTCTTCTAGGGTGAAGTCTATGGATTCAAAATAATCTTGACATGGTGCTCCTTTGTACTTGTAAGTACGTCAACTGCTTTGCCTATTTCCCTCAAGGGAAAAGTGTGTGTTATGAGTGGCTTCAGTTGTACAATGCCGTTTGTGATAAGTCTCAAACTTGTCTCGAAATCTCCGCGGGCGTATAGGTAGACCCCTTTGAGGGTTATTTCATTCGTGACCAATTTCATAATGTCGACTTGAATGTCCTGCACCTGTAATCCGGTTACAGTAATGTTTCCCCCCTTCTTGACTACCGCCAGCGCAAGATTCAATGTATCTTGGATCCCTACAGCGTCTATGACTGCATCAACACCCTTTCCTTGTGTCAGTTCTCTAACTCTCTTGGACGGATCTTCTCTGCAGGAATGTACTACCGCATTCGCGCCCAACTTCTCGGCGAGATCCAACTTGAAATCGATCAAATCGGTGACAAAGACATCACCGCCCACTCTACTTCGTGCAACCATCATGATCAGGAGCCCAACTACACCTGCCCCTATGACTAGGAGAGTATCACCCATCTTCGTCGGAGTCACATTCACTGTATGCGTTGCAACAGAAAGTGGTTCCACGAGACTAGCTTCATCGAACGAGATGTAGTCAGGCAGCTTATAACATGCTTCAGCTGGGACTGCTACATACTCTGCAAATGCACCGGGAGTGTGAAGACCAACAAATCTCAATCCGAGACATATGTTGCTTCTTCCGCTCTGACAGGGTGCACATTTGCCGCAGGATATTTTTGGCTCGACGACAACTCTGTCTCCGCATTGAAAATCCTGCACATCTGTCCCGATGTCCGCGACAACTCCTGCGAATTCATGTCCCATTACAAGTGGTGGAACTCTTCTCTTACTTTTGCCTTCGAAAGCATGTACGTCTGAACCGCAGATCCCCGATGACTTGACCTTCACAAGAACTCCATTCTTATCGATTCTGGGCTCAGGCAGGTCCTCAATTCTGACGTCCTTCCCACCATACCAAACTGCTGCTTTCACTGAATTCGCCGGAATCGAGGTAGCCAATTTCTCTTTAAGCTCTTTCTCTCCGTTGTCCTACCTTGGCCATCAGTATAGGAAGGTACTTGACGTCACGAGATCGTTCAGCTCGGAGCATAAGGACGAAGCAGTTTTCTTGAAGGAGTGACTCATGCTGCTTTGGGCGAATATCTTAACCCTCTGTCAACTCGTATGCCACTTCAAAGTAGTGTTTCCGCTCGACCAAGTGTAATTTAGATTTCCTGTGGCTCCAGCGTACTTTAGAAATCGGTTCCAGTTGTGACTATTGTGATCATTCGGTAGGTATTCGAGTTCAGCTTGATCGTGGTGTGCTGGAAGCGTGTTGATAACCGCGTTCATGGTCACTGGGAGAGCCGCCCACAGTAGCCTCGGGAACTGCGTAGACGATATACGCTTTTTCGATGGGATTCAGCAGAATTTAGGCAGGGAGAATTCTTGAAGCTTAAATGCATTTGATGGTTATCGGTAAGAGATTCTAAGAATCTGTTCATCACTCTTATATCAAACAGGACGCATCCCCTTCTCAGTGTTAATCTTGGCACTGGTAGGCTATGAGTGGCTGATTGTGCTAGGAATCTTACTGGTTGTTTTCCTCTGGGGCCCGCAGAAGCTGCCTGAACTGGCAAAGTCGATAGGGCTAGCCAAGAAGGAATTTGAGAAAGCGGCGAAGGAAGTATCGTCGCCTAGCAGTAGTACGTCAACCTCGCAGCCTGCCACGGACCCCTTGATTGTTGCAGCGAAGAATCTAGGTCTAAGCACCGAGGGCAAGACAAAAGAAGAGATCGCAAGAGAGATAGCTGACAAGACCTCACCTAAATGAAGCCGATTAGCCGGATTAGTACGCCGCTC
>Ga0181527_1002546_pt1 | contig 16996 bp, 11 predicted proteins | sample PEATcosm2014_Bin_30_FD_119762 | JGI IMG/M metagenome (GOLD analysis project Ga0181527, IMG submission 119762) | Peatland microbial communities from MTU Mesocosm Facility, Houghton, MI, USA - PEATcosm2014_Bin06_60_metaG | ecosystem: Environmental > Terrestrial > Soil > Wetlands > Peat | place...
CGCTGATCGACGGCGGCGGCCTGCTGACGCTCGACGGCCTGGGACGCAACCAAATCCTCGTGAAGGGCTGGAAAACGGTGCTCACCCTGCAGCGACTGAAGTTCACCGCCGCCCGCGCGCCCAAGGAGGGCGCGGCCGTTAAAGTCGAGAACTGGGACGGCTCACTTTCGGTCATCGACTGCCAGTTCGACAACTGCAAGACCACCGAGCCGGGGCCGGATATCGGCGGTGGGGCCATCCGCGCTTTGGGGCAGAAGCACTGCCTCGTCTCGGGCTGCAAGTTCCACGATTGCGCCGGCTCCAACGGCGGCGCCATTTGCAGCCTCGGCAGCCAACTCACCCTGGTCAACTGCTCCTTCACTAACTGTACGGCCTTCGGCTACGGCGGGGGGATGGATGCCAGGCCCAAGGGCAAGGGCATGGGCGGGATCGGCGGGGCGGTTTACGTGGACGGCGTCAGCCAGAATGGCGCCGAGCCGCGGCTCTACGTCGGCCAGTGCGTGTTCCGCAACAACTCCGCCGGCGACCACGGCGGCGCCATCTTCGCCTTCACCTACAAGCAAGCCAAGAACCTGAGCATCTTCCACGCCTCGATCTTCGAAGGCAATAAGGTCGCGGCCGAGCGGGACCTGTACCTGGGCTTCGCCGGGGCCGTCTACACCCAGGACAGCGAAGTCTACTTCCTCAATTCCAGCTTTCGCGGCAATGCCTGCCCCAAGCTCGGCGCGGCGATCTTCATCGCCACCGACCGCAAGGCTCGCGTGGCCAACTGCGAAATCGCCGGCAACCAAGGCCAGAGCAACGTCAAGGAAGGCGTGTGGGGGCCCAACACGGTGGAGTTCGGCCCGGTCAGCTCGCTGCCGCTGGCCCACTCGCCGGCCGAGCCCTACCTGAGCAGCCTGCCCCGCACGCAGGCGTCCATCCTGGGCGAGTTGAAAGTCAACTACTGCAAGCGGCAGGCGGCCCTGCTGGACGGCGAAGGCCCGCTCGGCCCCGTGTTGCGGGAGCTGGACGGCCTGGCCCGCAAGGACGACCCGCGGGGCCAGGAGGCCCGGGAGGTGGCGGCCGCGGTGCGGAAATGGGCCGCCGCCGAGGTCGCCCGCCTCGAGACCCTGGCCCAGACGCAGCCGGCCGCGACTTTGCTGGAGATGACCAAGTTCGACCGCCGGGCCAAGGGGCTTCCCGAGGAAAAGCGCCTAACGGCAGCGATGAAACCACTGCAGGCCGACCGCAACGTTCGCGGCCTGGCCAAGATCCTCCAGTCGCTAGCCGCGCTCAAGCAGCGTGGCTCACAGCCGGCGCGGCCCAGCCAGGTGGCCGATCTCAAGCGGCTCAAGGACGCGCTCTCCGCGATCATCGCCGACAGCGAGGTTTCGGAGGCGGTCAAGAAGGAGGCCCAGGACGCGTTGGAGGGCCTAAAGTAGCTTCTTGAGACGCACCCTCAGAACGGCACCTTCAAGGCATTGCACAGGAAACGCATGAAGGGCCGGCTGGCGGTGAAGGAAGCGGCCACATGGTCCAGGAAACTCTTGTGGAGGACGTCCCGCTCCTCCAGCTCCTCGAGACCGATGAAGTCGGTCCGCTTGAGATCCTCGATGCAAGGATGATCGGCCGGGAAGCCGCGGGGCGGGCGCTTCAGGCTGTTGCCGTCCAGCGCGAATCGCGCTTGGAACTTCCGCCCGTCGCGTGCCCGCCGCCAGCGGTCGGGCCGCTGGACAATCGTCTGCCGAATCTGGCCGAGCGGCATGGGCTCCGGCCGCCACAGCCCCAGGGCCAGGAAGCACTCGCCCGGCGCGATGTGCACGTAGAACCCCGGGGCGTGGATGTCGCGGCCCTGCTCGTGCCGGAACTGGATGCCGACGTTCGTCTTGTACGGCTCGCCGTCCTTGACGAATCGCGTGTCGCGATAAACCCGCATGAGCGAGCCACCCACCCGCCGGTCGCCGGCCACGAAGTACGGCGAGATCCGCTTCAGCCGGGGCTGAAAAGCACGAATAAAGCCAAGCGCAGGCTCCAGGACATCCTGCTCGTACCGCCACTTGTTCTCCTGGAACCAGGGCCGATTGTTGTTGTCGGCCAACTGCTCCAGGAACTCGAAGAGCGCCGGCTGAAATCTCTCGAACTTCATCAGTGTATTTTCTACGGCAGCCCGCTGCCGGGCAAGGCTCTCGTCACGTTCCCCCCAGCTTCGAGAGGCGGCGGAGGGCGTCCAGCTTGTCGCTCTGGCCGAGCCGGGCTCGCCGCACGGCGTCCGTCAGAACCGCGATGTTGCGATCGTAAGTCGCCCGGTCCACCGGAAAGGGCGTGCCATCCTTGCCGCCGTGGGCGTGCGCGTAGTCGGCCCAGCGGCGCGTGCTGCCGGCGATTTGGGCGGCATCAAGGGGGACAGTCCCATTTTCGCGACCCTGCTGCGCAGGGTGCCCGCGAAAATTGGGACAGTCCCCGGTGGACTTGCCGGCCGTGGGATCGCGGCGGGAGGGCGGGGCCTGAAAAATGATCTCGGCCAGCAGGGCCAGGCTGCGAACCGTCGCCGGCCCGACGCCCTGCAACCCCAGCAGGGTTTCAAAATCCTGCGGGTTCTGCTCGTGGGCGCTGGCGAGGATGCGTTTGAGCCGGTTGCGATCCACGTCCAGGTCGAGCACGGGGTGGCGGGCCGGGGCAAACAGCGTCGGCCCTTCGGTCAGCCGCTCGACTTCGTCCATCAGCCAAGTGGGCGGCTCGCGGACCAAGGCCGTGCTGGCCCGGCGGTTCTCGCCGGCCTCCGCGGCGACCATATTCAGGAGCGTCAACTGCCGCTGGCCACCCACGATCCCGCCCAGGGTTGTCTCCGCGGGCCGCTCGGCCAGGTCTTGGACCGCCGCGTGCGGCTCGCAGACGAAGTCCTCGACGCTTTCGCCCAGCCAGTGGTAGCGGCGGGCCCAGCCGCGCTGGGCGTCCATGCCCTGCTGCACCACGCACCACTGCCCCTGCGGCGTGAAGAAGAACGAATGTTGGTAGAGGGCAAAGCCGTCCTGCACCGCCGCCGAATCGACCTTGGCGCTGGTGCGCGAGGCATAGACCAGCCGCTCGCCGGACGCGATGGCATAGCGGTCCGCGGCGACGGCGATTTCCTGGGGCGTCTTGCGGCTCGTGCCCCCCTTGCCGCCGGCCACCAAAATGCCCAGGTCGGGGCCGCAGACCTTGGCCGCCTCCTTCAGCGCCCCGCAGGTGACCGTGGTCACGCCGCTGCTGTGCCAGTCGAAGCCCAGCACGCAGCCGAAGGCCTGGAACCACCAGGGGTCGGACAGCCGGCGGAGCATCTCGGCGGGGCCGAACTCCTCGACGACGGCCATGGTCACCGCCCCGGCGAGCTTCGTCATCCGCCGGAAAAGCCAGGGTGGGGCTTTTCCCGAGTGCAACGGAAGCTGGGCAACGCGGCGTTCCATCTTGAGAATGGTAGCCGATGGGGCACGGCGGGACAAGATGAGCCCGCCGACTTTGGTGGTTGTAGGCTGGTGATCTCGCGGTTATGTTGGTGCTGGTGAGAGGACGTTGTGCTTGGCACGGAGCCGGAGACGTCCCCCTGAGCTTCTCACAGCAACACCTATGGAAGGAGGTGCTCATGTCGCGCATCGCGCAGGCGGCCTGGCTGCTGGCGGCAAGCATTCTGTGGTTGGGGTGCGACCGATCCGGTGCCTCCAGGGTCGAGCGGACGGAATACTCGCCGCCGCCGCAGACCGCAGACGAGGCGCTGGCCGACGACCGGCTGGAGGAGAAGAATCCGCCCTTCGATGAAACCGTCATCGACAGCCGGCCGGTGGGCGAGTGGGAACTGAATGCCAGCGCGGCGGTCATTCGCCTGGATTGCCCGGCGATCAAGCCCGATGCCGAGGCGGAATTGTTGACCCTTCGCCGCTCCTACAGCGAGGCGATGTTTGCCGGGGCAGTGGCCGGAAGACACTTCGACTTCCTTCCCAGTGCGAACCTCCTGGACGGCGCGGCCAAGCAGTTCGACGACGGGCTGTACGCGGCGGTCGATCTGGCCTGTTACCGGGGCGAGTTGGGCTCCGCGCCGGCCGTGCCCGACGTAATGCGGGCCATTTTCGACAAGCAACTGCCGCAGAGTCCCGCACGGCCGCTGCTGGCCGCGGCCTTGGAATTGGCGGGCCGCAAGTTGCCGCTGGAACCCGACGAGGAGCGGGCGAAGCAGAAACTGCTGGCGGCCTTCGAGGCCAACGAACCCCGCAGCAAGCCCATCGGCTTCTACGACTGGACCCCGGAGCTGGCCCGGGTCTGGCGGTTCTATCGTTTCCTCCAGGAGGAGTCCGACGACGCGCATCTGGCGCCATGCCGCGCCGTGGCGGCAGCGCTGGCCGCCGATCCCGAGTTGCTGGCCCGCTATCGTGCGGTCAACGCCTTCTACGGCCGGCTGACCAATCCGCTCATCTGCCTCTCGGCGGACGCGCTTATCGGCACGGCAGACGACCTGGGCGCGCTGGCCAAGCGGCATGGCGTCCGCCACCCGGCGGTCGCGGTCTTGCCCCCCTCCACCAGCCGCGAGACGGAATTGTTCGACGATCTGTTTCCTACGGGCCTGCCCGCCGGGGTGGACCTCATGGCCACGCTGATCCACCGCATTCGCAGCGGCGAAGTGGACCTCAAGCCCGGCGAGAAGGACGGCTGGTACCAGCACCAGGTCTATGCCCTGGAGACGCTGCTCCTACCGACGCGCGGCCAGGAGCGCGACAAGCTCCTGCTCACGGCCAGCTATAAGCAGCGGCTGGTCGAGGCCTTCAAGGCCCTCATCACCAAGCGGCGCGAGACGCACGTGCGGCAGCTCAAGACAACTGAAAAGGCGGAGATTCTGGGGCCGCCGCCCTTGGAACACGGCCAGGTCCGGCCGCGGCTGCGGATCGAGCCTTGCCCGACGTTCTACCTCCGCACCGCCCGCGCCTACGCCTTCGTCCAGAACCTGTTGCTGGCCACCGCGGGGAAGGAGCGGCTGGCCGCCCTGCACGGGCTGAAGCAGGGAGGCACGCGCGAAGCGTCTTTGACCGACGAGCTGGAGGCCGTCCGCCTGCGGTTCTACGGCTTCTATCTGATCGCGTGCGAAGACATCGGCATGAAGCCGCAGTTGCTCGCTGGCGAGCCGCTCGACCAGATAGCGGCGCAGGCGGCGGCGCTGGAGTGGCTCAAGGGCCTGGAGCGGGATCCGGACTTGGCCTGTGACACGCGGGTGGCGGTGCCGATCTATATCGACCTGGGGACGGGCAAGACGCGGCTTTGGGCCACGCTGGGCGTCCGCCTGGCGCGGCTGGATGCCGAATACCCCCGGCCGCCCAGGGTGCGACCGAAGGGGCAGGGCGGCCCGTGGAAGGCAGTGGAAACCTACCAGCTCGCCCCGTCGCAGTACGTGATCCCCGTCGACGAGTTCGCCGAGATCGAGCTTCCCGGCCTGCGAACCTTGACCCGCCAGGAATTGCGGGCCGCGTGCGATCGGTACCAGACCAAGGAGGAGATCGTCAAGGCCCTCATGGGCGATCGCTCCCTGTCGGTTGCCCCGCGTGCCTTGCTACCATGGGTTGGCGTCCTTTTGGCAGCCGGGCTGTTGGTAGCGCTGGTGGTGTGCTGGGTTCGGCGCCCAAGAGGATGCTGAAGGTGTGCGAGTGCAGCGGCAGGTGGGCAACACGGCGCTTCATGGCACATCATACCGCGGTTACAATCCTGCGGCATCCAATGGCAGTTCTTGGGGTAACCTCAGACCACGATCGCCGTTGCCTCGGGATGATCCAGGCAGAGGAGCATCGTGAGATAGTCGCGGAGATTGCGGGTCAGCAGGAAATGCTCCCGCACAAACACGTGGCCGGTCTGGCCCATGCGTTGCCGCTTGTCGGCATACCGTAGCAGGTAATGGATGCGGTAGGCGGCCCCGGCCGGGGAATGAACCAGGAACCCCGTGTGATAGTCGTGGACCTGCAAGGCGATGCCGCCGCAAGCCCCGCCGATCACCGGTTTGCTTTTCCAAAGGGCTTCGGTAACGGTCAGCCCAAAGCCTTCCTTGAGCGACTTCTGCAGCACCACGGTCGCCGAGCGTTGCAGGGCATTGATCGTGCGGTGGGCATCGGGGGGGAGCATCAAGACCTTCAAGTTGGCGTCGCCACCCGCCCGGTCGAGGACCTCGCGGAGCACCTCGGCCCCTTCCGGGTCGTCATCCGCCGGTCCTCCGGCCAGCGCCAACTGCATTTCCGAGTAGTAAGGTTGCAGCAAGCGATAGGCCTCAATGACGCCCAGCGGGTCCTTGAAGCGATCGAACCGCGAGACTTGCAGCAGCAGCGGCCGCTCCGGGTCGAGGCCCAGCCGTGAAAGCGTCTCCAGCCGCTCCGCCTCGGGAATGGCGCAGTTCTTGTCCGAGAGCGGGTCGATCGAAGGCAAGATCAGGAACATCGGGCAGGCCAGCGGCCGCGCGAAGGCAGGCATCGAGAAGATCGCCGCCGCGTAGCGGGAGATGGCCGTTTCCAGGTACTTCCAGATGCCGCGGTCCGGGTGCGAGGCGTCGATGTGGCAACGCCAGATCCAGCGGGCCACCTGTCCCGGCGGCGTAAACTGCGGAAGGTAGATCGGTTGCGGGTCATGCACGAAAACGATGTCCGCCTCCAGGTTCAGCCGCTGGGCGTTCTCCCGGTTCACCTCGTAGTGCAGATCGAAATCGCGCTTGCGGAGCGACACCGGCAGGCCCTGCAAGCCGTTGTGAAACGCCTTCGTAACACGATAGAAATCGGGCGGTCCCGCGATCACTTCCCAGCGGGCGTTGATCCCCAGCTCCTGCAACAGCGGGACCATCCAGCCCAGGATCTCGGCCACGCCGCCGCCGCTCCGCGTGGAATTGACGTGCACGATCCGCTTGCCGGCCAGCCGCTCGGCCAGCCGGCGGAGCCGCTCCACCTCCAGGTGGCCCACGATCTCTTCGTAGCGATCCAGCAGCCTCATGGGGCGATCCTCGCAACGGGCGGGGCCTCCGCCACGTAACGCCCGAAGGCGTCGACGAGCGCCTGCCGGAGCTGGCTGAGGTTCAGGAAGTAGAAGTCGATTGCCCGCAACGCCGTGACCAGCCGCGCCTCCGCGCCGCATTGCTCCAGCCACCGCGAGAAATCGTCCGATTGTCCCGCCGTCCGCCGCCGCGCGTCGTGAACGTGGTAGAATAGCGACCGCGGCGACATGCGCTCGACGGCCTCCAACAGGGCCGCGGGCGTGACGATCCGCTCGCCCGTGTCGTAGGCGATCAGGCGCGACTGCACCAGGTGCAACTCCAGGCCGGGGCGCGACCACGGCACGTAAGCCAGGCCCCAGAGCCGCTCTTCCAGCACGTTGACCAACGCCGCGCGCAATGCGGACGTTGACGGTTGCCGGTAAGGGTCGATCAACCCCAGTTGCTCTCCCAGCACGTTGTCCCCCAAGCCCGTCCAGCACCAGCGGGCCAAGTCATTGGGGAACTCGTGCAGCTCGAAATGGTCCTCCAGCGCGCAACGCATCATGTGGTGCTCCAACACCGCATCCGGCACGCTGCAAATCGCCTCCGACAGTTCGCGCAGATTCGAGCACACCCGCCCCGTGGCACAACGGACCAGGCTGCAATCCATGACGCAAAAAGGCTCGGTCACTTGCATCGTGCGTACGTCCCTTTCGTGCGACAGCCACCCCGCCTAGAGCAATTGTATCCGGGTGGCAATAGCCCGCGGCGAGGGACCCTTGACGGCCCCCGGGGGCCGGGGAATACTTAGTTTGTGTTGCGGAAAGGCAGCGAGACGGAAAGGAGGATGAATTGCCGCAGAATCGCACTCATCCTCCGCAGGGCGCGCTCGGCCAGGGGGACGGCGTTGTCGTCTGGCGAGTCTGGGCGCCATTGTCCACAACGGTGTCCTTGGTCTCGTTCTCTTCGGGCCAGCGCCGGGAAAGCGCCATGACGCCCGAGGGCAACGGCTATTTCATCCATCGGCAGTCGCAGGCGGAGGAAGGATCGCCGTATGCATTCAAGCTGGCCGACGGCCGCGACTATCCCGATCCGGCGTCGCGCTGGCAACCCAACGGCGTCCATCGTCCCTCGGCCGTCTTCTTTCCCGAAGCGTACTGCTGGTCGGACGCGGCGTGGCGCGGCATCGCCCGCGCTGAGCTGGTCCTCTACGAATTGCACGCGGGGGCCTTTACGCCGCAAGGCACATTCGACGCAATCGTTCCGCGCCTGCCGCAATTACTCTCTCTGGGCGTAACGGCAGTCGAGCTGATGCCGGTGGCCCAATTTGCGGGTGACCGCAACTGGGGTTACGACGCCGTCTATCCTTATGCCGTCCAGCAGAGCTATGGCGGGCCGCGGGCCCTGCAGCGGCTCGTGGACGCCGCCCATCAGGCCGGGCTGGCGGTGATTCTGGACGTGGTCTACAACCACTTCGGCCCCGAAGGGAACTACCTGGGCAACTATGGACCCTATTTCACCGATCGTTACCGCACCCCCTGGGGCAATGCCGTTAATTATGACGGGCCGGACAGCGATGCCGTGCGGCAGTTCGTGATCGACAATGCGTGCATGTGGGTGCGTGATTTTCACGTGGACGGTCTGCGGCTCGACGCAGTTCAAACCATCTACGACCTCGGCCCGCGCCACATTCTCGCCGAGATGCAAGCCGCGGTCCAGCGCGAGGCTGCCCGCGCGGGTCGCCTCGTGCACGTCATCGCAGAGAGCAACCAGAACGATGTCCGCCTGATCCGCCGGCGGCAGCGCGGCGGCTATGGGCTGGACGGCGTGTGGAGCGACGATTTTCACCACAGCGTTCATGCCCTGTTGAGCGGCGAGCGCGACGGCTATTACGCGGATTTCACCGGGCCTCGGCAGGTCGCCAAGGCCCTGAACGGCGTGTTCGTTTACGACGGCTGTTACAGCCGCTTTCGCCGCCGCCGCCACGGCAGCCGCGTGGGCGCGGCCGACCGCACGCGCTTCGTCGTTTGCATCCAGAACCACGACCAGGTCGGAAACCGCGCACGGGGAGATCGCCTGAGCACGATCCTTCCGCCCGCCTCGCAACGGTTGGCGTGCGGTTTGCTCTTGCTCTCGCCATGTGTGCCGCTGGTGTTCATGGGCGAGGAGTACGGCGAAGAGCGGCCCTTTCCCTTCTTCTGCTCGTTCGACGATCCCGCCGTCGTCGAGGGGGTGCGGCGCGGCCGCCGGCGGGAGTTCGCCGACCTGGCGTTCCGCTGGGGATCGGATATTCCCGATCCCCAAGACCCCGAGACCTTTGCCGCGGCCAAGCTCGGCTGGGCATGGCCGGAAGGCTCGCCGCACGCGCAACTCCGCCGACTGTATCAAGACTTGCTGGCGGCCCGCCGTGGCTGGCCGGCGCTCGGCGATCGGCGGCACACCGCCGCCCGATTGCTGAACGACCCGAGCTCGCTGGAGCCCGGCGGCCAGTCGGCCTTGTTGTTGCTGCGGCGCGGTGGAGACGGCGGGCTCTTGGCCGTGGCAAACCTGACGATGAACGCCTTGTCGCTGGCTGACCTGGAACTCAACGACAGAAGACTGCTGCTGGCCACGGAAGACGCGCGCTATGGAGGAAGCCGCACGGCGGACGACCTCTGGATCGAGATTCTCCCCCACGAGTTGCTCGTCTTCGACGGCAGCGGAGGGCGGCCATGAGCGAGCCGGCTCCCTGGGTCCAATGGATCGCGCAATGCGTCGCCGACACGGTCTGCCACCGATCTTGCCGCCCCACGGCCACCTACCGCGTTCAATTCGAGCCGGGAAAGGTAACGTTTCGTGACGCTGCCGGCATCGTGCCCTACCTGGAGGAGCTGGGGATCAGCCACCTTTACGCCTCTCCCTACCTGAAAGCCCGCGCGGGAAGCACGCATGGTTATGCGATCGTCGATTACGGCCAACTGAACCCCGAATTGGGCAGCGAGAACGATTATCGGGCGATGGTCAAAGCCTTGCACGGCCGCGGCATGGGCCAGATCCTGGATACGGTATCTAACCACATGAGCGCGACCCCCGCCGAGAACCTCTGGTGGAGCGACGTGCTGGAGAACGGCCCCGCCTCGCCGCACGCCGCCTACTTCGATGTGGATTGGTGCCCCGTCAAAGAGGAACTCCACGGCAGAATTCTCTTGCCCATCCTCGGAGATCAATATGGGCAAGTTCTCGAATCGGGCGAGCTGAAGTTGGAGTATCGCCAGGGGGCATTCTTCCTGCGGTATCACCAGTCGCTCTTGCCCATCGAGCCGCGGACCTACCGGGCCGTTCTGACGCACGGGCTGGACGCGCTGAAGGAGACGCAGCCGCCCGATTCCGAGGAATTGCGCGAATTGGAAAGCATTGTCACCGCGCTCGGGCACCTGCCCGAACGCACGGCAACCGACGCCGCCAGCATCTCCGAGCGGCAACGCGAAAAGGCAGTGATCAAGGGCCGGCTCCGCGCGCTGACAGGGCGGGCTGCGACCGTCGCCGAGTTCATTCATCGCAGCGTGCAGGAATTCAACGGAACGCCCGTAGACCCCCACAGTTACGACAACCTCGACAAGCTGCTGGATGCCCAGGTCTATCGGCTCTCGCACTGGAAGGCTGCCGCCGACGAGATCAATTATCGGCGATTCTTCGACATCAACGACCTGGCGGCCGTCTGCATGGAGGATCCCCAGGTCTTCGCGGAAAGTCATCGCCTGCTGTTCGATCTGCTGGTCCGCGGTGACGTGGACGGATTGCGGGTCGATCACATCGACGGGCTGTACGAGCCGATGGAGTATCTGCGGCGATTGCAAAGGGGCTACCTGCTGGCCGTCGGCAAGGCCGTGTACCAGCGCGCGGTGGAGGCCGCCGCGCCGCCGCGCGACGCGCCGGCCGGGACCCCGCCGCCCTGGAGCGACATCGAGCCGGCGCTGCTGCCCGGCGTGACCGCCATGACCTGCACCGACCGCGCAACGCTTCCGCTCTACGTGGTGGTGGAAAAGATACTCGGCAGCGATGAAACCCTGCCTCCCGAGTGGCTGCTGGCCGGCACCACGGGCTACGACTTCCTGAACTCGGCGGGCGGGCTGTTCGTCGATCCCGCCGGGCTGGCCGAGTTGACCAATATTTATGGCCGCTTTATCGACCAGCGCCTGGATTTCCGCTCCGTGGCGCACCAGTCGAAGCTGCTGATCTTCCACACCGCCATGTCCAGCGACCTGCAATTGCTGGCCCACCGGCTCAATCGCATTTCCGAGCGGCACCGCCGCTCGCGGGATTTCACGCTCAATACGCTGCGGACCGCGCTGCGGGAGATCCTTGCCTGCTTTTCCGTCTACCGCACCTACATTCGTGAAGGTCATGTTTCCGAGCGCGACCGGCAGGTTGTCTGCCGCGCGGCGGCACAGGCGAAGCGCCGCAACCCCGCCACCGATGCGGCCGTGTTCGACTTCATTCGTGACGTGTTGCTGCTGGAACGCCCGCCCGAGCTGGACGAAGCCGGCCGCCGCGAGCGGGAGTTGTTCGTGGGACGCGTGCAGCAAGTCACCAGCCCCGTGGTAGCCAAGGGGATTGAAGACACGGCCTTCTACCGCTACTTTCCCCTGGCATCGCTCAACGAGGTGGGCGGCGATCCCGTCCGCGGCGCCACCTCGCTGGAAGAGTTCCATCGTCATAATCTGGCGCGGCAGGCCGCCTGGCCGCGGTCGCTTGTTTGCACCACGACGCATGACACCAAGCGTAGCGAAGACGCCCGCGCGCGGATCAGCGTGCTCTCAGAAATCCCACACCTCTGGCGCAAAGCCGTGAATCGCTGGGCGCGGCTGAACCGGCGGCATCGCCGCGAGGTGGACGGCCAGCCGGCCCCCAGCCGCAACGATGAATACCTCTTCTACCAGACTCTGGTCGGCGTTTGGCCGGTAGCGGCTCCTGACGGCAAGCAGCTCCGCGAGCTGGCCGGTCGCATGGCGGCCTACATGGAGAAGGCCACGCGCGAGGCGAAGGTCCACACGAGCTGGATCAATCCGGACTCGGAATACGACGCCGCGGTTCGCGAGTTCACCGCCGCCGCACTCGCCGACCATCCCAAGAACCGATTCCTGGCGGAGTTCCGCCGCTTTCACGAACAGATCGTAGATTGGGGCCTCTACAGCGCGCTCTCGCAGACGCTCTTGAAGCTGACCGTGCCGGGCGTGCCCGACATTTACCAGGGCCAAGAGCTATGGGATTTCAGCCTCGTCGATCCGGACAACCGGCGGCCGGTGGATTTTGCCGCGCGCCGCAAGATGCTTGCACGGCTCCGCAAGGATGCGGGCCGCGACGGCCGGTCGCTGCCGTCTCTGGCCCGCGGGCTTGCCCAGAACCCTCGCGACCCGCGGCTCAAGCTCTTGGCAACTTGGCAGGTGCTCCAGTTCCGCCGCCGGCACGCCGAGTTGTTCCAGCTTGGCGATTATATTCCGTTGGACGTGGAGGGGACGAAGGCAAAGTATCTGTGTGCTTTCGCGCGGCAGTGGCTTCCGGCTGCGGAAGCCCAGCCGGCGGTTGCGATTGTTGTTGCACCGCGTCTGCTCGCGGCGCTCAGCCCGCCGGCAGCCGACGCCCCGCGGGTCCCGCCGCCGCTGGGTCCCGCCGTCTGGGAAGACACGCAAATCCTGGTTGAGAAAATGGCGTCGGCTCCATTGAGAAACGTGTTTACGGGCCAGGCGTGTTCCCTGCAGGCTTCCCGCATCCCGGCAGCGGCCGCATTGGCGGATTTCCCGGTGGCCCTGCTGACCAACCTTCCTCCCAACGGCTTCCGGACGGGATGAGCCGGGCCAACGGGAGAATCGCGTAACACCCCCCTTTTTTGCGCGGGTGGCGGCAGCGTCGAACTGGCCGCCCCTGCGGGTGAAAGCCACTTATCGCGCCGGGCTTGCCCGCCGTCGTTCGGCGCGGGTCTCCGACCCCGCCGCAGTTCGGACCGTTAGGTTTCGCGGCTGGCGGAGGAGACCTGCGGTCGGGGCGGGGGCGTGGTCGGAGACCGCGCCCCAGCGGGTGTGCGCGTCAAACCAGTTTAGCGGGCGGGCCCACCCGCCGGGCTCGGCCAGGCCGAGCGGAGCTCGTAGACCATGAGTGTGACGATCCGGGCCTCGCCCCCCTTCGCGCAGAGTTCCAGCGGCTTGCTGCCAACCGCGGGCAGGTAGCAGAAGGCGTGCGACTCCTGGCCGTCGTTGAGAAACCACTCGATCGACGTGCGATCGACCAGCATCCGCAGCTTGATCCGGCCGTCGCTCGCCGGGAGCTTTACCTCGGTGCCGAAGATGCAGAAGCCCACTTCGCGGGCGCCGCCCGGGGCGATCTCGGCCTCGATGTCGTAAAGGTCGTGTTTCATGGCAGCCAGCGGATTCTCGCCGGGCCGCAGCGGCACGTCGGACCAGGCGTGGGTCTTCGCCCGCAAAAGCTCGATCTCCTTGACCGGCATGCGCCAGAGGCGTGGACCCTCGGGCGTCTTGCGCAGCGTCAGCTCGCAGGGGAAGGTCATCTGCTGGTTGAAGGGCATGCCCGGATATTTGCCCCCCCTGAGCCAGCCGATCTGGATCCGCCGGCCGTCCTCCGGCGGGATGTCGCTGTAGGTCTGCACGGCATAGCCGAAGGGGCTGCTGAGGGGGCCGGCTTCAGGAGTGAACTTGCAGCCGTCGAAACGGCCCACCAGGTACCGGCCGTCCGCAGCGGTCAGCAGCCATCGCAGGTCCTGCCGGGTACTCGCTTGCGGGTGGCCGTCCAACGCCATGGCGAAGAAGTCCGGGCACTCCTGGCCCAAGGTGACGTCGTGCAGGTGTGTCCAGCGCTTCAAGTCCGGCGAAGCGAACAGTCCGTAGTGGTCTCCGTCCAGGTACAGGGCCATGATCCAGGTCTTGCTGGGCGCGTGCCAGACGACTTTCGGGTCGCGGTTGCTGCCGGCGACGTGTGGCAGCACCGGGTTGTGCGCGTACTTCGCCCAGGTCCGCCCGCGGTCGTTGCTGTAGGCGAGCGACTGGGCAAAGGGGTTGCCGGCCGAGGTGTAGATGCAGACGATTGTCGAGTCCGCGCCGCTTTGGAACCCGCTGGTGCCGTTTCGATCCACCACCGCCGAGCCGGAAAAGATGGTCCCCAGCCGATCGGGCTTGATGGCGTCGGCCCATTGCTGCCAGTGCACCAGGTCCTGGCTGACGGCGTGGCCCCAGGTCATGTTGTCCCACTGGATGCCGAAGGGGTTGTGTTGGAAGAACAGGTGGTAGTCGCCCTTGTAGTAGACCAGGCCGTTAGGGTCGTTCAGCCAGCCGCGCTGGGCCGAGAAATGAAACTGGGGGCGGAGTTTTTCCTGATACAGGTCCTCGGCCCCTTCCAGGGCATCGCCTTGCCGGACGGCAGCCAGGCCGGGCGGCGCCGTACCGGCGGCGGCGACGACGAGCCGCTTGCCATGCCACGCCGCGACATCCAGGCCGACCCAGAAGTCCGGCCGGCCGTCGGCCAACTCGATATCAAACTGCTCGACCACGCGGCCGTCGGCCGACAAGGTGAGGTGGCGCTTGGCCGCGCCGTTCTTCACGGGCAGATTCAGCAGCCGCTTCTGAATCACTGCTTCCCAGGTCTGGCCCGATGCGGCCGGGCCGGGTTCCTTGCTTGCTCCCGTAGCGGTCTTGTCACGCCCCGCGGCTGCCATTGCCGCGAGCACGAGCGCAGCCAGCACGATGGCCGCGCGGAACGCGGCCGACTTTCCAGGCCAACGTGCAGTAGCACGGAACGCATGGTGCATCGTGTCGCCCTTTCCGTTGTTGTGGTGCAGGCGTCCCGCCTGCGGCAGTTCATGCCTGCTTTTCAGGGCAGGCGAGACGCCTGCATCACAAGCCCGCCCCGCCAAACTCACTGCCCTTGTTTTCCGCCCATCGAGACGACCGCCAGCCGCAGGACGGTCACTTTCGTCAGGTCCGAGGTGGCCACCAGCCGCTGGGTGAGCGACTCGGCGGAGTCCGGGTCGGCATGCTCGATCATCAAGGCCAGCGCCCGCCGCTTCTCCAAGAGGTCCTCGACGAAGTCGGCGCGGGCCTCGAACATGACCGAGCGGTAGGCGTGGGAGCAGCGGCCGGGGAGGTACCCGCGATCCTCGATCACCTGGCCCCAAACCCGCGGATTGGCACGCAGCACGTCGATCTTCCGCCCGCACGGCGCGCTGTGGACGTAGAAGCAGTTCTCCTCGTCGCTGAAGGCGTAGTTCAGCGAGACCAGGTACGGCCGGTTGCCGCGGGCCATTGCCAGCGAAAGGTACTTCTGGCCGCGGAGGACCGCCACTTGGTCCGCGCGGTCGGGCATGTCGCGCTCGATCCGCTGCAGGTGATAATGTTCTTCGGTTTCTTTGGTCATGCGTGCTGCCGCCAGTCCTAATTCAAGTCCGAAGGTCCGCGGATGTCAATGCGGGAAGAACTGCCGCACGGCCGCGATGAACTGCTCGGCCGTGGCCGCGTGCGCCGCCTCGGCCCGGAAGGCGCGGGCGCCGGGCCGGCCGAGGGCGTAGCGGCAGGCGTACTTGCGCATGAGGACCGTGCCCCGCTCGGGCCCGAACCGCTCGACGACCAGCCGGTGGTGCTGCAAGAGCAGTTCTCGCTGTTGGGCCAGGGTGGGGTCGGGCGGGATCGGCTCGCCGGCCAGGGCGGCCTGGGCCTGGCGGAACAACCAGGGCCGCCCCAACACCGCGCGGCCGATCATCACCCCCTGGACGCCGTAGCTGCGCATCGCCTCGAGGACCGACTCGGCGGTGGTCAGATCGCCGTTGCCTATCAATGGGATGCGTGCCAGGTGCGGCCGGATTCGCGCGATTTCGTCCCAGTCGGCCTTGCCCCGGAATTGCTGGCACGCAGTGCGGCCGTGGACGGTCACCGCGGCGCCGCCGGCCCCTTCCACCGCCTGGGCCACGTCGATGGCGTTGATGGTATCGCGGGTCGCCCCCAGCCGGATCTTGGCGGTCACCGGGACGGGCCGGCAGGCCGCCGCCACCGCGGCCACGATCCGCCCGATCCGATCCGGCCAGCGGAGCAGGTACGATCCGCTGCGGGCCTTCTCCGAAATGTCGCGGACCGGACAGCCGAAGTTGATGTCGATCACGCTGGCATGGTACTCGTGGGCCAACCGCCTGCCGACCTCCGCGAGAGTCTCGGGGTCGTTGTCCCATATCTGGACGGCCAAGGGGCGCGGCTCTTCCCTGACGCCCCAGAGACGTTGGGGGGGCGACTCCCCGCGGGAGTGCCTGCCCAGAATGCCGCGGGCGCTGAGCATTTCGGTGCAGGGCAGGCCAACCCCCCCCAACCCCCGCAAGATCTGCCGAAAAGCATAGTTGGTGAATCCCGCCATCGGGGCCTGCAGGAGGGGCGGGGCGACCGCCACGCAGCCGATCACGAGCGGCGGGAAGGCCGGGGACGGTCCAGGGGTTGCGTGACTCGCACCCACGCGGCAGAGGGATTGGGGATTAGGGATTAGGGATTGGAGCGGGCGATCGTCCAGCGGCCGTTTGCCTCGTGAGCAGGTCCCTAGCGGGGCAGCCGCCGCGGGCGGACCCGCAGCCGGGCGGGGCCCGGCGATTCCATGTCCGACCGATCGGCAGCGTGCCAAAGCGGCATCCCCCGGCGGATCCGCTCGGCCAGCGTGCGGATCTTCTCGTCGGTGCCCGGCATCGCATCCGAGGCATCGAACTGGTCGAAATCCATTTCCGAAGGCTCGAAATCCCAAAACCCCATCTTGATCGCGTCCAGGATCGACTTCGGCACAAAACGCCCCCTTCCAAAGAGGAATCTCGCGCGCGGGAAGAAACCCTTTGGGCGCGGTCCCCGGGATCGCCTTCCCGCAGTCCTGTGTACGAGAAACCTCAGTATCCCTCTTTCTGAAAAAATGTCAAGCCATTTGGTGGGGTAGAATGCGACAAACGGATGCCCTTCTTCAGAGGCAGCCATCGGATCGGTACAATACTGCTACTCAACCACGAAACCAACGGTGCCGCCAACGTGGACTTCCAGACCATCA
>Ga0181527_1002547_pt1 | contig 16987 bp, 16 predicted proteins | sample PEATcosm2014_Bin_30_FD_119762 | JGI IMG/M metagenome (GOLD analysis project Ga0181527, IMG submission 119762) | Peatland microbial communities from MTU Mesocosm Facility, Houghton, MI, USA - PEATcosm2014_Bin06_60_metaG | ecosystem: Environmental > Terrestrial > Soil > Wetlands > Peat | place...
ACCAGATAAGCTAAGGAGATTGAGGCTCCCAATGTTTGCATGCCCCATATGGAACTGACAAAAAAGGGTAAGACTGCGGGAATGAGGTATAAAACCGCTGAAAGTGAATAAGTGTCTCCGGGTATTTGGATCGCATAATGCATATGGCAGATGTCAGCCTGACAGTTGGTGATTGACGCGCTAGCGCCATATGATCCGATACAAAAGAGCATATAAAGAGAAAAGAAAGCTCCAAAAGTCAGTAAATTAAGCAGAATCTTTCGCTGCAGTACATGCGGTTCAAGAAGAGTGAGGGTCAGAGGAATCCAAAAGGGCCACCAAGCCAGTGCGCAAAAAAGGAAAAAATAGGTAGCAGGTGTTTGCAGCAATTGCCAAGCAGGATGGGTAAAAGAAAGCCATAAAACACCTTCAGATGCTTGTTGTAGCGCAAAAATAAGGGGTGAGAAGGCAAGTAAAAAAGTGGCCCGCTGTTTGGCTTGTTTGCACGCAAGGAGTCCAATAATAGCAAGAGTAACACTTGCGGTAAAGCTTGCGGTAGCTGAAAAACACATAATTTTTTTCCTTAAAAACCAAAGAGTTTAGAATTCTTTCTCGAATGAGACGCTTTCTATTTCATAACATGCTCAATCAGGAAAGGGCAATAGTTGGAATCTAAATCAGGAAAGAGGGGCAATGATAGGTTATTCAGATTTGCAGGTCTAGATTTTGGCCGGGTATTTTCTGATAGATATTGAGCCTGCAAGTCCATAGCGGTTGAATAAGCGGGTTGTTGTGCTATAATTATCTATAAGAAATAATCTTAATTTTTAATGATCGAGGAATATTATGAAGAAAAAATCAGGAATACTTGCTATTCTTTTATCTCTTTCAACTATCGTATCGGTAGAGGCCGCTACCTGGTCAGAACTCTTTGCTGTAATCACCGCAAAAGTGACGACTTCGTTGCCCTACGGCCTAGGCATGGCATATATCGCTGCTCCACACTTGCCACAATTAATGAATGTATGGGTTACAGGTATCAATTGGAGAAAGCTGAATCAAATCAATAGCAGAATTGATGTGCTTGATGGAAACATTCGTGGTCTTGATGAAAAAGTAGTTATCATTGATGGAAAAATTGATAAGGTTGATGGGAAAGTAGGTGGCCTTCAAAAAATTGCTGCTACCATTCAAAATAGAGTTGAAGACGTAGGTAATAATGTCACGTTTTTGGGGGAGCGCGTTGAAGCGGCCAATACTAATATTAATGCCGCACGTGATCAAATTAACGAAGTCCAGGCTAGCGTCAATGAGATGAGCGACGAGCTTGAAACGGCCAATACTAATATTAGTACTATGTCTAAGGACGTTCAGCTAGCCAATCTTAATATCAATGATATGCGGTTCAATCTGGATGCAGTGCGCAAAAACACTGAACAGAATACGAAAGCAGTTGTGCAAAATTCTGAGTTGATAAAAGAAAATTCTGCAAAGGTTAGAAACAATTCTGAGTTGATGAACGCAATGTTAGAGAAACAAACGCAATTTGCAACAAGATATAACAAAGATATGTCGCAAATGACTGGATCAAATCAATCGATGCAACATGAAATGAAGACTCTTAATCAAAAATTTACAACTCTCAGCGCAGAAGTAATTGTAATGAAAAGGGATCTTGATGATCTCAAATCTGAGGTTAACGATGGTTTTGCTCAAACTCAGAATAATTTTAATGAGATCAAGAGGTTACTCGTGATGGGACCAGATCAACGTACAAGTGCAACAGTCGTTTCTTCACATAACGGTTCAGTGGTCAGAAGAAATGTGAGTGGCGTTGGTATAGCCAGTTTCTTAACGCCAGAAGAAAACAACAACAACCACTAATGTTGCGTCGTGCGAACATTTAAAACATCAGAAAATAAGAGGCGTTGGCAATCGGTTATCGAGAGCGAACGCCTCTTTCATATTAAGAAGGTTATGATGAAAAAATATATGAAAATGATGCTGAGCGTTGTGTTTTGTGCAGGGCTTATGCAGTCGCCATTACAGGCAAGCCCATTTAAAGATTTTTGCAGAAAGTGGGTGCCGCGCGCAGTCACTGTAGGCTACTGGGGTGTTTTGAGTGCTCCGGGTCTCTATGCTATGCACAGTCACATAAATGGTGATCAAGAAAAGATTTGGCGTGATATTAATGGATCGGATAAGAATAATAGGCCATTCTTTTACGAATTGAAAGAATATGCTCCTGAAAAATATGCCGAAATGAATGCATTGCATCGAGAGGCAGGATTGCCGGGTCTTGATGATTGTTCAATCAAAGTGATTACAGAAGATGGTAGTATGAGATTGGCGAGCGTAAGTGATTTGGCAGGTACTTTTGTAGAGAACTATTATGACCAGGCATGTTGTATGGGTAAGAATCGCATTCTTATCGGCGAGCCGTTAATAAATGAAACGATAAAAATAGAGCATAAAAATGGTGTATATGTAGAAACTGTAGTCATAAAGCCGCCGGTGATTGAGTCAACGGCAGCGGTTCTTGCACATGAAAAGGAACATTCAGATAAAAACCATAGAAATAAAAGAGTTGTATTAATCTCTACCGTTCCTTTTATGTTACATGCGTCATTTAAAGGCATAGCATCAATAATCCCAATAAGCACCTCCGGTTCATTACTACGTATTCCTCAGGCGGGAGCTATTTTGTATGGAACAGTGATTTTAGGAAGGTGGTATTCAAGAAAGTGTGAGCGTGAAGCTGATGCGAGTGTCAAAAATAGCCCAAAACTTGCATTGAAAGCAGCCGAATATTTCCAGGCACTAGAACAAAGGCCATATGGCTTTGTAGAGTGCTTAGAGGCTACTCATCCACACCCATCAGAACGGGCTGCGTATCTTCAAAAATGGGCAGCTGAGGCGAAAGCGAAAAAGAAACAAGAAGCGAATAAGTAAATTGTTCTGTGAATAATGTTAAAAAAAAAGCCGCTGATGTGAAAAAACACCAGCGGCTTTTTTACTAGATGGAAATTTTATATCCAATCATCATCCTTATTTTCTTTTATCACACCTGCTGCTACGAGCGATTCTTTTCCTTCATCGGCCCAGTCAGGTCGGTTGCGAAATTTAGTGCAGAGATCTTCTTTTGCTTTATGAAATGTATCCTGTGGTGCAACGGGAGAATTTTTTTGTGCGCATCGCATTGCAATAGCTTCGCCATTCACTTGCAATGTTAGTTGGCTTCCTTCTTCACAATCTTTGATGAAATCAAAAGGTATGAATTGCGGGAGTTCTCTCTGAGGCATATTTTGAAAGCCAATATTCACAAATACGGTATCTAATGAAAATTTGGTGCCGTATATTTTTTCTAAACGGTTTCGTGCAGGAGATGTTCCAATATAGAGTATTTGGCGGCTACTAATATAGATACTCGGTTTCTCCATGGCGAATATGGCCGCGGGAATTGATAGAGTAAAAACGACTATTGATAGCATTTTCATGGAAGTAGCTCCTTGCTAAAAAAATAGATAATATTTCGAGAATAATAGCATGCTTTTATTGTGGGCACAATAAGTGGGGACATTTGTGCGCATACTCGTATATGCTCGTAAGCGAGAAGAGAAAACTATGAAGCGGAGAGAAATTATGAAAAAATTTGATCTGGTGATTCTTGGTGGTGGGGCGGCGGGGATAGCGGCAGCGAAAATTGCGCGTGGGTTTGGGAAATCGGTTGCATTGATTGAAAAGAAAAATCGCTTGGGCGGTGAAAGTATGTGGACCGGTTCAGTGCCGAGCAATGCGCTTATAAAGTCGGCACAGATTGCCTATGAGGCGCAGCATCTGGAGGCGTACGGCTTAAGTAGTAACCCGCTGCATCTTTCGACTGAGAACGTTATGGCGCATATGCGTACTGTGATCAATCAGGTATGTGAAATGCATACGCCTGAAATGCTTGAAGCGCTTGGAATCACCGTTATGTTCGGGAGTGCGCATCTGAGTGATGCACATACGTTGACGATCAATGATGAAACGATATATGCAAAACGCATGATTATTGCTACTGGATCATCACCCGTGGTGCCCCATCTTGAAGGTCTTGAATCAGTGCCCTATTTGACCAATCAGACGTTATACGATTTGAAGAAAATTCCTGCATCGTTACTCATTCTTGGAGGTGGACCAACGGGCGCTGAAATGGCGAGTGTATTTAATCGTCTTGGATGCGTGGTGACCATTATTGAAATGCATGCGCATATATTGCCCAAGGAAGATCATGAGTTGGTGAATATGTTAGTGGAGCGCATGGAAGCAGAAGGAGTGCGTATTCGCACCAATACCAAAGCATTACGCGTGCGTAAAACTGAAAATGGAGTGCTACTTTCATGCACTGGACCTGATGATACGGGGCATGAGTATGAAGCCGAAGCATTGCTCATTGCCGTTGGCAGAAAGCCAAATATTGAAGGCCTCGGGTTAGATGAGGCTGGCGTGCGTACGACGCATCAGGGAATCATAGTGGATGAAACGATGTGTACGACCGCTCAAACTATTTATGCGGCGGGTGATGTTGTTGGACCCTATTTATACACGCATGTGGCTTGGCATCAGGCGGCGGCAGCTGCACAGAATGCGATAGTGCCTTTTTTTAAAAAGAAAGTTGCATACGACAATCGAGTGTGGGTGACATTCACGGCACCAGAGCTGGCCACCATGGGGCATACTGAGCATGCGGCGCGTGAGCAGTATGGGGATTCAATTAAGATCTATCGCAAGCGATATGATTGCATCGATCGAGGGCGTATTGATGGCACGCGACAAGGGATTGTTAAAGTTATTTGCGATAAGCATGGTTATATTCTTGGCGCTCATATTTTGGGTGAGCGGGCAGGTGAGATGATTCATGAGCCACTTCTTCTTCAGCAGATGGGTAAACGTTTTGATTATTTGCATTCGGTGCTCCATGCATATCCGACGTATAGTGAGATTTTATGGCACATGTCAAATGAGGCATATATCCATAGATTACGGCAGAATAGGCTAGTGCAGATTTATAAAAAGTTGTTTTTATGACTTTTTCCCAGAGAGTAGGTATACTGCAGAAGTAATATTGGTATAGAAACCTTTCAGTTATGGATATTTTATGCAAATAAAAAGAGTAGTTATCGCGCTTGCAGTTGCTTTGATCATTGTTGGATTATATTTTGGCGGATTGAAAGATTGGGTTTCGTTAGAGGGATTGAAAAATAATAGCGCCTATTTCAAAACAATGGTCGATCGTAATTATTGGTTTTCTGCAATGGTCTTTATCGGGGCTTATATGCTTGCCATGGCAGCATCGTTACCGATAGTAGCGCCGTTATCATTATTGGGCGGCTTTCTCTTTGATACATTGCCGGGTGCATGTTTTTCAGCATTAGGCGCTGCAACTGGATCGATAATTTATGTCGTTTGGTTTCGTCATTTTCTTTCTGCGTCGATGTATGAACAGTTTGAAAGTCAGTTGGTAAAGTTTAAAAAAAATCTTTCAGTGTATGGAAAAAGTTATGTGCTGATTTTGCACTTCGTCACCGTTATTCCTTTTTTCATGATTAACACATTGGGAGCACTCGCTGATCTATCGCTGTTTGATGTTTTTTGGACGACGATTATTGGCAGTGGTCCAGTATTTTTACTGTTTTCATATGAAGGTCGTCAGCTAGGACATATAAATTCTATTTCTGATATATTTACGCCACAATTTATTTTTGCTCTTGGTTTGCTCGTTCTATTGGCATGTATGCCGATGATTATTAAACGTTTTCGTGGTTCATTTGATATATGAGCAAAAAGGAGTTAAAGGTAGTGATTAGAAAAAGTACGTTTATAAAAATTATCATTGGGATGGCATTGGTTTCCCCTCTTTTTATAGCGCATTATCATGGTTTTGGTAATTATATGAACGTTGCAGCACTGAAAGAGAATAAGGCTCTTTTGCATCAATTCGTATCATCACATTATTTCAAATCGGTGTGCTGTTACATAGTGGTCTATATTATGGCAGGTGCATGCTCATTTCCTTTCGTATCGTTGATAACGATCACGGGAGGGGCGCTTTTCGGGACTGCCCTGGGAGCCGTGTACACTAATATTGGTGCAACGTTTGGTGCCGTGGTTGCTTTTATAGCGTATCGATATCTTTTTGGAGATTGGATCCGTCGTAGGTATGGCTATCGCCTGATAACGTTTAATCAAGAAATTGAAAAAAATGGTGCATGGTATCTCGTGATGATGCGATTGATAGCCCTTATTCCATTTTTCGTTGCAAATATCTTGGCAAGTTTGTCTCCTATTTCCTTAAACACCTTTATTTGGACAACATCGCTGGGAGTTATCCCATCTTCACTGGTCTATAGTTTTGCAGGACAACAACTTGATAGTATTAATTCAGTGAGCGATGTATTTTCAGGTAAGACGGCAATTGCTTTCGGATTATTGGCGATCTTGATAGTTGTTCCTGTTCTGCTTCATCATGTACGCGCTCAAAAAGTTAAATCTTTTTAATAATCAATTTTTTCTTTATTTTGCTTGATTATTTATTTATGATGTCATGCGATATCGTTTCCTATCATATCCATAAAAAGTGACGCAAGCCATGCGGGTATGCATGTATGGGAGTATCGATTTAAAAAGAGTTTTTATTAATACCCTTATTTAAGGAGAGTGTGATGCAGTTACGTACTATGTTAACATGCATGTTGGTTGTTAATGGCATAAGTTTTAGCCGCGCTGTGCGTTGCGATGACGGTGCAGGATATAGCGATACTTCAACAACCGTTGAGCAGATTTATACAACACCAACAGTGGTTGGAGAACAAACGTATTATTATTATGAACCCTATAATTATGAAACATACTACGAAGAAGAAATAACGTGCGATGGTTATTATGTGGAAGACGAGTATATCTATGAGGAAGAAATAGATACCGAATACATATATTATGAAGATGTAACTATGAATTGTAATGAGCAAGAAGAAGCATGGATTCCGACATTCCCGCCCTTGGATAAAGTGCCTACCTATGCAGAAATCATTACCTTAACCAATCAAAATGAAGCTCTTTTCAATACGCAAATAGCGTATGCTAACCAAGCACTTGAAGCATATCTCAGACAATGCATTGTGAATGGTGCTTATGATGAGCAACAAATAGCGAATCTCATAAATACCATTAAAAATGTTTATATGGTATTCGTTCGACAATCAGCTTTTTTAGCATATGCAAAAAATATTCGTCTTCAAAATGAAGTAGAGTATCAAGCATATCAAGCACAGCTTGCAGCTCTTGCAACTGCTGTGCAGCAAGCGGCACAGCAGGCGGGCGATGCGTGGTATGCAGTTGTGCAGGGAGCTAACAGTGCTGCGAATGCGTTATCAGTGAGCGAAGATGCGGCGGCAGCTATTGCGACAAATCAGGATCAAATGACTCAAATAGGAGTGCAGATTTCTGCTTTGTTGGCTACTCTTGCAGCAGAGTCATATGGATATGACTATCAAGCATAATTAATCAGTTTTTATAGAAAAGGCAGAGGGCGATACGTAATAGTGTCGCCCTCTGCCTTTTCTATAAAAACGTTTCTTGATGCATATCAAAAATCCATTATAATGATCCGTGATTTGAAAATCTCATGTATCTCTCTAAATACGAGAAGGAAATGTATGAACCGATATTTGGTCTGTTCTTTGTTAATAATGAATGGTATTCAAGCTCAAGCGGGATGGTGTGAAAATATTCCTGGATGCCAAACGGTGATGGATTTGCTTTATGGTGCATGGGGAAAAAGAGCAGATGATAAAAAGCCGATTGTTGAAGATGTGGATGCGCTAGTACAGCCTTTAGAGGATGTAATCAAAAGAAGAGAAGCAGCGCATGCGCAATCAGAAAGTATTGAAACGGAATTTGCTCAAGCAAGAATCGCAGAGCACGAAGTTAATGTGAAAGAAGAGCAGATACTGAACGAAAAACGGAAGTTATTAGATGCGCGGTGCATTCAGGGTGGCGATAAAAGTGTGTGTGATGAGTTTGTGGCGGTAAGTGCAGTTTTGCAGCAACTTTTGAATCATCGACATGGTTCTTGCCCCGCAGGAAGGGAATTACTCCGTAATCGGGTGGAATGGCGCGCTGAACTTGATCGCAGGGTAGGTTCTATGCAAAAGCATTTAGAGGTTATGGAGACCATTCGAAGTGATGCGCGTGCAAAAAGAGAAGTTCTAGAAAAACAAGATGATGATATTAAGGCTCGCTGTGCCATTCAAGGCGAGCATTGCACCAAAGACTATATGTTTAAAATCATTGTACAAATTCATGAAAATAGAATGCGTGAAGCAGAAGCAATAATCGCGCACAAAAAAGGATTGATCGCTGATTGGCAGCGGATTGATTGCTTGATCAAGAAATTGAGTAGTCGGGATGATATTGAAGAATATGCCAACCATTATTTCTGGGAAAGCACGATAAAGGGAGAAGCGACGACGGTTGAACCAGCGAAGCCGGAATCTACAACCGAACAGATAGAAGCATCAGGAAATACGGCGTTGGCAGGTGATAGTGGTGCAGAAGAAAAAAAGACAGCAGAAGAAAAGAAGAATGATGAGGATTCTGAACCTGCGTGATACAAAATACAGTAAAAGAAACAGGGCGATTTTAGGGTCGCCCTGTTTCTTTTGATTATGAGCATGTCGAAAAGAGTTTGTCGATTATTGGTTATTTTGATTTAAGTGAAGATCTTCGGGTGTAACGGTATGATCGTGAGAGAAGTGGCAGTGATCAAAGACAGCTTTAACCCACGCAGGCGTTTTAAACCAAGTATGTTTTCGTTCTTCATTATCTTTGTGTTGTTCATGATCAAGAACATCTTCGATGGTTTTAAGTCCTGCGCATGCCTTTGCAATGAAAGGAATTGCTTTTTTTTCAATCACTTTCCTCATGTTTCTGCATTGATTACATGCCTTTGTTTCATCAAAATTTGTTGAGAGAGGCACGAGTATGCCATCTAATTCTATGAGATTAGCGCGATCCTGAGTAACTAATTTATGTAAGTCATCTTCATGTGTTTTTCGCATGGCGATAACGGTATCTTCGCCTTTATGGACTGCTTGCGTGAGCTCATCTATGCGGTGATCTTTTGTTTTGAGTTGTATATCTTTTTCTTTTACTTCTTGCTCAAGTCTTACTTTTTCTTTGAGTTCATGCCAAATAAAAGCGCCGCTACCAATGATAACGGTGGGAATTACGGCCAGTTTGGCCATCGAAAAAAAAGTCTCGGTGGCGGCAATAGCTAGTGGCATCTTCTGCGCTGGACCACGTGTGACACTGCGGACTGTGATGTTAGAGGCAGCATTTGCTATTTGGTAGAGCGCCGAAGCGCCAAAGCCTGCAGCAGTGGCATCAGCAGCAAGATTCTGATAGTTCATCATATGCATTTCTTTCTCATCAAGCGTGCATTGGCTCAGGGATGCTTGATAGTTGGCGATAGCTCCTGGAGTAACCAGATCAGTAAAACTGTGATCGTACTCGGCATCAAGATCTAGGAAATTAGGATCATTCATTTTTTGAAAGTGCGGGTTATCGCGGAGTAGATCGGCTACCGAGAAGTCAGATGAATTGACCAGTAAAGAACTACTTTGTGATTCATCACGATAATAGTCACCTTCTTCCATGGCATGTAGATACGAAAAAGAGGTGAGCGCTATGATGCTTAAAAGTATTGATGGTTGATACTGTTTCATAGTATCTCCTTACTTTGAAATGGTATACGTATTATTCCTAGGCTTGTATACTAATCGTAGGAGATCTTAAAAAACAAGGATCAGTGTGACTTTATATCAAGATATGCTTATAGACCATTATCGTAACCCTCGGAATCGTGGCGTTCTTGAGAATCCCGATATCAGATCGGGCGAAGATAATCCATCATGCGGCGATAGCGTGAGAATGTACGGCCGGGTAAATAAAGAAATGCTCGTTGAGGTCAGTTTTGAAGGAAGTGGGTGCGTTATTAGTCAGGCGGCTGCTTCAATGTTGACCGAGAAGGTAAAAGGTAAAGAACTAAAAGAGATTATGAAGCTTGATGCAGCATATATGCGCAACTTAGTTGGCATTGAATTGGGGCCAACGCGGGTACGATGTGCGCTGCTTGCACTCGAAGCGTTGCAAAAAGGCATTCAGGAGTATCTCAATGCTCAATAGAGCGAAAGTGATGCATGAATTACAGCGCATTGAAGATTCGCTTTTTCATGATATCTCAGAAGAAATAAATTGTGCGCGCGAAGTATGGGAGCGTATTACGCAAGATTCTACGTTTATTCATAAAATACGTGCCTGCGATATTCCCTTGCCGTTACCGCTTTGGGATGGGTATCTCGGAGCATCTATTCCAATAGATCCAAAAATGGGCCCATATACGATTTTGGGTGTTGATGGATCTCAAATTTATCCTGATAAGCATCAGGGCTCAACCTGTTTTTTAATTAATATTGGCAGTGTCTTGCTTTTCTATGGTCAGCCTGGCAAGGGAGTGCGCCTTGAATCGGTGCCATATGTCTTCGGACAAAGCGATGAAGAGGAATGGGGTGCAACACCCGACATTGTGAATTGTCGTCGCGAGGAGTTCGAATTTGAGGCCGGCAGCATCATGAGTAAGGCGGTGCAGGCGGAGCAGCCGCAGGACATTCCGTATCTTTTTGTTTCCGATGGTTCATTGGTTTTTTGGCATCTCGAGGCAAAAGATGCACCCATACGTGATTATTTCTTGCCGCGATATTGTGCTTCTTTACATGAGCTTTATGAGAAAAAAGCGTTGTGCGCTGGATATATCAGTCTGCCTAAAAACAAAGAGCTTGCGAATTTGGTTCGGGTTGCATTGTATAACTTCAATCTCAATGAATGCATGACTTCCACCGCGATTAATCACGTTATAGATACTACCATTGCGCATATGTTCTTATCTCCCTATTGCCGAAGTACCATTTTCAAGTCAGGTTCGCCAATTGTCGACCAATATCCTCATCATTTGATTCCACATTTTTTTTATCTACATACGGGATATGAAATAGCGCGGGTAGAAATCCCTGCATGGATTGCATCGGATGATGCGGCAGTCAGTCTAGTAGCGCGCATGTTACTGGATCAGTCGATCAAGGGCAGAGGGTATCCGGTGGTGCTTGCTGAAGCCCATGAACAAGCCGTAGTGAAAGGACCAGATCGTGATTTTTTTTATCAGATGATTACAAAATTGAGTATTGAACGTAAACAACGTATTTTATTATCGCAAAAGAGCGTCAAAAAAAGAGGAATCGGTATATAAATCTCTTTGAAAGGGAATTACAAAAAAACAGATTTCTTTGGCGCGGACTCCTTTTTTGGGGTCTTTTTTTTTGATCATTGCATCCAATTATTCCCTCTTGATATCATACGAGACGCTATATGAATTATAGCTTTGAAGTTAAGAGTATTTTTTAAAGTTTCAATAGGGAGTTGACTATGGTCAAACGTACTTCATTCATTGCGCTATTATTGGTTATGACGCCAATGATTCAGGGTTCATCATTTAAAGATGTACTGTACGCAGCATTGCAACAGTTTTCAAAAGAGAGTTCATTATCGCAGCAAGCCACAACGGTCATTAATGGAATCTCCGAATCAGTGGGAAATGCAGTAACATCAGTAGAACATTCAGGAATAGTTGCATCATTAGGCGATATTGATATTCAACACGAATTAAGCGCCTTTAATCCACATATGTTTTTTAATGCAGTGGTAGCCTACGCAGGAATTGAGGGAGTAAGAATGCTCTGGAATCACTGGAGAGCTCCGGCACCGGCGGCAACGCAAGAATATGTCATAAAGTATGTTGATGGGCAGATACAGAAAGTAAAAGATGAAGCTGGACTTCAAGTAATTGCCGGAGGAGGCGTTACGAAACAGTATGTCGATGAAAAGGTACATGTCGTAAAAGAAGCAATGAATGAATTGGCAAAAGCAACACCCTCTAGAAGATATGTGGATGATCGTATAGATGCAGTCAATGCCAGTGTTCGTGCTACTGCAGCAGGTCTTGTCGATCTGAGTCTCATCGTAAAAGGGCAGGGTACGCAGCCAGGTATTATTCAACGGCATGAGATATTTGAAAGAAGGATTGCGGCGATGGAAAGTGCTAAATCGGGATCAATTCCCGCTGCACCACCGGTACCACCCGTAACGACTTCAAGCATTATATCTGGAGGAGCTGGTTCAAATACTCATCAGACAAATGCCCCAACTTATGCATCAACGCATACACCGTTCACTGCTAAATTTTCTAGTATGTTTGGACATCATAATAAGTCGGATAGTGTTTCGCATAATCCTTCGGTACGGACGGGGCGTGTTACTCAGGATGAAATGAATAATAACAATAATAATAACAACAACAATAATAATGATGATGTAACACGAGCTCCAAATATGAAAGTTGGAATGCAAAACATCGAGGAACAATAACGTATTGATTTTTCAAATAACAAAGGCCCTTGAAAAAGGGCCTTTGTTATTTGAAGCTGATGTTTTATCCTAAGAATTTTTTGAAAAATCCGACAATGCCTTCATTGGTATCAGTTCCAGTTCCGATCAACTTTGAATATTCGACCAACGCATTTTTGGCATCGGCACTCAATTTTGTAGGAATATGACACTGTGTGATGATCACGAGATTGCCAGTTACTTTTGAGCGTAATGAAGGAAATCCTTTACCGGCTATGATAATGCGTTCTCCAGAAGGGCATCCTTTAGGAACTTTTAATGTTTCCTTGGTGCCATCGATGTTTTCGATTTCAACATGACATCCGAGTACCAATTGCGGATAGGTTAAGACAATGGTTGAAACGAGATCATCACCTTCGCGACTGAATTTTTTATCAGGCATTACATGAACTTTAATTGCCAAATCGCCGACATGTCCGCCAAAAATCCCTGCATCACCTTTGCCGGCTATGCGCAGTTCGGCGCCATCAAAAATACCGCGCGGAATATTGACGGAAAATTTATCATGTTTTTTAACCCGTGTTTTTCCTGAGCACGTAGGGCATGGTTCTGGAATAGTAAAGCCTTCACCATTGCAAGCGCTGCATGCTTGGGAATACATGAAGAAGCCTTGGCTGAATTGCATTTGGCCTGTGCCGCCGCATGTTTTACATGTTTGGATTGAGGTGCCTTTTTTGGTTCCCTTGCCTGCGCAGGTTTCGCATGTTTCAAAGCGTGGATAATTTAATTGTTGCGTGCAACCGAGATAGGCATCTTTGAGGCTAATTGAAATTTCTTGATGAAGGTTATGACCGTTGCGTGGTGTCGGGCCGCTCTTTTTGCGCCGACGTCCCCCGCCTCCAGAAAACATTTCGCCAAAAATATCATGAAAGTTCTCAAATATGTCATCCATATTCATGCCGTGCGGATGTCCGCCAGCGCCACCCATTCCCATGCCCGCATGACCAAATTGATCATACTGCTGGCGTTTTTGGGTGTCTGAAAGCATCTCATAGGCCTCAGCAGCCTCCTTGAATTTTTCTTCAGCTTCTTTGTTATCGGGATTGCGATCAGGATGATATTTTAGAGCCAATTTTCTATATGCGGCTTTAATTTCATCGAGGGTTGCGGATTTTGAGACACCGAGTATCTCGTAATAGTCTCTTTTTGCCATAATAGTATAAATTATCGTTTGTTAGGGGGGTTAGTTTTCTATTTATTATACCGCAAAAATTGAGAAAATTAAATGCTCATTGTTCGACTTGAAGTCTATAGCCGCTATGTATACCTGCCTGTGCTCGTAAGTGGATTGGCATAACAAACGTAACTTGATCCCGCTCAAAACTTGCAGGAAGTGGTGGGAAGAGGCCAACTTTATGCGCATTGGTGAGTAACATTGATTCCATTTTGGAAATATCATCAGTTTTTCGCGGGTGGCGTAAAAGTGCATTGAGCAATTTTCCTTGCTTATTAATAGTCATCACAAGCACTGCGCGGGTATCAATGTTGGATGATAAAGCCAAAACATTTTCTTCAGCATTCATGGTTTGCTTTAAATTGTTCCATACCTTGGTCATATAGCGTTGATGCGCTGAGAGTGTTGGATCAGTGGATGGTGCATTGCCAAGTTCAGCGCTCATGCTCTCCATAAATCCTTGTGCGACTTTTGAAAGCATTTTTACATCTGCCGGATGCATCGGTTGACGCGGTGCAACCCGACTGACTATTTTTTTTACCGTCTGTTTAGGACGAGCCGGTTCTTGCTTTTGTGCGCGTTCTTGAGGAGCTGGTGTGTTATCTGGGATTGAAATGGGCTGTTCTGAGGATCCTTTTTTTTGTTCTTCAGCAGGAGGTGCGTCGGAGGGTTTTGTTTCGTCTTCAGCCTGAGATGCATCATCTGATGATGCAGGATCTTCTGGTTCTGTCTGATCGTCGGTTGCAGTATCATCGGGAGTTTGTTCTTGTCCTTTTTGTGCCAAAGGTGCTTGGGCTATTTCGCCGGGATCATCCGTGAGCGTATTATTGGGTTGGATACCCTGAGACAGTAATTCAATGAGGATTTCATGATCATCGTCATTCGGTTGATTTTGCTGTTGTTGATCAGGCTGATTGGCTTGTAATTGATTGTCTGCATCGAAATATTCGATTGTTTGCGCATCATGGGGAGGAGTTTGAAACCAAAAAAGAAACAATAATATGAGAATATGAATGAGGAGCGAAAGCAGGAGCAATAATGATCCGGTCATGCGTGAAGTATCGCTATCCATACTATTCCTTTTTTCAAGATAAGCTGTGAGATGTATCTCAGGCTACTGCATTGAGGGCAAAAAGGATAGCATTAAAATGCCCCGCTATGTGCAGGGCTTAGGTATTACAGGGGATTATTTTCAGGAGGTGCAGGCTGTTTAAAGTAGTAATCAAGAGTGTGTGTATTGTTTGCAGCATCAGCTAATTGTTTTTGTTTCCGCATATCATTAGCTAATCGTCTTTGCTTATTTATATCATGAGCCGATTCAATTGAGAGAGGAGGATTAAAGGCTTGTTCGATTTCATCTGACATAGTGTGAAGGTTAGTGCTATCAACTTCAATGGCAGTTTTTTTAGCGACACGCGCACTATATTTCAGAAGAGTGAGGGCGCTTCGAGTCATGCTTTTGGGCCTTTTGGCTATTTTTGGCTTTTTCATCTCGACGATATTCAGTGGTTCATCGAACGCATCAAGCAAATTCTGTGCTTGATGAAGTCCCTTCCGAATAACGGTTAAACGTTTTTTTGTGGGAGATTTTATTACATCACTATTCATGCTTGCGCGTAAAAGGTATGTTCGTGCTTGTGCCGCGCACGAGAAAGCGTGTTTCTTTTCATCTTCCATTGCATGGATTGTGAATGTTACGTGCAGCAATAAAGTGAGAATGGCGGATTTCTTAATCATTGTCATCGTCATCATCGTTATCATTATTATTATTATTATTATTATTATTATTATTGGGTTGAGAGGAGAATTGGCTGGTGGACGAAATAAACAGTTGGCGGCTGGTTAAGTTTTGTTGATTGTTGTTGTTATTATTATTAGCGTTTAAATCTGCAAAAAGGATTTGTGCACGAGGATTATCTTGATTGTTGCAGTTGGATACTTCTTGATTATTATTGTTTGAGGCTTGTCGATTCGTATTTGAATTATATAGTACTCTTGGTGCTATGCGCGGCTTATCCTGATTGTTGCAGTTGGAGATGGTATTTTGCGGTGTTCTTTGGAAAAATTCAGTGATTTGACGATTGTTTGTAAGAACAGAAGTTTGTTTTTTTGCGCTGCCTTGAGTGTGCTGTGTGCTATTGGAGCCAGATATGCTTACTGATTTTTGTATTAGATCATCATGTGTGCGCAAGGCTTCCTGAATAACACTTTGCGGGACAGGAGTGTTTTGCTTTGTGAATTCTGTTAATAAGTATCTATTGCGTCTGAATGATGCAGTAGGATCTGTCTCTTTCTTGAAGTTACCAGGGCTCTTTTTTTTCTGTGGCGATGGATGCCGTATGTGTTCACGCGCGGCAATTACCGTGTTGAGAGCTTGTTCGATGTTTGGTCGTAATGCCGGATTGGCATTGGGATGGGAGCGCTCCAGTGTTGCGCGGATTTGAGCAATGCGATTATATGCGCTCTCCGCGTCGCTTGCACTTGCATTATTTTCATCGAGCTTTATCCGTTTTGGAGATCCAGATGTACGGAATTCAATTCGTTGATTATGTGGTGCTGGATGTATGTTTGCATGAGAGATATTTTGCTGGGCCTCTTGTTGAGTATCTTTATTGATAGCAGCTTGTTTGCGGCGAGCTTCTTCCTGGGCAGTTTTCTCTGCTAGAATAGCATTATTGATAGCAGCTTGTTTGCGGCGAGCTTTTTCCTGGGCAGTTCTTTCTGCTAGAATAGTATTGTTTATAGCAGCTTGTATTAAGATAGGATTATTGTCCCATTCACGTGCGATAGCGTCTAATTCAGCATTTAATTGGGCTTCAATGTTTTGATTTCCCACTTCGATAATTTGTCCGATTTTTTGGAATCCTTGGTTTTGTTGAGGAACTCCAGCGTTAAATGCTTTATCGGCATTATTATTATTGTTATTATCCATTGCATATGATGCAGGGATTGCAAGGGTTAACGAAAGAGTGAAAAGCAATCTGAGGTTCATAGAGTCTTTCAGGTTAAAAGGTGTTATTTACATCAAAAAACGATGCAAGATTTCATTGTCAGCATTAAGTTTAATTCATTTTTTCAATAATTGCAAATGGAAAAATAGTTCTTATCTTAAAAAAAGCCTAATGTATCGCTCAGTTTATGCGTTTTAAAGGAATAAGGGGAGGCTCAGGGTCCTTTGGGGGGGGCATTTTGGATGATTTCAGAAATTGATTGTGCTATTTTTTTCTCTTCGGTTGCAGAAGGGCAGCTCGCAATAGGTTCATTTTATGATTTTCGATG
>Ga0181527_1002561_pt1 | contig 16954 bp, 9 predicted proteins | sample PEATcosm2014_Bin_30_FD_119762 | JGI IMG/M metagenome (GOLD analysis project Ga0181527, IMG submission 119762) | Peatland microbial communities from MTU Mesocosm Facility, Houghton, MI, USA - PEATcosm2014_Bin06_60_metaG | ecosystem: Environmental > Terrestrial > Soil > Wetlands > Peat | place...
CGCCGGCCCGGTGATGCGCCGGTAGCCCGCGACGACCTTGTCCAGCTCGGGACCATAGACGAAATAGTAGTCGATGCCGTCGCCGACCTCCGACCAGAGCGAGGTCGTCTGGGGGCTAGTCGCGTGGGGAGCAGCCAGCTTTGCTGGCCGCGTACCATCGCGGGGGGTGATGGGACCCTCTGAGGATCCCATGTCAAGCGGAGTTTTCCAAAGCAACTGTACCGTCTCCATCCCTTGATCCTTACTCCACTCGAGCCGGATCTTGTGGCGGCGCTTGGCCTCAAGCCGCACCTTGGCCACGTCCTTCCAGGGCAGCCAGCCTTGCCGCCAATGGTTGATGACGAGTCGATCGTCAATCCACAGCTTGATGCCGTTGTTCGAGAAGGTCTGGAAGGTGTAATCGCCGGTCACCTCCGGCTCGACCTCGCCCACCCAGCGCACGCTGGCCGGGCCTTCGGGCAAGCCGGCGTAGATCAGCTGATTGGGCTTCTTCTCTTTGCTCGACAGCGCGATGTCGATGCTGCGGTCCACGCGCTCGCCAACCAGGTGCTTGAAATCTGCGCCGCGATAGTAGGATCCGGTCAGGCCGCCGCGCTTGCCGCTGGCGTCGAAGAGGCGCTCGGGCGGAATCGCTGCGAACTCGCGCAGATCTCCGAATCGCGTGAAGGAAGTGTTGTCCCAGAGGATGCCCCAGCCGCGGCTCGAAACCAGGAAGGGAACCACGATGGTGCCGTTGTGCTGCCAGAGATCCAGGTCATATCCCTTCAGGTTGAGCAGGCCGAGGTGGTTCTCACCGAGACCGTAGAGCGCCTCGTCGGCCTGGGGCAGCCACTCCTGCCGCACGTGCTGCGTGTCCTCGCCCTGGACGGTCGCGGCCATCATCGTCCGGCCGCCATCCTTCTCTTCGAGAACCGGAGCGCCGGCGGGGTCGAAGAATGCCACCCCGCCCGTTGCCAGGTTGATGCGGGCACGGAGCCTCGCCGTGGCAAGGGTTGCCGTGCCTGCACCCTCGGTCACTTGGAACTGCGTGCCCTCGCAGCGTTTCGGCTGCGACGCCAGACTCTTGCGGGCAAAGAAGGACTGGTCCTTGGCGTACGCAACCCGGACGACGTCGTCTGTGCACACCTCAACTTTGAGGAAGCCGTCGCCCACGCGGGCGAGAATGCCTTCCGGTATGCGCGCAACGCTCACTGGAGCCGCAACCGAAGCCGGCCGGCTCGGACAGCGCGGGGCGGCGCATCCGCCACCAGCAACCAGCAGCACGAGGAACTTTGCGATTCGACGCATGACACCTCCTTGAGGGGACGCGATTGTTGCACGACCGAGGCGTGGATGGCTAGCCTATCCTCGCATGGGGACGTAGTTGACAGATTGGGCGTTCTCGGACAAGTCTGGACGACATTGAACTAGTCATGGCGCAGGTTACAAATAGGGTGACCGCCCGCAGACTGCAAAGCATGTTCGTGGGACCGATTGGATTTAATGAAGGGAACAGAAATGAGCAAAGTGCGTATCGGTTTGTTGGGTTGCGGATCGATTGGCGGTTTCCTGGCACGGCATATCCTCACTGAGGGCGCGGCCGACTCTATCGAGCTGGGCTATGGGTTTGATGTGGATGAGAAACATTTGCAGGAAATTCCGGCTGCCTGCCGAATTACCAAACAGTCCGACCTCTTTGCCCGACCAGCCGACCTGGTGGTCGAGGCTGCCCACGCCGATCTTCTCAAGCAGGTGGCTCTGCACATTGTTGAGCGCTCCGACCTGCTGCTGTTCTCGATCACCGCACTGGCCGACGAAGCCTTTCGAACCGCGCTGGAAACAACCGCAGTCAAGTATGGGCGGAAAGTCTTCCTCCCGCATGGAGCCATGATCGGCCTCGATGGTTTGGCGGACGCCGGGGCGACTCTCAAATCGGTTACCGTGACCACGACCAAGAGTCCCGCCAGCCTGGGATTGCCGCCGGACAAACACACGGTGGTCTATGAAGGTCCTGTCCGCCAAGCCTGCGCAAAATTTCCCCGGAATGTAAATGTACACGCCGCCATCGCCCTGGCAGGTTTGGGTTTTGATCGCACGGTTTCGCGTATCGTCGCCGATCCAGCGGTGTCGACCAATAGCCATTTGGTTGAAATCGAGGGAACTGGCTACCGATTCCGAATTGAAGTCAGCAGCGAGGCAGGCGGCAAAGTCACGGGGGCCTATACCCCACAAAGCGCCCTTGGAACACTGAGACGCATCTGTCGCGGCGGCGGCGGTTTGCGCTTTGCCTGACAGGGCCCGTCCTGGCAGCATGGCCGTCCGTCGCGAGCTTACTCGATTACGCGGCTCTTGCCTGCATACTTCGCAATCAGCGCAAGACGATGGTCGTCGCGCTCATCGCGGGCATTGAATAGGCGAGCGTGCAGGAGCCGCCTGAGCAGGCTATCGCCGGTGCCGTGCCGCCCACCGGTGCGACTGCGGCGCTCTTGCCAGCCAATTGGTAGAAGGTCGCGGTGGTCAAAGCCGGGGCGTTGGCAAGTTGGATCGTGACCGACTGCGCGCTGGCGTTCTTGTTGATGGCTACCACCTCGATGCCAGCCGTAGCATCCGAATGGGCAAAAGCGTACACCGATGTGTCCTTGTATTCGCTACTGTTGGCCAGCACCGCCAGATCGCCCACCACGGCACCGTTGCCGTCGTAGTTGCGAAACAGATCGAAGGCCGCAACTAGAAAATTGCCAGTTGTGGAATGCATCGGCCACGCGGTGGCGGCGAAGACGCCCTCACGGCCGAAGACGCCGAGCAGATCCGCCTGGGCCACGCCACCGCCAATCGAGGTTTCGCACCCTGGGTTGTATTCGCTGAAGGAAAGCCCTGGCGCCGCGGTTCCCCCTGCCGGGTACGCACTGGCAATCTTCTTTTGCAGGCGGGGAATCATCTGGCGTGGATACCAGTTGGTGTCGAAGTAAGCGCCGCTACCCACATCGCCGTTCCATCCAAAATCGAGAGCATCGGTTGCCGCCGCTGTGACATCGGTGAAATTGGGATCCCAGAATAGACGCGGCGCTTGAACGCACTGGGCATCGCTGGTGCCACCGTCTGTGTAGTAGTGGACGTCGTAGGCGTCGAGCAGGGACACGCCCGCAGTGGTCGAGGCGGCTTGCATTTGCTGCAAGTAGTAGTCGGTAAATTCGGCTGGCCAGTGCGGATCGGCGGCGTACGAGTGCGCGTAGACGATGCCGTCTTGCGCGACCACCGGGCCAAAGACCTTTGCGGTAGGCCAAGCATTCTTGACGGCAAGGGCCGCTGCCTTGTTGCGGGTCAGGATGTCGTCGTAGGTAACCGTGCCTGTGCCGCAGGTGTTCGCCCACAGCTCGGGGTGTGTTCCCTCCCAATAATTCGGCTCGTTGTCGAGGTCGAAGAAAACCGGCGCCCCAGATCCGTAGTTGACCTTGAGGAAATTCACGAATTCGTCCTCGGCAACCGGATTGGTGCCGACCGTGCATCCCGCGCAGGTCGCGGTTCCTGGGGCGCAGCTACAAAAAGCCGAACCCTTCACCATCACGTTCTTCACGAATGCGGGACTGTTTGGGTCGCTTGATGCGAAGTCGAGCGCCTGGTTGTAGCCAGGATCGCCCGGATTGGGGTCGATGACGTTGGCCCCAACCGTGCCGCTGCGCTTTGGACACCCGCTGTCCATCCCCGGGCACGGCGACTGACCGGACGGACTCCATCCGGTATTGCGGTCGTAGGTGGCAGACACGAAGTCCAGGATCGGGATGGTTGCCAAGAACGCCTCGCTCTTTGCCTGCGCGGCCGGGATTGTGTCCCCGGTCGTCTCGGTGTATTTGCCGGCGAGGTTGCCGTTGCCTGCAACTCCCTCCCAGAAGCAATAATCGTCGCCATTGTTGGTGTAGTCGTTGGTCCAGTTATAGGCCGTGCAGGCGTCGCCGCCCTGGCGGATGAGACCCCACTTCGTCTTCGCGGCGATGAACGTTCCGAAGCCGTTGATTCCATATACATACGGAGAAATCGCCACCGGCTGCGCGGACGGCTGGTACTGGCGGGCCGGTCCCTTGCTGATATCAATGGAAAAGGTAAGTCCTGCACTGGCGCTCGTCCCTCCGGTCACTGCGCCGCCAGTTCTCGTGCCTCCGGCGCTCCCGTCGCTGGCGCTGATCCCACCGTTGCTTCCGCCCGAGTTGGTCGAAGCCGCGCCCCCGGTCAGCGCACCATCATTCTTGGGCGACGAGCTTGAACATGCCGCGAGCACGACCGCGGCGAAAAAAACGCACGCCCGACGCCCGTGCATTCGAAGAATACTGATGGTCATGGGTTCCTCTCGCTGCGCTTCCAGGGTTTCTTTGGAGAACATTTGCGCCGACGCTGCCGCGTATGGCACAACGCCGGCCTGGCAATTATACACGGGATAGGGGGAAAACGGGCAGCCGGTGCGGCGCTGGGCGGGATGTCGGCGCTTATGCTACCCATCCGCAACCGACGGCGGTGTTTTCCTGGCGGTCGTTCCCAGTTACAATACCCCGGGTGGGTGCCAGAGCGTCGATGGCTCCTGTGTCACCTGCAACCGGAGACACAATGTCGAATCGTGTGTGTTTTGTCTTGGTGAAGCTGACCCTGGTGTTCATGTTGGTGATGACCGCGGCTGGATCTGGGTGCAGCAGCGGAGGGAGCAGCACAGGGAGCAGCGGGGGCACGACCAGCACGGGTGGCTCTATTCGCACAGGCGGCGAGCGAGGCACGACCAGCACGGCTGGTACCACAAGCTCAGGGGGTTCCAGGCGCACTGGAGGCTCGGGCGGCGGAAGCACGGGCGCTGGCGGCACGGGCTCGGGTAACAGCGGCACATCAGGGACCGGCGACACCTACCTCCCCTGGGCCGGCGGCGCCGCGTATTACGCGAAGTGGACCCACGGTCCGCCGAGCGACCCGAGTTTCTTCCCGCTCATGGTGTGGCTCCAGGATCCATCGCTCACGAGCGAATACAAAGCCATTGGCATCAACACGTTCGTCGGGATTTGGGACGGACCAACGCAGGCCCAGATCGATCAATTCGCCAACGCCGACGTGTGGGTCGTCTCAAGTCAGAACAGCCTGGCGGTTGCCGACAATCCTCCCTCCTTCGTCGCGTGGGCACAGCCGGATGAGCCCGACAACGCCCAGCCGGCGGCCGGTGGTGGCTATGGTCCCTGCATCGATCCGTCGGTCCTGCAGGCCAACTATCGGCAGTGGACCACCGCCGATCCGACGCGGCCTGTTTACCTGGGATTGGGCCAGGGGGTAGCCTCGACCGACTACGTGGGCCGGGGGAGCTGCAGCGGCGACACCTCGATGTACCCCGAGTATGCGCAAGCGGCCGATATCCTCTGCTTCGACATCTACCCAGTGAACGAAGAGGGAGCGAACAGCGACGATCCCGCCGCGGCCGGGAACCTCTGGTACGTCGCACAAGGGGTCGACAACCTGCGCGGCTGGGTCAACGACGAGAAACCGATCTGGAACGACATCGAGACGACAACCATTGACGCCGGGAATGGCACGCCGACTGCACAGGACATCACGACCGAAGTCTGGATGTCGATCGTCCACGGCTCGATGGGGATCATGTATTTCTGCCATATCTTCACCCCTGCCGAGGATGATCAGGGGCTGCTTGACACCCCCACGGCCAAGGCTGCCGTCGCTACGGTCAACGCCCAGATCACTGCGCTCGCGCCGGTGCTCAACACCCAGTCGCTCGCCAACGGGGCGACGGTCACGAGTTCAAATCCGGCCGCCGCTCCCATCGACATGATGGTGAAGCGGTACCAGGGGGCGCTCTACATCTTCGCCGTGGCCATGCGTCCCGTCGCAGCGACAGGGACGTTCACTCCCCGCGGCGTCACGGCCGGCACCGCCACGGTCCTCGGCGAGAATCGGACCATTCCCATCTCCGGGGGAAGCTTCAGCGACTCCTTCGCGGGCTACGCCGTGCACATCTACCAGCTCGGCGGGGTATAGGGTGGAGACGATCACCCGACTTATTGGTTCACTCTCCTGAGACACAGTAGGAGCTCACCATGCGCTGGATATTGCCTGTGCTTGCACTCTGCATCCCTTCTTGCGGTTCAAAAGGCTCCAGCAATTCGCGGGACGCCGACACGGGGTTCTCGACCCCCGATGCGAATTCCAACAGTCCTTCCGACAGCGCGACCGCCGCCACGGATACAAACTCCACGACCGACGTCACCGCGCCGGCCGGCGAACTTTGGGCCGGCATCCTTGACCCAAGCCGCGCGATCGACTGGACACACGCCGGCGTGGTCGGCGGCATCCCGACCCGCACCACGGTCTGCGCGACGCTCAATCCAGGGGCAACGGCGGCCCAAATCAACTCCGCCATCCAAGCCTGCCCCACCGGCCAGGTTGTCACGCTCAATGCGGGCACGTACAACATTTCAGACAGCGGCATCGTGATGAAGACCGGTATCACGTTGCGAGGCGCGGGCGCCGACCAGACCCTGCTGGTTTTCACAGCCACCACCTACTGCAACAACCAAAACGCCTGCATCTGCTTTGCCGGGTCCAACGAGTGGGGCGGCGACGCGCGCGCACTCGCCGGCGGCTCGAACTACGCCGATTGGACCGGCGGCTACGCGCAATGGTCCAACCAGATCACGCTCGCGAACGTGGGCAGCGCGGGGATCGCCGTCGGCCAGTATATCCATCTCGATCAAGCCAACGACACCACCGTCGGCCCGAACTTTTTCGTCTGCGACAACACCACCGCGCCTTGCTCGCTCGAAGGCGGCAACGGCGGCCGCACCATCAACAACATTCTGCGCAGCCAAGTGCAGATCGTCAAGGTCACTGCGGTCGACGGCAGCACGTACGCCATCGACCCTCCGCTCTATTCGCCCAACTGGCGCGCAAGCCAGTCGCCTGCCGTGTGGTGGGCGTCGACGCCGCTGCAAAACGCTGGCGTCGAAGATCTTTCGGTCGACGCGACCAACTCCAACGGCATGACCAACGTCTCGATGGTCAACGCGGCCAACGATTGGGTCAAGGGCGTGCGTCTGGTTCGAACCTGCCAGTGTCAGCGCGACTTGGTGCAGTTGATGGACTCGTCTCACTGCACCATCGAGAGCAACTATCTCTATGGCACGCAGGGGGAATCGGTGAATTACGGCATCGAGTCCTATGTGGCGTCCGACAACCTGATTGACAACAACATCCTCCAGCACGTCGTCGCGCCGATGATGGTGCAACCCGCGCTCGGCTCGGTCTACGCCTACAACTTCGCTATCAACGACACCTATTACGACGCCAGCTATACCACGAACCCCCTGCACTGGATGATAGGCATGGCCGACCAGCACAATGCCGGCGTGGAATACAATCTGTACGAGGGAAACATCGGCCCTGGTATTGGCTGCGACGTGATCCACGGCAACCAGCTCGCGAACACGCTGTTCCGCAATTACTTGCTTGGCTCCGACCCAGGCCGCATCGATTCGACGGACGCCATCAACCTGGCGTCCTACAATCGATATCACAATATCGTGGGCAACGTGCTCGGCACGCCTGGCTACACGACGACCTATGAGGCGCACAGCGGCCCCGGACAATCGGCGACGGTGTTCAATCTTGGCGGCGGGGACAGCGAGGGCACGGTGACCATCCCCGACGATCCGATGGTCGCAACCACGCTTCTTCGGTGGGGCAACTTCGATGTCGCGACCAATGCGGTTCATTTCACCGCCTCTGAAGTCCCGAGCGGCATCACGCCCTATGGCAATGCGGTTCCCGCGAATCAGACCTTGCCGCCCTCGTTCTATCTTGCGAGCAAACCCGGCTTCTGGCCGGCATCCAAGCCCTGGCCACCGATTGGGCCCGATGTCACGGGTGGCAACCTGGCGGGCCTTGCCGGGCACGCCTACACCAATCCCGCCAAGGACTGCTTCGCCATGATGGGCGGGCCGACCGACGGCAGTGGCGGAGTGCTGACGTTCAGTGCTGCCAGTTGTTATCCGTGATCACACGCGTGGTTGCGCAAACCATGCCGGGACTGCAATTGTGCGGAGGCTGCAATGACCAAGGTGATGGCACTCACGGTGACGCGGAAACTTCGTCTCTTCCTGGCGCGCTCGGGCCAAGTGGTGGCCTGTTTGCCCTTGAGCACTACCTCAGAAATCTGAGATCTGGCTGTCGTTTGGTTCACGGATAACACCAGGCAGCGCTTCCGCACGCTTGACATCAGGAGCACTTGGCGAGCCTTCAAGGGCCAAAACAGGGTGGCATGGTAGTTGCTGACAGAAATCGGAGGCGGGTGGAAGCTGTGGCCGCAAGACATGTGTGACGGATGCCAGTTGCAATGGCTACTGCGTGAACGGGTCGTGTTATTCCACGCCCGGCACCTGCTATGGGGCTGTAGCTTGAAGTAAGCTCGCATGATGTTGCCGTTGGCCGGTCGTCCCAAGGTCAAGCGCCACAAGTGGGGCGAGGCGCAGATCGATGGCGAGTTGCAGACATGCGTCGATGCCCGGGCATAAACTGAGCCGCTTGCCATGCCGGTGTGTGTGCCGGATGCGGTGGTCGCGCGGGCCGAGGTCAGTCCCCGGATCGTCGATCTCGGCTGCCAGCCCGGGAGGGCCGCGACGGAGTTCTTGCGCTATCGCCGCTTGCGCTTTCGCGGCCGTGAATCCACCCGCTGCTGACGGGACGATCGCGCCACGACGGGCGCGAGGGCGCGGGCCGCCAGGGCGCCGGTTGCTTCCTCGCCGGGTTGGCCGCCGGGGCCTTCCGCCGCAGAGGCCAGGGCCGGCTGGCGCGCCAGCATCAACTCTCGCGCGATGAGCACGAAGACGATGAGGGTGGCGACTGACATCCAGGTGTACTGCTCGTCGAGCCCGTTGGGCATGCTGAAGTTGGTGACGAACGAACTCTGCCTGAGCGAGGCGGGCATGAGGGCTTGCAGCCAATGCGGCATGTGGTTGATGGGCGCCCAGCCCAGAAATTCGGTAAGTGCCGTCAGCCACAGCAGCCACTCGCCGGCACGCGGAACCACCGCATACAGCAAGGCGGGAATTATGAGAAAGGCGTAGTAGTAGCAGGTCAGTTCGGAGCCAAACGAGATCACGGTTGCCGACAACGCCACTGTCACCCAGGGATCGACCTTGCGGATGGCCAGGCCCACCAGCACCAAGAAGCAAGCCACCAGCGACAGGTACAGCGGCAGGCCTTCGTGGAAAGCCTTGAGGCGCGCCTCTTTCCAGCGCAGCCACGGATCCACCATGGCGGGCGTGTTCATGCGATTGGCCGCCTCGGCCGGGCGGAAGTCGATCACCGTGCGCAAGCCCATGTGGTTGGTCAGCGGCGTCTCCGAGTGCTTGGCCGTGTTGCGCAGGAACTCCGGGTAAATGCTCGGGCTGCCGGTTACCGCGAAACTGGCGGGCACCAGCACCGCCACGGCCACGGCGCCGCCGAGGATGAGGTGCAGGTAGCGGCGATCCCACTCGCGGGTTTTCACGTAGTGATAGCCCAGCGCAATCAGCGGCCCTGCGAAAAGGAAACCGGGGAAGATGCGCAGGAGCGCGGCGTAGGAAATCGCGGCACCCGCCCAGAATGGCCGCTCCTTCTTCACCAGGCACACGCCCACGCCCATCCAGAACAGCCAGTCCCAGCGCAGGAACGAGCCGCCTATCCAGTACCAGCGCGACGGGAAGTTGGTGGCAAACACGATGAGAGCCACCGAAACCGTGCGCCAGCCGAACGCCCACCACATGAGCAGCGCCATGATCAAGATCAAGACCGGGTCGATGGCGTCGAGCATGAGTATGTCCAGCCGGCTGGCCGGCGCCAGGTTGGACAGGGCGGTGCCCAGGATGGCCCACACCGGCGTGCCGTTGAACCCGTGATCGGTCTGGGCATCGTCCCAGCGGCGCGGGTTCTCCAGCGTGCGGAAGTAGGCCAGATCGTGCTTGAACGATTCCCAGCGCGCGTCGGTGAAGTGCTGCTTGCAGCGCTCGGGATGGGCGAGAATATCGGCCGTGGTTTCGACGATGTTGGTGCGCAGGTTGGTCATCTTGCGCAGTTCGACCCGGCGGCGCAGGCCCGGCTCCTCGGAATCGGCCGTCGCCACGCACTCGTACAGGCGTTCGTAGTGCAGTTCCTTGAAGTACTTCGAGCCTATGTAGTAGTGGAAGGTGTCCCAACCGTGCACGAAGTTGGGAAAGTGCCAGAAACCGAAATTGAAGAAGGTGAGGAAGGCCAGCACCCCCATCGTCCCGAGGAGAATCTTGCGCAGGCGCAGCTTGAAGGCGGCCATGCCCAGACCGACGAGGCGGCGCTCCCACCACAGCAGGATCGCGCCCAGCATGGCGAGGATCATCTCCCAGCGGGCACTGGCGTCGTTGTTCCAGTAGTCGAGGTAGGTCTTGGGCGCCGTGGCTGCGGGCGCATCCACGACCTTCATCTGCGGGGGAAAGGGAGTGGGCGTCTGGCAATAGGCGGCGACCTCGGAGATCGAATAGAAACCGTCGCCCTTGCCCTCACCGACCCGCAAGAAACGCGCGGCCATGCCGCCCACGTCGAGGGTGCGCATGCGCAGCCCGTGTCCGGTGACGGGATCGATCTGCCCCATCACCTTGTATTCCTTGCCGTCCAGCGAGCCCCAGACGTTGTAGGTGTCGTTGGCATCGGCCTGGATGGCCAGGTGTCGCACGCTCACCACCTGGCCCAGATCCCAGGTGATGGTGGAGGCGCCGGTTTGAAGAATCGCGGCCAGGGATGCATCCCACACGGCGCCCTCGGGCGCCACGGTCTCGTCGGTGAGCAGACTGAGATTGCGCTCGATCTCCTGCCAGGCCACGGGCGCCTTGCCGGCCAGCAGATTGCCCGCGGGACAGGCCGGCAAGGGCGAGGCGTTTTCCTGCGCCCGGGCCTGGGCAAGGGTGGAGAAGACCAAGAGCAGCGCTAGGAGACGGGCGAGGCGGGGCATGACGGATGAGTCTAGCGCTTTCGGGGGCGAGACAAAACCTGCACGTGTCTCGCAAGGTGGCAGAATGGCGCCGCAGCTCCTCATGGGTTCTTGTCTTCGTTCCGACGCGCATGCCAACACCGGCCGACATCCCGCTGTGCGCTGGATCACACTCGGTTGGTGGAAAGCGGATCCGTGACGCCCCATTCTGTCCTGACTGACTGGCGGGTGACCGTGGGCGCGCAGCTTGGCCGGCCGACGCTGGTGCTGGTTTGCCTGGCGGCTGGCCTGGCCGTGGCTGTCTCGGGGCTTTCGCTCTGGCGGGAGTCGCGCCGTCGCCGTGCCGTCGCGCTCTTCGTACTGCGCTTGCTGGCCGTGGGAGCTTGCCTGTTGGTCGCCCTGCAGCCCAGCGTGGAGCTGGGCCAGGTCAGCCTACTGCCCAACCACGTCGCCGTGCTGGTGGACGCTTCGCGCTCGATGAGCGTGGCACCGCCTGACCATGGACCTTCGCGCGCCCAGCGGGCCGCCCAGATCGTGGCGGAGGCCGCGCCTCTGTTCTCACAATGGGAACAAGCCGGCCATCGGGTCGAGATCTATTCCTTTGGCGAAACCCTGGCCACCGCCACGCCCGAGTCCTTGCGCGCGTCCCCGCAGGGCGAAGCCACCCGCATGGGCGAAGCCCTGTCCGAGCTGCGCGGGCGTTTGGCCGGCCGCGATGTGGGCGGCGTCATCCTGATCTCCGACGGCATCGACACCGGGCGCATCGCACGCGGGCCGCTCGACGGCGAGACGCGCCTGGCCCTGCAAGCGCTGGACGCCCCGGTCCACACCGTGTCCGTGGGAGAGCACGAGCTGCGCGATCTGTCGGTCGCCGCCGTGCTGACCGACGACTTCGCCTTCGTGCGCACGCCCATCAAACTGGAAGCGGTGCTGCGCCACACCGGCTATAGCGATCGCCAGGTCGAGGTCAGCCTGGCGCGCGAGGGACGCCTGCTCGACGCCAAGGCCGTGGTTCTGCACGGCGAATCGGGCCAGGAGAAGGTCAGCTTCGACTACACCCCGATGGAACCGGGCAACTTCGTCTTTGAAGTCAAGACGCCGGTGCTGGCGGGCGAGGCGCTGGACAGCAACAACAGCCAGGTGTTCACCATGAAGGTGATTCGCGACCGCGTGCGCGTCCTGCACGTGTGTGGCCGGCCGTCGTGGGACGAGCGTTTCCTGCGCTCCATCTTGCGCCTCAATCCCAATGTGGACCTGGTGTCGTTCTTCATTCTGCGCACCGACACTGACGAGCTGCCCTTGGGCGCCAACGAGATGTCGCTGATTCCGTTCCCCTACAAGGAGATCTTCGACGAGCAACTGCGCTCGTTCGACCTGCTGATCTTCCACAATTTCAATTACAAACCGTACTGGGTCGAGCCCTATCTGCCGGGCGTGCGCGACTACATCCAGTCAGGTGGCGCCCTGGCCATGATTGGCGGCGATCTGTCGTTTGCCAGCGGCCAGTACGGCGAGAGTGCCCTGCGCGACGTACTGCCGGTGGACCTGACCGGCATTCCCGCCGACGGGCCGCGCGCGTTTTCCACCGACAGTTTCAAGCCGCGACTGACCGCTGCCGGGCGCAGCCACCCGGTGACCTCGCTCAGCCTGGATGTCAAGGCCAATGAAGCGCGCTGGGCCGCGCTGCCGCCGTTGCAGGGGATCAATCGAGTGGCGCGGCTGATGCCCGGTGCCAGTGCGCTGCTGGTGCATCCCAGCCAGAGTGCCAGCGACGGCAAGCCGGCGCCCGTGCTGGCGGTGAACGACGCGGGCAAGGGCCGCACCCTGGCCTTGCTGACTGACAGTGCCTGGAACTGGGGCTTTGCGGCAGCCGACGACGGGCGCACCCGGGGCGCACGCAATGAGGAGACTTCCGGCGCGAAGCCGGTGGGAGACGATGGGCGCGCCCTGCAGCGCTTCTGGGAAGGCGCGATTCGCTGGCTGGTGCGTGACCCCGCGCTGACCTTGCTGCACATCGATCTGGACCGCAGCGAATATCGGCGCGGGCAGACCGTGGCGGCGCGCGTGCGCACCTTGCACGCCGATTACAGTCCCGCGGGCCGCACCGCAGTCACGTTGGAGCTGCACCCGGCAGAAGACACGAGCGGCGCCGGGACTGAAGCCAAGCCCTTGCGCGCGCTGACTGTGACCACCGGGGAGGACGGCGAGGCCCACGCGGAACTGGCCGGTCTGGCCGCGGGCGCCTATCGTCTGCTCGGTCGCTCGACCCTCGATGGCCGCGCGGTGGAAGAGCAGGCGACCTTCGTGTTGCGGCCCGAGGGGCGCGAGCTGGACGATGTGGTGAGCCGCGACGAGGTGCTGCGCCAGATCGCCGCAGCCACGGGCGGGGAATTTCGCGCCGACACGCTGGGCACGCCGAGCATACGGCCCGCGCGCCAGGTGCGCGTGGGCAGCCTGCGCACAGTCGCCATCTGGTCGCACCCGTTGCTGCTGTTTCTGGCGGTGGCTTTGCTGGCCACCGAGTGGATGCTGCGCCGCCGCGCCGGGCACGGATAGAGGCGACACGGCCTGCGGACGCGACACACTGCTGTAGTGATCCCTTTGAGATCCGCGAGGCGCAGAAGGGCCGCATTCCCCTTGGCCTGCGCAAGCGAACCGATTGCCCCTGGTAGGTCAGGTCCAGGAAGGCGGCCCGTGCGGGCGTGGCCGCGGGTGACGGCGTTAGGGACCGCCCAGGGACTCCATAGGGTAATGCCAGCAGGCGATGCTGAGGTCTGCGCTATTCACCGCGCACGCCACGGGACATCCCACGCTGACGGAGAGGAAAGTGCCCGTAGGCGGTGCATCACTCTGTGCATATCCCCCACCTGAGTCGCCCCAGCAGGCAACGGTGCCGTCGGCTTCCACCCCACACACAGCGGTGGCACCCGGACCAACAGGATTAGCAAAGCTAGCCGATTCATCCTTGCCATTCTTCCGCGAATCGTTTCGGGACGCATGCGTGTAATATAGGATAGCATCGTACCGATGTTGACCTCGATAGCGCGGCGCTGGTGACTGACCCGAATCTGCCCGGTGGCAGGCCACTCATCATGTCCGCCCGTGCGTTTCCCGACGGACAGCAGACGTGATCTCAGTTCCGCTTGCGCGTTGAAGACGGACGCCGGCCCTGCGTCTGTGCGATCCTGCACCAAGCGCCTCGATCTGAGGTACCATGGCTGGCGGGCACACCGTGAACAAGAAGGACCTCTCGGAAAGCGACATCTGCACCAAGTTCATCACCCTTGCTCTGACCGCAGTTGGGTGGGACATCAACTCGCAGGTGCGTGAGCGGTCTTTTGCGCGTCCCGCTGGAAGAGACCACGCACCATGGGCTCGACCTTCTTGCCCCGAATGAAGAGCTCTCTGCCGTCGCCGTTGCTGACTATGCTGGCTAGGCGGGCGTGGGTGATTCTTGGGGTTCTGGTCGCGCTTGCGGTTGCGCTGCGTGTGCTTCTGGCCGCCTATTGCCCGGTGCCTTTTGGATACGTGTTCGACCTCTACTACCGGGGCATCACCCATTTGTTCAAGACGGGACAAATTCCCGGTCCGAAAGACTGCTGGGAATGCACGAACCCGCCAGTTTTCTTTCTGATGGGCTGGCCCTTCTACGCACTCGGCATGAAGATCCGGCCAGGCGACGAGGCCTTCGCCCTGCGGATGGCGGGGCTATTGCCGCTTGGCTGCGGAGGCGTCATCAGCATCTACGCGTACCGCCTGCTCGGCGCCTTTCGCTTCGATCGGGCACATCGCGTGGTTGGGGCTGCGCTGATCCTGACTTTTCCCTGTCTCTTCATCAGCAGCTATGGCCTCGAGGCGGACATCGTCGTTACCGCCTGGATGACGGTATTCCTCTACTACCTGGTTCGCTACCATATTTCCCGGGACCCACCCCCCATGACCATACTCGTGGTGGGTTCCTTGGCAGGCGTGGCCATGTTGACCAAATACAGCGGCTTCGTCACCCTCCTCACCGCGTTGGCGGTAGTGGCCATTCGCGTGACCCGGTGCCGGGTGCGGCGGGTCCTGCGAGACGGAGCGCTCCTGGTTGGCGCATGTCTGGCGGTGTGCGGCTGGAAATTCGTCACCAACATTGAGGAACACGGGACGCCTTTCGTGGCCAACTGGCCGGCCACCAACAGCTACTCGATCGGCAGCAAGACACACCGCTATTGGAACATCTACGACTTCGCGACATTTCGCCTGGGCGATGCCCTTGACCTGTGGCCGCCGAATGCACCGCCCGGAATACTCACCCACCAGGATGTCTACTACAGCGTTCCCACATGTCTGCACGCGCAGGCGTGGACGGACATGAGTTTCTTTTCGGTTCCTGGCCGTCACGGATTACCCAGGGCGCAACCCTATCCGCTCAAGGAAGTTCCACTGTGGCTCATCGCCTCGGTCTTGATCCTCGGCGTGGTGCCATCGGCGCTTGCGCTGATCGGCTTTGCCGCGACGTTGCGACGCCGTTTCTTCTGGCCGCTCGGGATCTACACCCTCATCGGCATAGCCTCCTACACGTGGTGGTTCGTGGCACAGATGACGTGGAGTATCAAGACCAAATACATCCTATTCCTCCTGCCGGCCTACGTTTGCTACGTGCTGCTCGGGCTCAAGGTTCTTCGTTCCTGCCGCACCTTCCTGGCCGACGTGGCACTTGTTCTTCTATTCGCACTCTTCGCGGTCACCCACGTCTATTTGTTCGAGTTCGCGGTTCGATGATAAAAGGTTCAACTGAACCCGGATGACACGCGATCATTCCAAACTGATTTGTGACATTGGCGAGCTGACCGCACTGTTCACGGGCACAGCGAGTCTCGATGGGCTCCTGCAGAACATCGTTGAGATGATCGCCCTGCACATGGACGCCGACGTTTGCTCCATCTACCTGTATTACGAGGAGTCGCAAGAACTGGTGTTGCGGGCGACCGTGGGTCTGGCGGCTTCGTCGATCGGCAACGTCCGACTCAAATCCGGGGAGGGCTTGACCGGGTACGCATTTCAGGAATTGCGGCCTGTCGTGGAAGGGGATGCTGCGCGCAACCCCAAATTCCGATACTTCGCGGGTATCGGCGAGGAGCCTTTCGCCTCGTTCGTGGCCATTCCCATCCTGCGGGGGCAAACCCGCGTGGGTGCCATGACATTGCAGAGCGAGAAGAAGAACTACTTTACTGCCGAGGATGTGAACATCTTTCGCGCCATCACTTCGCAGCTGGCGACCACCATCGAAATGGCCAAGCTCCTCTTTTCCATCGAGCGCGCCAACGTGCCTCCGGCCCGCGTGAAGGCGGGCGAGCTCAAGTTGGTCAAAGGGCGGGTCGGCGCGGAAGGGTTCGCCTACGGAGAGGCGTCAGTGACCGCGCGGCCCTCCTGGGATGATTCGCCCGAACCGCAAGATCTTCCGCCCATGACGTTGCAGGATCTTCAGAGGGCGGTCAATGCTACCGAAGCGGAGTTGCAGGAGTTGCAGGGGCAAGTCGAGGAGAAGTTGTTCGATGTGGCCGCGCTGATCTTCACTGCCCAGACACTCATGCTGAAGGATCGGTCATTCCTCGGTGCGATGGAAGAGAAGGTCAAACAAGGCACCCATCCCGTGTATGCGGTGCGCAGCGTGGTGCGGGAGTATGCCGGACGCTTCGCCCGCATGTCCAACGATTACATTCGGGAGAAACAGTACGATGTGATGGACGTCGGGTTCCGTCTCTTGGAAAACCTGTCGGGCCGCAGCGACGGAACATCGCACCTGGCTGGGAAGATCGTGATTGCTCGCGAGCTTCTCCCCTCCGAAGCGCTGAAGCTGGGCTCACAGAAGGTCGCGGGTCTGGTAATGCTGTCGGGGGGCGTGACCTCACACGTAGCGGTGCTGGCCCGTTCTCTGAACATCGTGCTGGTGATTGCGGGAGAGGCGGGACTACTGGATTTGCCGGAAGGGACGCGTCTTCTCATTGATGGAAGCAC
>Ga0181527_1002562_pt1 | contig 16950 bp, 11 predicted proteins | sample PEATcosm2014_Bin_30_FD_119762 | JGI IMG/M metagenome (GOLD analysis project Ga0181527, IMG submission 119762) | Peatland microbial communities from MTU Mesocosm Facility, Houghton, MI, USA - PEATcosm2014_Bin06_60_metaG | ecosystem: Environmental > Terrestrial > Soil > Wetlands > Peat | place...
ATACTCAGAGCGAGATTCCTCGCGGAGTTTACCCTGAGCGAAATGCGGAGATCCTTCGCTCCGCTCAGGATGACAGCGAACGGGCTCGGAATGACAGCTTGGAGGGGTTTTTCCGCAGCCTGTGTAGCCACGGCGGCGTCCCAGATTTGTGACGGACTGCAAGCTGATTTTGCTCACCGAACTTCCACGCGCCACTGCCCAGCGCTGGCAGCATCAAGAGCAAATGTCTTGGCCACTGGATTGCCGTGAAGTACACTGAGGGCGGAGTTAGCAGGGTTGCTGGACCAATTATGAGGCTATGGTGCATAGAGGGATGGAACTTATCAGGAGGTGACCGATGCGCAGATTAACATGCGCTTTGCTCGTGTTCTACGGCACGACAGCCTTGGCCGTTGATTTGAAACCGCCAAGCAGCGCAGAGCTGTGCGGCGATTGCCACCGCGCCATCTTTGACGGGTGGAAGAAATCAGCCCATGCGACCGCGATGGAGAGTCGGCTTTTTCAGGATGCCCTGAAGCTAGCGGAGGCGGATTTCGGCGTCCGGGCCCGCAAGAACTGCCTCGCCTGTCACGCCCCTGTGGCTGTTCTGACGGGAGATTTTGAACTGAGCAGAAAGGTGAGCTGGGAAGGAGTCACCTGTGACTACTGTCATTCCATCCAGGAGGTTACGACGACGGGCGGCAACCCGAAGGCCAAAGTTGAGTTCACGCTGGTCAAAAGCGGGCCCTCCAAAGACTTGTTTTCGCCAGCTCATGGGACGCGTTTCTCACCGCTGCATGCTTCTTCACTGGCCTGCATCAGCTGCCACGAATACTCGAACTCGCAGGGCTTTCCGGTCCTGGCGACATACTCCGAGTGGAAGAACAGCACCTACGGAAAAAAAGAATTAGGCTGCCAGGGGTGCCACATGTTCCGCATCGAGGGAGATGTGGTCGATCCCCGGGTTAAACGATCGGCAACGCTGACGCTCAATCTCCATGAGATTCCCGGCGGCCATTCCATCCAGCAACTGAACAAGGCCATCAAAGCTGATCTCTCCACCACTAGAGAAGGTGACCAGCTACGGGTTGTCGTCAAGCTGACCAATCGTGGTGCGGGACACTACGTGCCCACAGGCTCATCGTTGCGTCAAATGATACTGGAACTCCACGCCGATTCCTTGGCCGGACATCATTTCAATGAGCAACGGATCTACCGTCGCACTGTGGAAGACCGAAGTGGCGCCATCCTGAATCGTGAGGATTTAGTTTTCATCAAAGGCGCCCGGGTCGTGACGGACACGCGCCTGGCGCCCAATGAGACGAAAACCGAAACGTTCTCCTTCCCAATACCGAGGGGAACTCAGACGCGAGTGAGGGCCAGCCTCTACTACTATTACTCCCCTCTAGCCACCACCGAGGCGCAGCAGAAGGTCACGTTTCTGGAGCTCACGCGCCTGGTCCAATAGAGGAATGAAAGCAATCAGTACCGGGTCAGCGCTGTCTTAGGGATCCTGCCGCCACAAAACGCACACTACATTCCCCTTGTGGATGCCAAGACAAGAAGCGGATTGGAGGCTTGAACGGGCACTTCAATTGTCCGAAGGGGGAGTGGCGGACTCCTGAGGGTGACATAAAATACCTTTCTGCGGCAATCCGCCGGAATACGGATCGGAACCAATCGGAAAAGTTGTTCCCACGAGGTCCCAGCTTCGCCGCTTTCCCTTCCAAGTACTCTCCCGAGTTCTGTGAGGTTAGAAAATCCATTGACATGTCATTCTGATCCCGCCTTGCGGGAGAAGTATCTCAGCATCTTAGGACCAATAGCCGCGAAGGTCCCATATCGACTCGCAACGTTTGGGTAGGCACGTTCCGTAGCCTGAATGTGCAAACTGAATAACCGTCAAGGTGTCAGCGTGTCGCAATACACAGATAAAAGTCAACTATTGCGGAAACTAGCGCACTATGTGGAAATTTTCCACATGCTTAATTTCTCAACACCTTAGGAAAACAGAAAATGCCTTTAATTTGTTATGACTTGCAGTTCACATCGAAGATTAAGTGAAATTAATAATGGAGACATATTTGCTATAGGTTAGGTGCCCGGAGGTCTTTGGCATCTGTGTCGGTATTATTAGCTGCAGCAAGACAGCGAACTAGCATTCGCAAAGTCAATTTGACTCTCTATTCCTTGCTATTGGTTATCATGGTCTCCTTGTCACGTCAGATTCCTGCCGAAGAACCCATCGCGCATCCGTTCATCGAACAAAAGGACATCAAGTCTGAAACGTGTTTGACCTGCCATCCCGAGAAGAAGCAAGGGAAGTTCGTCCACACCGCAGTGGGGATGGGTTGTGAGAACTGCCACCAAGCCACGTCTGAAAAAAACAAGACAACCATCACCCTGGTCGCCACCGGGGGCGATCTTTGCGCGATGTGTCACGAAGCCGCAAAGGGCCCTGTGCTTCACGGCCCCTATAAGAACGGCCAATGCCTTACTTGCCATGATCCACATTCCTCGGAATTCAAGGCAGAGACACGGGCGGCGGTCAATTCGCTCTGCCTCGCCTGCCACGCAGATCAGCAAGCCCAGACCGAAACGGTAACCCTTTTCAGCTCTCAGAAAATCTCGAAGGCCGATTTTGATGCAATTCCGAAAATCGACCTTGACCCCACGCAACGCTTCGGACACCCCTGGGTGACTCATCCGGTTACCCAGGTAGCGGACCCGTTGCACGCGGGCGAAAAAATGTCGTGCCTGAGTTGCCATACTCCTCATGCATCGGCGGATGAGAACCTCATTGTTTCGGTGAAAGGCGCTCGGAACGTTTGCTCCGCATGTCACCAAGTTATCGACGAACGAGCGGCAGCCAAGAATAAGAGCCAATCACAACCGCAGGCGCAGCAGCAACCCCAGCAGAAGCCGAATACCCCGGCGAATTCTGGAGAGAAGGTGAAGGAGTGAGAGTCAGACTGCCGAAGTCAAATGGAACTGGCCTTGTCTTGGCGGCCGTCCTAGTACTGCTTTGGGGAGCCCCGGTTTTTGCGGGAGGGGGGAGCAAACAAAAAGCGCCGCCTGGTTCTTCCGCCATTGACCCGAGCACTTTGGTTTGGCCTCTGCCTCCGGACAAGCCGCGAGTTCGGTTCATGGGATTGTTCTCCAACAACTTTGACATCGAGCCGCGGAAGAAGCGCACTCTGGTGGATCGAATGGTGGGCAACGCCGACCCCAACAAGGCCGAGTTCTTCCTGCGGGCGTCCGGCGCGGCCAGTGATTCTCAAGGACGAATTTGGATCACCTCGCCCCAGAACGCCACACTTTATGTGCTGGACAAGGCAAATCGCAAGGTCATCCGGATCACAGGTGACCGAGGAATTATGCTCAAGATGCCACTCGGCCTGGCCGTGGACAGCCACGACAATATCTACGTTTCAGACCCGTTGCAGCACACCGTCGTGAAGTTCGACCGCGATGGCCACTTGCAAGCCATGATCGGGCAGAACCCGGCGCTCCAGAATCCTGCCTTGCTGGCGCTGGATGAAATCCGGCGCAGGCTTTTTGTGGTTGATAGCCACCTCCATGAGGTACTGGTCTACAACCTGGACACGCTGCAAAACATCGCTACGGTGGGTAAGCGGGGGGTTAAAAACGGGGAATTCAACTACCCGGTCGGAGTCGGGGTGAACCGGGACGGCTACTTTGCGGTGACCGATACGGGAAGCTGCTCCGTCCAGATTTTCTCCCCGGACCTCAAATTTGTGCGGCGCTTCGGCGGGCATGGCGATCGGCCCGGCTACTTTACGCGGCCGAAGGGCGTGGCCTTCGACAGTGAAGGCAACATCTGGGTGGTGGACGCCGCCTTCAACAACGTCCAGATCTTCGATCCCAAAGGAACGGTCCTGATGTTCGTAGGCAATTACGGCAAGTCGCCGGGCGCCTTTAACCTGCCCCTGGGAATCTCCATTGACAAGCAGGACCGCGTTTACGTGGGGGATGCGCTTAATTCCCGCGTGCAAATTTTTCAGTTTTTAGGGGGCGACCACCCGGGCTCGCCACGAAATCCATGAGAAGGAGGTGAAAAAGCTTTCCAGAAGTGCAGAGAAACATTCTCCAGCTTCATTAAGAAAATTCTATTGAGAGGTCATTATGAAAATTGCAACAAGACCCCTACTGGTGATGGTTGTGCTGGCGGCTCTGACCGCAACGGTCTGGGCCCAAAACGCTAGCAAATCAGCCATCATCGGTTCAGCGCACGATTTGACGAACGATTCCTGGGAAGCTCCAAGCGCTACTACGGGTAGCTCGGTCTCCACGAATCTTTGCTTCTTCTGCCACATCACACACAAGACCGGTACAAGCCTTACTTCCCCGGGTTATATGCTGTGGAACCACACTCTTTCCACCCAAGGGAGCTACGGCACTTACAGCAGCGACACGTTCAACGCTCTGCTGGCTAAGGGCGGCTCCACTATCACCGATCTCGGAAGCAACTTCACCAGTAGCCCGACGGTCAGCAACCTGTGTCTAAGCTGCCACGATGGTACGACCGCGATTGCTAGCTTCTATCAGACGGGATTCAATCTTCCAGCGACCGGGTCGAGTATAGTCAGTAAGTACGGCGCCTTCTCGACCATTTCCGGTGGTAATCCGTTCTACATTTCGGACCTGAGCCGGTCGCACCCTGTCAACTTCAATTATACCCCTGCTCTGGCGTCTGCGGCTGGAGGGGGGTTACTTAGCCCCGGCAGTTATTCGGTTGATGGAGGCGGAGCTTTACCGCTTTACGGTGGCACGGGCTTGATGGAATGCTCGACTTGCCATGACCCGCACAATGGGACGGGATTCGTGAAGGTGGCCACTACTGGAAGTACCACTGGAGCAACTACTACCGTTTTCCCCTTCCCGCGACTTTTACTCGAGACTCAGGCAACGACTAACGAAAGCGCTGTTTGCACCTATTGCCACACTTAAGACCCATCGAGGGGGCGCTAGTGCACCTGGCGCCTCCTCCTGATTTTCCGGCCACGGAGGCCTTTCCATCCTGCTTCAGCCCCCTGTAGCCGGCTGGTCCACATCATTCTGGTTTCGTTTGCACCTTTGGAAGCTTGGTGGGATGGCAACGTGCCCATGAGCAAGCGGAGAGACGGTGAGAGCAAGACTGGCAATTCAACTCGTGACGATTGCCTTAGTGGCCGCGCTGCCGAGTTTCGCACAAGAGCCGGCCTCTGAACACTGGACTTTGCAAGGCGCCCTGGGCGCAGACTACAGCAATACCACCAACACGCCGTTATTCGCGCCTTCCAATTCCAACAATACTTCCGGGTATTCGACCGTCGCCGGAGATTGGAGCCTTCTCCTGGGCGGGTACCTGAAGGACCCCAAATTCATTCCCTTTACCGTTAACTACAACGGCGAACATGGCTCAAACGCGGTGGCCCTGGGCGGATATCGAGACAACGCCTATGATGTCGGTTTCAGCGCATCTTTCCTGCCCGATCGCCCGTTTCCCCTCCATGTTTTCTACCAGAAGAATGAATACGGGGTCAATGGCACAGGTTTTGGTGAGAATTCTGACACCTCCTCATTCGGATTGACGTGGGATCTCCTGGTCCGCAACTTGCCTCACGTGGACATCCGCTACCTGAAGCAAGACAACGAATTGCAACTGCCCACCTCGCTCACCAATTCGAGCTACCGTCTGAACGAACTCGGTATCGAGGCGTCCGATAAGTGGAAGAGTTGGAAATGGAACGCCGGCTTCAGCGACTTCTCCACCAACAACAACACGGTCGCGGCTCTCGCTTTTTCCAGTCCGTACCAGGAAAGTGTGAAAATGCAGGACCTTCTTGTAGCCCGCACGTTTTGGGACGACAAGGCCCGGTTTAACTTTGGGGACCGCCTTGAATGGCAGCAGGAAAGTATCCTGGGCCAGCCCGCCGGGAAGTTTACGGACGCTTATGTCGATTCCCACCTCCGGATCCAGCACACGCCCAAACTTTCCTCGAACTATTTTTACACTTTCACCGACATCTCCGAGAGCGGTGAGACTTCCCTCCCCGCAACGCAGGGAACGGGCAGCAGTGTCAGCCTGATTCCGATCCCTGCTTTCACTTCGAATACCTTTGGGGGGGGAGTGCAATATCGGGTCATCCCCAGCTTGACCCTCTTTCAACAAGTTCAAGAATATACTGTAACGGCGGTGCAAGCAGTGGCGGAGGCGGAAACCTCCGAAACGGATTCTATGAGTGGCGCCTCTTTTGGGAGAGTGTGGCGGGGCCTGGAATTGGGGGGGACTTACGCCGGCCACTTGCAAGTGCTGGGCACTACCCTGGGGCACCACCCGGCAAGATTCTCAAATGACCTGGAGGGGAGAGTTCGCTGGGGCGACCCCCGGCGCGTCCGTCTGATGGCTTCCGGGGTGGATACAAGGGACAACCTCGTCGATGAACTCGGCGGATTCTCTTCCACCCGCAGCCTGCGCCTGCAAGCGGAAACTACCCGCCTCTTTGGCTGGCATCTGGTGGGAAGCGCCGAACGTGCTCGATTGGAGTACCTGAGCATGAGCGGCGACATCAGATCGGATACGACGAACTATGCGGCGCAGATCCAGCAACGACGGCTGGCGCTGAGCGTGGGCCACCAGACCTTAGCGGGCGCGGGTGCGCTATTTCCCGCCATCGTGAGCTCCGAGCAGTGGCTGAGCACTGAGCTGCCCTTGAGCGAGTTGGTTGCTACCCCCTTGCTCAACCGAATCGCGCGCGTCGACACGGCGGCGGCCGCGCTCCGTGTGCGTAGGCAATTTGATGTGTCGGCCGATTACATGTCGGAAAGGGATCAGCTCGCCCTCTCGCAAGCGAAATTTCGCACGGTGGATGTCAGCGCTCGCTACCATGTGGGCAAAATCGGTATCCAGGCTGGCTTCGGTTCCTACCAGATCGAGAACATAACCGTCCCCAGCCGGACAGGCAATCTTGTGAACCGCTATTTCGTGCGAGTGACGAGAGACTTCAAGATATTCTGAGGGTCAGCGTTGTCGCGCCTTAACCCAATTCGCCTTTTCGCAAAAAAGCTCCCGCGAGTGGTTGCAGTTCTTTGCTTTCTGGCTGTTTTGCTGGGGCGGCTGATGGTCGCGGATAGTCCGAAATCCGCCATCAATCCCATCGCCTTGGGCGCGGTGGACTGGGTGGGCGAACTGCGCAGCGCTGCGGATGTTAAGGGAAAGCCATCCTGGGCCAAGCGGTTTTTGAAAGCGGTCATCGGGCTTGACGATCAGCAGAAAGCCATGCTGGCGCCCAACGGCGTCTGCGTGGACCCGCAAGGAAGGATTCTGGTAGCCGATACCAAGGAACGAATCCTGCACGTATTTGACCCGGCGCGCCGGCGGTATCAAGAATTCCACCCGCCCGATTCCGATCCCTTCCTGGCGCCCATTGCCGTGGCCTGCGATGCGCAGGGGCGGATTTATGTTTCCGATGCCCTGCGCGCGCGGGTCTTCCTTTTTAGCCCCCAGGGCAAGTACCTGCGGGCGCTGGGAGCTGTGGACCGCGAAGAAAGTATCTTCAAGCGATCGACGGGAATCGCCGTGAACAGCCAGCGCGACCGCCTTTACGTTGTGGACACCGTGGCGATGCGTGTGGTGATGATGACGCTCGAGGGCAGGGTGGTGGGCCGCTTTGGCCAGCGTGGGGCTGGACCCGGCGAGTTCAATTATCCGACCTACATCGCCGTGGCTCCCGATGGATCCCTGTGGGTCACTGACTCGTTGAATTTCCGTGTCCAGCACTTTGACCCCGAGGGGAAGTTCCTTTCCGCCTTCGGAAGTCCGGGCAGCGGGCCAGGCGATTTTGACAAGGCCAAGGGCATTGCCGTGGACGAACAGGGCCGCGTCTATGTGGTCGAGGGCAGGAACGACCGCGTGCATGTCTACGATGCGGGAGGGCGTTTATTGTTTGTCTTCGGCTCCACCGGAGCCGGATGCGGAGAATTCTTTCTTCCCACCGCCATCACCTTGGACAGCCAAAACCGGATTTACGTTGCGGATGGGTTCAACCGCCGCGTGCAAATGTTTCGCTTGCGGGCGGAAGGCATTGCTCCCAGCGGAGGACAGTAATTGCGCAGGTCGAGTTACATTGCGTTGTTCGTGCTCTGGGCCGGCATGGTTCCGCCGGCGTTTGGAAGCGGCAAGGTATCTGCCGTGCTGAATTCCAAGCACGATTTTCGGGCTTCCTCAAAAGCCACCATCCGCTCGGTTTCCGGCAGGGACGCCTGTGTCTTCTGTCACACCCCGCACAACTCGAACCCCGGGAGCTATTTGTGGAATCAGAAACTGTCAACGGCGCAGTTCCCGGCTTACTCCAGCACAACGCTAGTGTCCAACGTCGAGCCTATTCAGCCGCAGGACGTCTCCAAGCTGTGCCTGAGCTGCCACGATGGGACGATTGCCTTGGGCGATACCATCAATGATGGGCTGTTTCGATTTGTGCAAGGCTCGGCGTACGCCCTTCCGGCGGGTTCTGCTTCCAACCTGGGAACCAACAAAGGATTCACGGACGGCCATCCGTTTGGTTTTGTCCCGGCGCGCACAAGCGCGATCAAACCCCTTACAGTCGGCGGGCCGGTCCGCCTGGATGGCGCCGGAAAAGTGCAGTGTACCAGTTGTCACGATCCCCACCAGGAAAACCTGGATCCGACGATGGGAAAATTCCTCGTGACCCTGAACTCCGAATCCGCGCTCTGCTTGACGTGCCACGTCCAGGCGGGTTGGGAAAACTCCATACACCGGATGCCGCCGGACCCGAACGAGGACGCTAAGTATACCGTAGCCCAAGGCGCTCACACCGGGTACGTCGGGGTCAAGAATAATGGCTGCGAGAGCTGCCATCGTGCACATTCCCCTGCGACCGCTCAGAGGCTGGTGAAGTTCGTGGAAGCCGCCACGTGCTACCAGTGTCACGATGGGAGCGTAACGACTCTGAACATCGAAGGCGAATTCCTCGCCAAAACTTACCGGCACCCGGTCCAAATCACGCCCTCGGTCCACGATGCGTCGGAGAGTCCCTCTTCCAGGCTGCACCCGCTTCCAGAAACCGCGAGTGGCACGCCCCGCCACGCCGCGTGCGTAGACTGCCATGAACCCCACTTCGCCAACAGCACATCGGCGCGGCCGCCCCTGGTGAACGGGGCGTTGCTGGGCGCAACAGGGCAATCCACAGGCAATACGTACATACTCCAAAGCAGCAACGAATACGAGATTTGCTTTAAGTGTCATGCCGACAGCGCGAATAAGCCCCAATCCACCGATTTCAGCGTGGTGGGCGTGGGCTACGGGCGCAACCCACAGCGAATGTTCAAGGCTAGCAGTCCCAACCGCTTCAACACGCGCCTGGAGTTCCAGTTCAGCCCTTCGTTTCATCCCGTGACACGCCCCCGGAATCTGTCCCCGGGCTTGGGGGGTGACGTGCCAAGCCTGCGACCGCAGCCAATCACGCCGGGCGGATCTGTAATGGTCAACCGCCAGCTTTCGAGCGTCGCATACATCTACTGTAGCGATTGCCACAACAACGACACAGGGCGCAATTTGGGAATATCCAGCGGCCCCAAGGGTCCGCACGGCTCGAACCTGGCGCACTTACTCGAACGGGCAAGCTCCTTAGAACCGCCGCCGGCGACGCCCGGAGCTTCGTCGGCTGGCGTCGCCTACGCGCTCACCAATTACGCTCTGTGCGACAAGTGTCATGACGTGGAAGGGAGCGTCCTCCGGGACCAAAGCTTCACATATCATGGAATTCACGTCCGCGGCGCAAATGCAGCTTGCTCCACCTGCCACGCTCCTCATGCCTCACAGGGACCCATGCTGATTGATTTTGACCGTACCATTGTTGGACCCAGCAGCAGCGGCATGCTGGAATATCAGCGCCTCGGCGTGGGCACCGGCACCTGCTACCTCACCTGCCATGGCAAAGACCACAACCCCGCCACTTATGGCTCTGGGGTTTCTCCAGGGACCCTATTGCCTACTGGGGCGTTTTCGCGAAACAATCCTCGTAGCGCGATCCGCGCCCACTAACTTTTCCATGGGATGGCAAGAAAGTATTGACATGTTATCCTGAGAGAAGAAGCCAGGAGTCAGGCCAGGGGGTTAGGGGCTAGGGACTAGGGGCTGGGGAAGGGAAACCCCAGCCTCCAGCCCCCAGTCCGACTTCTGTGAGGCATTGGCTTTCTCAGTAAGATGCCAATGGAGGGGTCTCTCATGCCTTGGAATTTGACCCGCAGGAGCTTTCTTTCCCTATCGGCGCTGCTCGGGTCAGGTTTAGAACTGATGCGTCCCCCTATAGGACGGGCTACGGAATTATTCACACCCAAACTCGGCATCATCACGGACGAGCTGACGCAGGATTTCGAGAAGGCTCTGGACTTCATTTCAAGCCAATCTCTCGCCTACTGCGAAGTGCGAGACCTCTGGCAGAAGAACGTGGTAAAGCTTTCCCAGGAGGAGTTGGACCGCGCGAAACAATTGATCGAACGCCATCGCTTGAAGGTCTCGGAGATCGCTTCGCCGATTTTCAAATATCACTTGCCCGGAATGCCTTCTCCGCACCCCAATTTAAGTGACACTTTCATGGCCGCTGACTTGACGGATAAGGACACAGAGAGTCTGCTGCGCGGGGTGTTCAAGCTCGCTCGATTCTTCGGCACTTCAAAGGTGAGAGTCTTCAGTTATTGGAGGGTGGAGGAACCGGAAAAGGCTTACCCTTACGTCCGCGAACGCCTGGCCAAAGCAGCCGCGCTTGCAGCTCAGCACAACATCACTCTGCTCCTTGAAAATGAGCACGAATGCAACATTGGGACGGGGAAAGAGCTGGGCCGGATGCTTCGGGAAATCAATTCGCCCCACTTGCGAGGCATGTGGGACCCTTGCAACGCCGCCAGCCTCGGCGAGGTTCCCTACCCGGACGGGTATCGCCAAGTCCGTGGACTTTTCCCCCATATGCACATCAAGGATGTAAGGAAAGACCCCGCCACAGGAAAGCTTCAGTACATTCCTGTGGGTGAAGGTCTGATTGATTTCCGCGGGCAGTTCGAAGCCTTGCGCGACGACGGTTATGATGGGACGATGTCTTTGGAGACCGCCTACTCGCGCCCCGACGGGAATAAGGTGGAAAGCACGCGCGAGTGCCTGGAGGGATTGTTCAAGGTATTGAAATCGGTCAATGCCTAAGGCGCGAAGTGACAAGTGACGAGTGACCCGCCGCGGCGGGACAAGCAACACTACTGTGTCCTGTTGCAAAAAAAACTGACTACTGACGAGTGACGGCTGTTCTTCTTGCTCGTCACTTGTCACTCGTCACGGCTTATTGTTTCTTCTTGCTCGTCACTTGTCACTCGTCACTCGTCACTGCTTATATGTTTGCATCCCGCACCAATTGGCCACTCACTCTGAATCGGCTCTCGAGAGCGATTGAAGAACTGCGGCGTAGGGGGCTTCCTCTTCTTGACCTGACCGAATCGAACCCCACGCGCTGCGGGTTTGCTTTCGATACGCATGCAATCCTCGAGGCACTCGCAAATCCACGGGCGCTTTCTTACGAACCCGACCCCCGCGGCTTGCTGCCCGCGCGCCAGGCGGTGGCAAGCTATTACGCCGAGCGTGGGATCGCGCTTGATCCGGGGCAGATCTTCCTGACCACAAGCACCAGCGAAGCTTACTCCTACGTCTTCCGCCTTCTCGCCGACTCGGCTGACACAATCCTGGTGCCGCAGCCCAGTTACCCCCTTTTTGACTTTCTGGCCGGATTGAACGATGTTGGGGTTGTCGCTTATCCCTTGATTTACGACCAAGGCTGGCAGATTGATTTGCCCACGATTGAAAAGCGCCTGGGCGCTCGCACCCGCGCCATCCTGGTGGTCCATCCCAACAATCCCACCGGGTCATTTGTTCGGCGCCGCGAACTTGCTGAGCTTCTCGCCTTCTGCCAGTGGCACGAAATGGCTCTGGTCGCCGACGAGGTCTTTGCCGACTATCCCTTTGGAGCGGATGCGCAGCGCGTCGTAAGCCACGCCGCAGTCACGGAAGCGCTCACTTTCACGCTGAGCGGCCTCTCGAAAATCTCCGCCTTGCCGCAGATGAAGCTTGCTTGGCTGGTCCTGAACGGACCTCCGGAAATTCTGCGGAGGGGCTTGGCCCGCCTGGAGATCATCGCCGACACGTACCTCTCCGTGAGTGCGCCCCTGGCGCTGGCATTACCAGCGCTGCTCGAGACGCGCCGGACGCTTCAGCCACAGATACTGGAACGAGTGACGTCCAATCTCAAGTTGCTCGACGCGCGACTCGCCTCGGGCCAGCCTGTAAGCCGGCTGGTGGTGGAAGGGGGATGGTATGCCATCTTGCGCCTTCCCTCGATTCGAACGGACGAGGAGTGGGCGATGGAGCTTGCCAGCAAAGACGGCGTGCTCGTTCATCCGGGCCATTTCTTCGATTTCAGCTCGGAGGGGAATTTGGTGATAAGCCTGTTGACCAAACCGGAAGTCTTTGAAGAAGGGATAGCGAGAATCCTCACTCGTGTAGCCAGCTCCGCCTGAGGTTCCTCCATGATGAGACGATCCAAGGGACGTAGCGCTGGCCTTCAGGCCAGCACCTACCGACATAAAGGTCGGCCTGGATTTTCTACGTTTATGCTCGATCTTTTGCCCTCGTCTACATTCCAGCCCTCTCCCCCTTGGGGGAGAGGGTGGCCCGCCGCCGGCGTTTTCTTCAGCCGGGGCGGGTCGGGTGAGGGGGTCTCAAGCCCGCACGGGGAACTCAACCCCCTCACCCCCGGCCCCTCTCCCCCGAGGGGGAGAGGGGAGAATGTACAAGCTGCAAGCCGACCTAAAGGTCGGCACTACGCGAATGTCTCCCAACGTCTCGCGGTCGTACTGGTTGGTTTCGCGGTGTTTTCAAGCGGGTGCCGCCGGCGGCCCGCCCCACCCAAGGCCTACGCCGCCTTCGTCGTCAACAAGCAGAGTTCGACTCTCGCCGAAGTTAATCTGGCGAAATTCCGCGTGCTGGCAACGGTGGCTGTCGCGGCCCGTCCTGAACGGGTGTTGGTGCGGCCGCAGCGCGAGGAATTATGGGTGGTATCGGCCTCCGGTGAAATCAGCGTAGTGGAGTTTCCCGGGCTGCGGGTTGTGAGGAAGCTTCGCATTGGGGAAGGCGCACGTGACCTTGCCTTTTCACCGCACGGGCAGCGGGCTTTCATCCTCGAGCCGGCAAAAGGACAAATCGTTTTCATCGACTCGGAAAACTACAAGGAGACAACACGCCTCAATCTGGGCACGCCACTCACCGACCTTGCCTTGACGCCCGACGGCAATACGCTGGTGGCCTCTTCCAGCGCTACGAACCGGCTTTTCTTTGTAAACGCGGACCGTCAGAAGGTGCTTGGTTCCGTCGAAGTTGGCAAAGCTCCTGGTCCTATGGTTATCCTCCCCAATAGCTCCAAGGTCTTCGTTTCTGACAGGGAAGAAGCAGCCATATCCGCCGCAGACCTGACCACGCAGCAACTCCTTTCCAACATCGAAATCGGCATTCGGCCCGGCGCCCTGGTCCTCAAGCCGGATGGCGGAGAGCTTTTTATCTTCGAGAATGAAGGGACCAGCATGGTCATCGTGGACACTGACCAGGACAACGTGGAACAGAACTATCCCACTGGCCATAAGCCGGTGGCGGGAGTGTTTCAGCAGAACCCCCTCGTCCTTTACATCGCCAACGCCGGTGACGGGTCCGTGATGGCCCTGGACGTTCAGAACCGCACCCTGTTGGCGGCGGTTCACCTCGGAATCGAGCCCCGCGCCATGGCGCTCACTCCCGACCAACGGTTTCTGGTGGTGGCGGACACCGCCGCCTCGACGCTGGCTGTGCTTCAGACAAACCCCGCCACGCTGCTCACTACGTTCCCCGTTGGGGCTGACCCCGCGGACGTGGTGGTTCCCGGCTGGGTACTTCAGTGACGAGTGACGAGTGATGAGTGACGAGCAAGCGATTTCAAATGGCAAAGGGCAAATGGCAAAATGCAAATTGTTTCACATTTGCCGTTTGCTCTTTGCCATTTGCCATTTGAAATTCTCGTAGGGATGAAGAATCACCAGCTAATTAGCTCATCCGTGGGTCGGAGAGATAGCCAGCCCTCTGGAGGAATCACCTGGAGCGGCAGCTCGTTCGCCCAGATTGAAGCCTGCAACCGGATTTGCTGGCGTTGCTCGTGTCCCAGCAGGCTGTAATCCAAGCGCAGCTCGAAGATGCGGTGGAAGGCTACCTGAAGTCGTTCGCCCGTCGCCTGCGGGACAAGCAGCGGCTCCTCGTCTTTCCACAAATTCACTCCGGCCAGGCCGGTCGGGCCGATCGAGGCGTGGATACGAGCGTGGCTGTTGTCTACCACATTCACTCGAACTTCAAATTCCGGGTGGTCTTCCAGAAATGCCCCAGTGAGATCCAGGCGAAGGAAAAGGGCCTCGGAACTGAACCCGTAGTAAAGCGCATCCCAAACCCTTGCGGCCCCGTGCATGGAGCCGGAGCGCGGATCAGGCAGATAGAGGCCAGCGCCTAACCACTCGAAGTAGTTGGTGACCACGCCATCGATGCGCGGCTGGATAAGCCCCGTAGGCGGAACGCGAAATGCTGTGGTGCGCGGGCGCTTGATAGGTTCCGCCAGCTCGTCTGCGGGAGAGCCTCCCAGCATCCTGTAAAGGTTACTGAGGTGTGTGCGGAAAAGCAGATCAAACTCTTCGTCGTTCGCGGTGGAGTGTTCCGGACCGTACCACCAACACCAATCACTGCCCTCGGCAACCCACAACTCTTGTTGTGCGAGGGTGGCATTCTTTTCCTGGGCTTTGCTGCTGTTTTGAGTGTAGTAATCGCGCGCCTCCGAAAGCAGGTCCCAGGCGCGATTGTCTTCATCCGCTCCAATCCAAACGTCAAAATCGGCGCTGATCCAGGACCCGGGATACACATGGGTCAGAAGCCCAGGGTCTGTAACCCGCAAAGCCTCTGTGGCGGTCACCGCCTTCAGTTCAGGGTCAGAAGCCAGCCGGCCGTAGAAGCTCTTAAGGAATTCCCGGCCGTTTTTCGGGTAGTACTCCCAAGCGTTTTCACCGTCCAGAATAACCGACACCACGGCGGGTTTACTCGAGGTGCTGCGGCCTGCCGCTTTGATACGCTGGTGAAGATCAGCCGCCGCGGCGTCCGGATCCATACGTGAGTAGACGAAGCCCACCAAGTCAGAAAGCTGGCGGTCGCGAAAAAAGATGGAGATATTGCATCCTTCGGATGAGAAAACATGTGGCCGGTAGAGCTCAGAACCTCCATCCACGGTCCCGTCGCTTCTCCGGCTGAAATCCATCTGGCGTGAGCGCCCCAGCACCCCCTCGTCTGTTGCCGCCCACTCGAAGCCCTCCTCGGCGGCCAGACGCAGGACCTCGTCCGAGACACCTCCCTCGCTAGGCCAGAGCCCGCGCGGCTTGCTGCCGAAAACTTCCTGGTGGAGTCTGATCGCAGCGCGGAGTTGGTCGCGGGCATCCTCAGGGTGCTGAAAGTGGTGGCGCGGCAAACGGACTCCAGGGTGAGATTCTGCCGCGATGTTGGTGTCGCAGAGGAGGGGAAGGATGGGATGATAGAAAGGCGAGGTTGAAATCTCAATCTGCCCGCGCTCACTGGCAGCCCTGTAGTCATCAAGAACTCTCTTGAATATCTCCACTTCCTTCAGGTGAAGCAAAGACTTATCGTCTTCGTTATAACCCCGTTCCTGCGCCACAAGCTTTCTGATTTGGGGGTCACCCTCAAGGTAGATTTCGTCAAACCAAGCGAGCTGTGAAAGCACTTGCAAGTCGAGCAGGTCCTGCGGCGAGAAGAGCCGTCCAGCCGTGGCGGGGTCGGTAGTTCGTGACTTGTCCCACAACTCGCGGAAACGTGGATAACGGTTGAGCAGGTTTTCACGGTTGAGCTGGAAAGCGCTTTCCAGGAGACACCGGCGGTCATCCTCGGTAAGCTTTTGGAGGGGCTTGAAGGCAACTTCGTATGCCTGCTCCACTGCCGCCTCCTGCGCGTAGTCCTGTATTTGCACCACCAGCGAAGGAACCAAGTTGAAGGTCATGTGGAGGGTCGGGAAATCCCGGAGGATGGCCACCATCCCGAAGTAATCCTTCAACGCGTGCAGGCGCGCCCAAGGCATGGTGTACCGGCCCTGCGCCAAATCCTTGTAAAAGGGCTGGTGCATGTGCCAAAGCAGCATCAAATAGGTTTGAGGCATGGAATTAAGGAACAGTTCCTTTGCGGCGCTGAAATCGGTGTGTTAGCATGAACGCAGGGCGGCATCCCGGATTCCATTTAATGCCCAGGTTGCGCCCCGGCAAGGACCTATGCGGATACTTACCCGCTATATTTTCAAAGAAATCTCTTCTCACTCGCTGCTGGGGCTGCTGGTCTTCACTTTCGTAATTTTCATTCGACACCTGGGACATCTCCTCGAGCTGGTGGTGCGCCACAGTCTGCCGCTCCCCGATATGATGGCGCTGTTCCTGCTGCCGGTTCCAGGCATCCTCGTGCTCACGGTTCCCATGGCCGTACTGGTGGGAACGCTCATTGGCCTCAGCCGCATGGCGGCGGACGGCGAGGTTATCGCGGCCCGAGCCTCGGGGATCGGGCTCTCCCAGTTCGTCCGCCCCGTACTGCTCTTCGCTTGTGCGGGGTGGACACTTACTATGTGGATGAGCCTGTTCCTCTCGCCACAGGCAGCCCGGAAACTCAATCGCATGGAAGCGGGGCTAACGGCCAGCCAGGTGCCGTATGAGATCCAACCGCGCGTGTTTATCGAACAATTCCCCAATTTGCTTCTTTACTTGCAGGATGTAACCGGATCTCGTTCCAGGTGGCGGGGCGTCTTCATTGCGGACACCACGCAGCGTGACCAAGTCAAGGTAACCTTAGCGGAAAGCGGG
>Ga0181527_1002563_pt1 | contig 16938 bp, 16 predicted proteins | sample PEATcosm2014_Bin_30_FD_119762 | JGI IMG/M metagenome (GOLD analysis project Ga0181527, IMG submission 119762) | Peatland microbial communities from MTU Mesocosm Facility, Houghton, MI, USA - PEATcosm2014_Bin06_60_metaG | ecosystem: Environmental > Terrestrial > Soil > Wetlands > Peat | place...
CGCGCTGTGAACACCGCCAGCCAGCAGGCGCTGACGGAGGCCGGAACGCCCGCGGTAGCCGCCTGGATCGGCTCGGTTACCAATCCTCCAGCGCGCAGTTCCGCCGACTGCTTGAATGCGGCGCTGGCGATCGAGCAGGCGGCGGCCGGCGTCAGCGCGCTGTGGAGCGGTACCTATAGCGGAAACAGGAACAGCTTTGCCACCGACGTGTGGCCGGGCGACGCGCTGCTGCTGAACGCGCCTTCGACCAATCTGAACGCGGAAGTGGTGGTGCGGACGGTGAAGTTGAGTTACCGGGCAAGTTACCCCGACCTGGTGGAGTATGCCATCGCGTTCGCCAACGACTGGGCCGACGACCTGGCCATCAAAACCAGCGCGACGGTGCCCGTGGATGCATGGCTTCCGGCGGCCATCGCTCCCACTTACCCCGGCAATCTGACCGGCCTGGCAGTAACTACGCTGAATGGAAGCACGGTGACGATCAGCGCGGGAGTAACTCCGCCCGCGGGGGGCGGGTTCGAGATACGGCGGCGGGACTTTGCCTTCATGCCGGGAGAAGATCCCGGCCTGGTGGCGCGCTCCACTTTGCCCAATATGACTTTTTCCCGCGAGACCGCCAACGACCGGTTTTACATCCGGATGTACGACGGCGCGACGCCGCCGAACTACTCCGAGTTCTCAACGGCATTGTTCATCAACCTGCCGCTGGGGTCTTGAGCGGCGATTTTTTGGTGGCGGCGAGCGGATGGAGTCCAGTGGATGCGGATGATGAATGAATTCGAAGCGCAGGTGCTAAGCGACTTGAGCGTGCTGAAGACGCAGATGAACGGTCTGATGGGCGACGGCGGCGGCGGGCGCATTGCCGATCTGGAGCGGCGCCTGGAGCGGCATGAGCAGAGCTGGCAGCGGGCCAAGGGCTTTCTGGCGGCTTTCAGCGTACTCTTCGCGGTGATTGAAGTGGCCGTCGAGGCCTGGCACCGGCATTGAGCGGCGATGTCGACGCCCGGCAGGTGAGGGCAATCGCATCTGCCTTCGGTCGGGGCCTGAACTCCCGTATAATCAGCCTCATGAGCGAACAGCCCCTGATTGGTATCGTGATGGGCAGCAAGAGCGACTACGAGGTGCTCTCGGCTGCGGTTGAGATTCTGCGCGCGCTTGAGATTCCCCATGAGGCGCGGGTATTGAGCGCGCATCGCACCCCCGATCAACTGCTCGAATACGTTCAATCGGCGCGGGCGCGGGGGCTGCGGGTGATGATCGCCGGGGCCGGCGGCGCGGCTCACCTGGCCGGCGTGATTGCGGCCAAGACGCTGCTTCCCGTGCTGGGCGTGCCCATTGCCGCCACGCCGCTGAACGGCCTCGACTCGCTGCTTTCGATTGTGCAGATGCCCAGGGGCGTTCCCGTCGGCACGCTGGCCATCGGCAAGCCCGGAGCGGCCAACGCCGCGCTGCTGGCGGCCGAAATCCTCGCCTTGACCGACGCGGCGCTCTACGAACGGCTCACCCGCTGGCGCGCGGCGCGAGCCCAGGAAGTGCTGGAGCAGAAGCTGCCCGACTGAGAGCTGTCCACGACCAATTTGCTCCGGGAGAGTCTCACGTTGATGCTCTCTGGCAGCATGCCGGCGATTGAAGACAGCATCCTGAATTCGAGGATTTCCTCAGAGTTCGGTCGATTGGCTGGCTACCAGCGCCTTGCACCTGGCGATGAAGTCGGCCAGCGGCACGGAGCCCTGGTCGCCTTTGGCGCGGGTGCGGACGCTGACCGATCCGGCGGCTTCCTCCTTATCGCCGAACACGAGAATGTAGGGCGTCTTTTGATTGGCGAAGTCGCGAATCTTGCCGTTCATTTTTTCGTTGCGGTCGTCGATCTCCACCCTCAGCCCGGCAGCCTTCAACTCCGCCTCCACCTTCCCGGCGTAGGCGTGATGGCGCTCGCTGATGGGGACCAGGCCCACCTGCACGGGCGCGAGCCACAGCGGGAAGGCTCCGGCATAATGCTCGATGAGGACGCCGAAGAAGCGTTCGATAGAGCCGAAGAGGGCGCGGTGGATCATTACCGGCTGATGGCGCTCGCCGTCCTCGCCCACGTATTCGAGTTCGAAGCGGGCAGGCAGGTTGAAGTCCACCTGCACCGTGCAGAGCTGCCAGAGACGGCCGAGAACGTCGATGAGTTTGAAGTCAATCTTGGGGCCGTAGAAGGCAGCTTCGCCGGGGATGGTGGTGTACTTGATGCCCTTGCGATCGAGCGCGTGCTGAAGTCCGCCGATGGCGAGCGCCCAGTTTTCGTCGGAACCTGTGTAGTGGGCGCGATCATTCGGATCCCACGTGGAAAGCTCGACCTTGAACTCGGCAAAGCCGAAGGTCTTCAGCACCGCCTCGGCAAAGTCGATGCAGGCGACCACCTCGTCCTCAATCTGGCCGGGGGTGCAGAAAACATGCGCGTCGTCCTGCGTGAAGCCGCGGACGCGCAGCAGGCCGTGCATGGTGCCGGAGCGCTCGTAGCGGTAGACGTTGCCCAGCTCGGCCAGGCGCACCGGAAGATCGCGGTAACTCTTGGGCGAGTTCTTGTAGATCAGGATATGGCCGGGGCAGTTCATGGGCTTGAGGCGATACTCGGCATCGTCCAGCTCCATCGGCGTATACATGTTGGCGGAGTAGAAGCCCTCGTGACCGCTGACCTTCCACAGTTCGCGGCGCATGACGTGCGGGGTGAAGACCAGCGAGTAGCCGCGGCGCAGGCATTCGTCGCGCATCCAGTCTTCCATGACCTTGCGGATGATGGCGCCCTTGGGATGCCAGAAGATGAGTCCCGCGCCGGCGATCTCCTGGATACTGAAGAGGTCCAGTTGCCTGCCCAGCAGGCGATGGTCGCGCCGGGCCGCTTCTTCAAGGCGGGCGAAGTGGGCGTCCAATTCCTTTTGAGAGAAGAAGGCGGTGCCGTAAATGCGCTGCAACTGGGGATTCTTTTCGTCGCCGAGCCAGTAGGCGCCGGCCAGCGAGAGGACTTTGAAGGCCTTGACGCGGCCGGTCGAGGGCACGTGGGGGCCGCGGCAGAAGTCGACGAAGCTGCCATTGCGATAGAAGCTCACCTGGTCGCCGGGCTGGGTGAATTTGGTCACGAAGTGGGTCTTCATGAAGTCCCCGTCGCGTTCGAAGCCTTTCAGGCTTTCATCTCTTGGAGCGAATTCGTGGAGGAACGGCTCGTTGCGCGCCACCACCTCGGCCATCTTGGTTTGGATGGCGGCGAGGTCTTCGGGCGTGAAGTTGGTGGGACGATAGAAGTCATAGAAAAAGCCCGCGTCAGTGGCCGGTCCGTGGCCGAGCTTGGTTTCGGGAAAGAGTTCGAGCACGGCGGTGGCCAGCACGTGGGCGGCTGAGTGGCGAACGACCTTGAGCGCATCGGGGTCGGTTTCCTTGAGGAGTTCGAGAAGCACGTTCTCAGTGAGCGGGGTGGAGAGGTCGACGAGGCGCGGGGCTGCAAAGTTTTCGGCGGAATACATCGCGGCCTCGGATGGCACTTCGAGGGCCGGCTGGCCATCGGAAGCAAACTTCTCCGCGACGAATTTGTCGATAGGGGTAATTCGCGCAACCACGGCAACTGCGGCCAGGCGCGGCGAGATGGAGTTGGCAATATCGAGGGGCGTTGTGCCGGCTGGCACTTCGCGAATGGCCCCGTCGGGCAGGTGCACGGCAATGATTTCGGCGCTCATAGCGGTCGGGTTTCCTATGGTCCTTCGCCGGACAAAAACTTCGGCAAAACAACAGGATAGTTGCCGCGGCCCGCTCGCGTCGAGGAAGCTATGCCTTGCGGGCGCCGGATTGGACCGGAAGCGCAGATTTGATTGAGTCTTTGCCCCGGCGCGGAATCCCCGTTTCCGATTCCCTGCCCCCTCTTACTCGTAGCGGAGCGCTTCGATGGGGTCCAGGTTGGCGGCCTTCCAGGCGGGATAGATGCCGAAGAGCAGGCCGATGGCGCAGGAGACGCCGAACCCGATCAAGACCCATACGGTGGAGAGCGTGGCGGGCAGGCCGATGGGCAGCTCGTAGACGATCCAGGTGAGGACGGCGCCCACCAGGACGCCGAATATCCCGCCCACAGCGCACAGCGTGACAGCCTCGACGGTGAACTGGGTCAGGATGACCGTTCTGGTGGCGCCGATGGCTTTTCGGATTCCGATCTCGCGGGTGCGCTCGGTCACAGAGACGAGCATGATGTTCATGACGCCCACGCCGCCGACCATGAGGCCGACGCTGGAGACGGCGATCATGAATATGACGAGACCTCCCGTCAACTGATCCCACAGTTTGGTGAGCGAGTCAGGACCGAAGATCTCGAAGTCGTCGGGCGCCTCTACGCGCACCTTGCGCCGGACGCGCAGCATTTCACGGATCTCTTCCTGCACCAGGGACTTGTTCTTGGGGTCGTCGTACTTGACGCTAACCCACAGATCCTTGTCTTCCGGGTGCAGATTGTGAAAGGTGCCCATGGGAAAGTAGACAACGTTGTCTTCTGGATTCTTGCCGCCTCCGAAGGGCTGCTTGCGCTTATCGACCACGCCGATGACCGTGTAAAGCCCCGACTCGATGGCGACGTCTTTGCCCAACGCCGGCTCGTTGCCGAAGAGTTCCTCCCAGGTGTCGTGGCCCAGCACGCAGATGTGAGCGCCACGCTTATCCTCTTCGTCCGTATAAAAGCGGCCCTCTAAAAAGGTCATGTCCAGCATCTCGGTGGCCTGGGAGGTCGTTCCCCACAGGATGGTCCCTGCGATCTTTTTCCCGTTGTATCTTACGGCTACATCGCCGACGCGGAACTGCGGCTTCACGTGCTGGTATCCGCCGTCGGTAACGATTACGTGCGGAAGAGCGCGCAGGGCCAGCACGTCGTCGATGGTCATCTTCTTCCGCGCGAGCTGTTCGAGCGTGGGGCGCACGCCGATGACCGGCATGTGAAAGACCCAGATGACGTTCGAGCCCAGCGAACTGACCCAGTCCGACACCCGAGTGTTCAGGCCGTTGATGACCGAGGAGATGGTGATGACCGTGGTCACACCTATCACGATGCCCAGGATGGTGAGGCCCGAGCGCAGCTTGTTTGCCCTCAAGGTATCGAAGGCCATCTTGACGGATTCGCGGGTCTGTCCTTGCGCCATGAAAGCTCCGAGGGATCAGGGGTCAGGGGTCAGGTCCGTCGGACCTTATCTTTGTTCCCGAGCGACTCCAATATCCCGTGAATCATCTTTCCAACTTCGTGCGATAATCCTTCAGTTTCATCGAGCAGCTTGGAATCCCCGAACCCAAGTGCGCGAGCGATCTCGAGCTGCGTTTGCACCTCGAAGTTAGACCCGCGAGCGATCCCAAGGAATTGCTTGAATTCGCCGGTCCCGAGCCTCCCCTGCCCTTCCGCTATGTTGCTGGGCACGGATACCGCCGAGCGTCGAATCTGACTTGGGAGGCCGTAAATCTCTTCACGGGGAAGCTCCTTCGTCAGCCGATAAATCGCAATAGAAAGCTGAACCGCCCGCTGCCAAACCTGCAAGTCCCTAAACGACCGAACCATAAAGCCACTTCCTTGCTCCGATCACTGACCAGTGACTGCTGATCACTGATCACTGAACTCCACTCACATCTCCGCCCTAAGCGCCGCCACGGGATCCAGTCTGGCGGCTTTGCTGGCCGGATAGACGCCGAAAAAGATGCCTACAGAGGCCGCCATGAAGAGGCCGAGCAGCACGGCCCACAGGGGCGCGTCGCTGGGGAGGCCCACAAAGATGGTGAAGAGCTTGCCGACGCCCACCCCGAGGACGACGCCGATGGCTCCGCCGAGCAGGGCCATGGACCCGCTTTCGATGAGGAACTGGAGCAGAATGTCGCGTTGGCGCGCGCCCAGAGCCTTGCGCACGCCGATCTCGCGGGTGCGCTCGGTGACCGAGACCAGCATGATGTTCATGATGACCACGCCGCCCACGACCAAGGAGATGGAGGCAATGCCCAGCACCACCCAGGCGAAGAGTCCGAGGAGTTGGTTGGCAATGTCGAGAAACGTGTCGTTGGTCTCGATTTCGAAGTCGTCGGGGGCGCCAGGCGCGTTGTGGCGGCGGGCGCGCATCAGCACGCGCACCTCGTCCTTGGCCTGTTCCATGACCTGCGCGCCGCCGCTGGCGCGGGCGTAGATATCCACCGAGTCATTGAATCCGTATGTCTGCTGGTAAGTGGTGAAGGGAATGGCTACCCAGTTGTCCTGCGACTGGCCCAGAGTTTTGCCCTGGCGGTCTCCGACGCCGACAATGGTGTAGGGAATGCCATCGACGCGAATCTCCTTGCCGATGGGGTCGCCGTCTCCGAGCAGGTTGTCCACAATGTCGTACCCGACGATGACGTCGTGGGTGCCGTGCTCGTCGTCGGCGGGCGTGAAGCCGCGGCCCATCGCGATGTCGATGTTATTGAGAGCGACCATGGTCCAGGTGTAGCCGCGCAAGCTGGTGTTGTTGCTGGAGTGGCCGTTATAGACCACGTTCGTGTTGCGGTTGAGCAGCGCGCCCACCTCGCTGCATTCCGTGCAGGCGTCCTTTATGGCCTGGTAGTCCTCGATGCGGAGGAACTTGCGCTTCTGATAGCGAAAGTAGTCCTCGGCGGAGAAGATTACGCTGGACATCCGTGTCACGGTAAACACGTCTGCGCCGTAGCCGGAGAGCTTGGTGCTTACGTATCCCTTGGCGCCCTGCACGAGGGTTATGACCATGATGACCGAGGCCACGCCCATCACCACGCCCAGCAGCGTGAGGATGGTGCGCAGCTTGTTGCCCCAAAGGGATTGGAGCGCGAGTTTGAATGCTTCATTGAATAGCATGGTCCCGCTGGCCTTCGTCGTGCTTGAATCGAATCGCCTTCCCGCCCTTCCGCCGAACGACGGCGAATGGATAGTGCGCCCGGCGCCGGCCATCTCTGGGCGCGCATCAAAGTCCCTGTCCGGCTCCCCCAGTGTACGCAATCTCCGCCAGCCGCAAGTCCCAGGTGGCTATTCTTACGGACGGATCGGAGCCCTTTCAGGCGCGTTCCGGATTCCGCGGCAGCCGGGGCCGGAGATGGTTTGCCTTTGGGGGCTGGTTTGCCCCTGAGTTGATTACGCAGACTTGCGTTAGACGGTTCCAGAGCCGAGTTGGAATCGGCACAGAGTTGGAGCCGGGAGCGGGTTTCGGGGCCGCGCTATCGCCCGGTACTGCCAAATCCCTTCTCCGCGCGGGCGGACACTTCCAGTGATTCCACCTTTTGGACTGGCCCAGTCAATACCGGAACCGGAATCATCTGGGCGATCTTTTCGCCGGCCTTGAGTTCCACTTTTGCATGGCCCAGGTTGGTCATCAGCACAAGAATCTCGCCTCGGTAGCCGGCGTCGATCACCCCGGCAGTGGTGGCAACGCCGCGCGCCGCCATCGACGAGCGGTCGCGCACCAGCAGGCCCAGCGGTGCGCCCGTGCCGGGATGGCGGGCCTCGACGGCGATGCCGGTGCGCACCTTCACCGTGGTCCGTGGGGCCAGCAAAGTGGCTTCCAGCGCAAACAGATCGTAGCCCAGGTCTTCGCCGGGGTGCGCCACCGCCGGCAGCCGTGCGCCCTCATCCAACAGCTTCACTCGCAGCATGGATTGATGGTAAAGCAAGACAGCAAGTCGGCGAGTCAGCGAGTCAGCAGGTCAGCGTGTCGACAAGCGCTCTTGCGAAAGAACCTTTGCCGCCACCGTATGCTCAGGAAGAATCTTCACGTTTCGTCACGTTCTTCGCTGACTTGCCGGCCCGCTGACTTGCTGGAAAAATGGTCAGCCCCGGCGGGAGGATTTCCCGGCCGGGGCTGTCTTTTGTCGCCCCAACGGCGAAGACCTGCCGCCGAGGCTCAAGTGAACTCGGCAAAAGGACCTGTAAGCCGAATTCTGTCGTGTGCGGCCATTCCTCTAGACGCCGCGTTGCCGCGGACGTTCATCAGCGACCTACCCGGAGGTTTCGGCCATTGCATGGAGCAGCCTTGCGGCGCCGGGCCGGCACCGGGCGCGCATCCTGCTCCGGGCGCGCGCTTCCCTCCCTATTTGGTCTTGCTCCGTGTGGGGTTTACCCTGCCCCCGGCGTTACCGCCGGAGCGGTGCGCTCTTGCCGCACCATTTCACCCTTACCCCGGCGCTGGAGTTTCCGCAACGGCGAGCCTGCCCGGCAAGCCGGCCAACTCGGGTATTGCGTTTCCAGGGTGGCCCTCCCGAAGGAGGGGTAGCCGAGGCGGTATCTTTTCTGTGGCACTGGCCGTCCACGGGCCTTGAAGCCCGCGTCCCGGACGTTATCCGGCACACTGCCCTGCGGAGTTCGGACTTTCCTCCCCCGGCCGACCCTCGCTTGCGCTTGAGCCTCCGGCAGCGACCGCCCGGTCCTCCTGCCAGTCGTTAGTTTACCTCAGTTCGGGCTTCGCCAACTTCGTCCGGGGGCATCCGGCGGCGGGAGGGATTACCGGACCGGTGGATCGGCGCTGCCTGGCGGGGCTCTTACAGGACCACCTTGTAAATGTTCCCCTTGTTGTCCACGGCTACGCCAAAGTGATTGTCCTCCGCCACGCCCAACTGCTCGCGATGAAACTCCACCTGGAGAACGGTGCCCCGATCGCCGGTCGCCATCGCCTGGCCCACGTTCTCGCTGCCGAGAATCGTCCCGACGTAGTATCCCTCTCCGTAGACCAGATCCCACGCGAAAGCCAGATTGGGCTGCGGCGCGTAGCTGGCTGGGCTGCCCGGCGTCTTGGCGTTGAAGAAAGACGCTGTAACGATCGTCCATGTTCCCTGGAACGATTCTCCGTTTTCCTGGGCCAGGGAGATTTTTCCCGATTGTTTGAAGATGTTGGTGAGCTTGGCGGTGAAGGCCGGCGGGGGAGCCTGTGTTGCCGCCGGCCCTTGGACGGGGAAAAGCCGCTGACCGGAGGCGGCGAAGCTTCCTGAGATGATGCAAACGCAGAACAGGATGGAGACGAACCTGGCTTTCATGCAGATCCTCCTTCCCGTTAGACCGGGAAAGCGCGACGGAGTTAGGCGCAGCGCAAATCTTACGGGCGCTCTTCCATCGGAATCCAGTGGGCGGGGTACACGGGGCCGATGTATTCGGCGCGGGGACGGATGAGGCGGTTGTCGTCCAACTGCTCGATGACGTGGGCGGCCCAGCCGGCGATGCGGCTGATGGCGAAGATGGGTGTATAGAGATCGATGTCGATCCCCAGCGTGGCGTAGGTGGAGGCGGAGTAGAAATCCACGTTGGCGTTAAGCTTCTTGTCGGAGTTGATGTAGAGTTCGATGGCCCGGGACATTTCGTACCACTTGGGCACGCCTGCGTCCTTGCCGAGCTGCTCGCTCATCTTGCGCAGGTGGGTGGCGCGGGGGTCCTCGGTCTTGTAGACGCGGTGGCCGAAGCCGGAGATCTTCTGCCGCGCGGCCAGCATGCCCTTGACGTATTCCACCGGATCGTCGCCGGCTTTGTCGATAGCGTAGAGCATGCGCATGACGCCTTCATTGGCGCCGCCGTGGAGGGGGCCTTTGAGCGCGCCGATGGCCCCGGTAATAGCCGAGTGGACGTCGGACAGCGTGGCGGCGATGACGCGGGCGGCGAAGGTGGAGGCGTTTAATTCGTGTTCGGCGTGCAGCACCAGCGCCATGTCCAGCGTCTTGACAGCCGTTTCCGAGGGCCTGACCCCGTTGAGCATCCAGAGAAAATTGGCGGCGTGGTTGAGCGAGCGGTCGGGAGGCACCACCTCGTGGCCCTTGCGCAGACGGTCATAGATGGCCACGATCATGGCCATCTGCGCGGTCAGATGGTAGCACTTGCGCACATTGGCGTCGTGGGAATTGTCTTTCTCGTCGGCGTCGTAAAAGCTGAGCGCGGAGACTGCGGTGCGCAGCACCTCCATGGGCGTAGCCGAGGCGGGAATGCCGCGCAGCAGGTCGACGATGCGAAAATCGAGCCCCCTGGCCAGCGATAGCTGGGACTGGAACTCGCGCAGGGCGAACTCGTTGGGCAGGATGCCGTTCCAAAGCAGGTAGGTGGTTTCCTCGAAGGTCGAGTTCTCGGCCAGCTCGTGAATGTCAATACCGCGATAGGCCAGCACGCCCGCTTCTCCGTCGATCCAGCAGATCCCGGAGTTGGCCGCAACAATTCCTTCCAGACCCTTTCCAGCGACAGCGGTCGTCATAGCTTTCGGATCTCCCTTTACAATGTAAATCTGGCGGTTGCGGCGGATGTTCCGGCCTTTCACCCCAGCGACGAAGACCTGTCGATGGGATCCCCGGCGTTCCACCCCAGCGACGAAGACCTGTCGATGAGGATTCCGGTGTCGAAAACGGGCCCGGCGCCTGAAAATGCAGTAAAGATGTTTATAACGTAGCGATTCGATGGTTGTCACGGAGTGCGGGACGGCAAGCGGGCTGAAACGGGTTTTCGACGGTGTCCAGGAGCCGCGCGCCGAAGGGACAGGACGGTGTTTTTCTGCACATTCTCTGTTTTTTGCGATATATTCGGGAGGTTCCCCCCTGAAGGCGCGCGGAGCGCCTCCGCTGGAGGTCGGGTATTGTAGGCTGGAATTCAGCAAGGCCACGGGAAATTCCGTAAAGAAAACCCCGGCAACGGCGTCCAACGGGACGGAACGTCGCCATCACCATGGCTTGCGCGGAGTGTGCAGGCCTTAAAGGAGCGGTTTGCTGGACGGGCCGCAAGAGAGAAGAAAGGGAAACAAAAATGAGTGAAGAAGTCGACAATGTCCCCAGGACGTATTCCGGTGCGCTGATGGCAGTGCTCGCCGTGGCCCTGGTGGCCGCGCTGGGCGGCCTGATCTGGTGCTCCGTGCTTGGTAGCCGGCTGGCAACCCAACAAAGTGAACTGGCGGAGGCGAAGCAACAGAACAGTCAACTGCAAGCCAAATTGCGCGAGACAGACGCCCGCCTGGAGGTGGCCACCGATGAGCTGAAAACATCGCTGGGGTTGACCCAGAAGCAGTTGGACGCCCGCGCCCAGGAGATTACCGATCGCGAGCAGCGCGATGAAGCCAGCGCCCAACGGCTGGCCAGCGCCCAGAAGCAGACCGCGCAGCAGGTGACGGCCGTCTCCAGCGCGGTCACCGACGTTAAGACCGATGTGGGCGGAGTGAAGACCGACGTTGCCAAGACGCAGAGCGACCTGGCCGCCGCGGTGAGCCAGCTGACATCGATGAAGGGGGACTTGAGCAACCATGCCAGCCTGATCGCCCGCAATCACGATGAACTGGATATTCTGAGGCACAAGGGCGACCGGAACTACTTTGAGTTCACGCTGGTCAAGGGCGAGAAGAAGCCCGTGGGCACGGTCAGCCTGGAGCTCAAGAAGGCCGACTCCAAGAAGAACAAGTTCACCCTGGTGGTTTATTCCGACGACAAGCAGTACGAAAAGAAGGACAGGAACGTGAACGAGCCGTTGCAGTTCTACAGCGGCAAGGATCCGCTGCTCTTCGAGATTGTGGTGAACTCGATCGGGGCAAAGAATTCGACGGTCGCCGGGTATCTTTCAGCTCCCAAGACCGCACCGGCTCCAGCTCCGGCTCCGGCTTCTACCGGACAATGACCGCGGCGTGGGGCGCGAGCACCAGACTGGGCTGATAATGGAAGGCGAAGGTAAAGCTCAGATCCTTGCCCGCGTCCCATTGTTGTTTGCTCATGCGGAAGGCTGAAACGATTGTCCCTTCGACGGTCTGGCCGGGGTCGAGGGTCGAATCGAGCCGCAGTCCCTTGCCGTGCGGCACGGGCATCGAAGGGTAGGCGAGAAAGACCCGGTCGTAATCGGCCGCTGATGCCGCATAGCTGGAGTGGATTCCGTCTTCCTGCTTGATATTGGCCATGATGTTGCTCAGGAAGAGCGGCTGCGCGCCCTGGTTGTGCAGCTTGACCAGGGAAAAGACATATATCTGGTCATAGCTCTCTACGGCCATGGCTTCGCCGTTGGCGTCGAACCCCGAGGTCTCCGTGTGCTGCGGATGGACCCACACCCGCTCGATCTCTCCGCTGGCCGCGGGCGGCTTCTGCCCCGCGATCACAATGACGGCTACAACCACGGTGACCAAAACGGTCGCGACGATGGTGGCCCAAACCACGTGACTGGAGCCTTTGGTGAATTCCTCGCCGCGGGCGGCATCGTCGATTTCTTGCGGAGTTTCCTGGTGCAGCAGGCTCATAGCGAACTTATCTTATCTCCACTGGCGCATTGCGGGCCATGTATTTCGTGTTTGGCGGCAACGGAATACTAATCTCGCTTGCGCTTGAAGCGACGCTATTTCCCCGTCTCGTACGGCCTTGGCCTAAGCGCAGCCAGAAACTCCTCCGCCCCCAGCGTATTAAGCACATCTTCCGGGCCCAGCCAGGCCCGGCGCAGTTGGCGGAGGCCGTAGTCCATCCGGCCCAGGTTGCGGGCGTCGTGCGAGTCGGAGTCGATGACGATGCGGCAGCCCAGTTCCTTGGCCAGGCGGAGGTCGCGGTCGTTGAGGTCGAGGCGGTCGGGAGCGGCGTTGTGTTCGACGGCTACGCCCAGTTCGGCGGCGCGGCGCAGGACCGTCCCCATATCCAATGCGAAGGGCTCGCGGCGCAGCAACAGGCGGCCGGTGGGATGGCCCAGAATCCGCACGTAGGGGTTCTCGATGGCCTTGAGCACGCGGGCGGTCATCTCTTCCCTGCTCTGCTCAAAGCGAGTGTGAACGCTGGCGATGACCACCTCCATTTCGGCCAGCACCTCGTCGTCCATGTCCAGTGAGCCGTCGGCCAAGATGTCCACCTCGATGCCGGTAAAGACACGGATGCGTCCCTCCATCTGGCGGTCCATCTCGCGAACGCGCTCCATCTGCTCACGCGCCCGCTTCTCGTCCAGGCCGTTGGTCATGGCCAGGTTCTTGGAGTGGTCGGTGATGGCGATGTACCGGTATCCGCAGGCCAGGGCAGCCTCGGCCATCTCGACGATGGTGTTGTGCCCGTCGCTCGAATTGGTGTGCATGTGCAGGTCGCCGCGCAGGTCGGCTCGCTCGATCAGGCGGGGCAGTGCGCGACGGACCGCGGCCTCGATCTCGCCCAGGTTCTCGCGCAGCTCGGGGGGAATCCAGTCCATGCCCAGCGCCGCGTAAATCTCTTCCTCGGTGGCAGCGGCTACGGTCGAATCGTCGTCGAGGCGGGCCAGCGCCCACTCGCTCAACGTGTAGCCCATCTTGAGAGCTCGCTGGCGCAGCGCCACGTTGTGCGCCTTGGAGCCGGTGAAGTATTGCAGCGCGGCGCCATAGGAGGCCGAGGGCAACAGGCGCACATCCACCTGCAGGCCGTTCGATAGATGGAAGCTCACCTTGTTTTCGCCCTTGGCGATGAGGTCGTGGATGCCGGGGTAGGCGGCGACGTGTTCGACCGCGGCGGCGGTATGCTCGGGCGCGCAGGCCGGGCCGGTGACCAGCAGGTCCAGGTCTCCCACGGTTTCGCGGCCCCGGCGCAGGGAGCCGGCCGGGGTTACCCTCTCAATGCCATCGAAGGCCAGCAGGTAGGCGGCGATGCGGCCGGCGGCGTCTTCGGCTACGTCGATGCGGAAGCGGCCGGCGCTGCGGCGATAGTCGTCAATGCCCTTGCGCAGCTTCTCAATCTGCTTTTCGCCCATCCGCGGCAGGCCGGCCAGGCGGCCCGCTTCGATGGCCTCGGCGAGCTGATCGATGCTGGCGACTTGCGCCGCAGACCACAGCAGCGCGACCGTCTTGGGGCCCATGCCGGGCAGCTTCAGCAGCTCCAGAACGCCCGCGCCGTACTTGGCCAGCAGTTCCTCCCGCAGGGGCAGCGTGCCGCTGGCGGCGATGGCCTGCAGGTTGGAGGCCATGCCCTTGCCGATGCCGGGAATCTCCATCAGGCGGGCGGTCGTGGGCGCGGCGGCCACAAGGTCCAGTGTGGTTTGTTCGGCGGCCTCGGCGGCGTGGCGATAACTGCGGATGCGGAAGCCGTCTCCTCCGTCGATCTCCAGCAGATCGGCGGTTTCGGCCAGCAGACGGGCCATGGTGGGGTTGTCCATCGCGCGGGTCTCCGCAGACAGTAGAACAGAGATCGGGGAACAGGGGTTCGCAAGTCGGCTGCCGTGTGACAAACGACCGGAATTTGGGCGCACCTTATTGGTACCGCCTGGCGGCGGTCTTGCGGTAACGCCCGGTCTTACGCGCCGCTAGGCCGCGGTGTGGGCGGCGTCCTTGAAGCGGACTACGGCATCCGCTTGGGGACCTTTCTGACCTTGGACGATGTCGAACTCGACGTCATCGCCCTCTTTCAGCGTTTTGTACCCGTCCAACTGAATCGACGAATAGTGGACAAATACATCCGGCCCGTCTTCGCGTCCGATGAATCCATAGCCCTTGGCGTTGTTGAACCACTTGACCTTCCCTTTGTACTGGGCCACAGGCTCCCTCTTTCTCTGGGTCTTGCGGGATCCGGTGAGCGAGGGGATCGCCCGCCGTTATCTATATGACGAGAAAAGGGGAAGAAAGGTTGGAGTATTTTTTGGCGAGGGTTCCCACAGAGTGAGATGGGCTGGCTTTTCACTCAAGTACTGAGGGCCGGCCCGGAAGGCGAAAGCCTTGTTAAAGAAGCGGATGCCCGCCGGATGCGACCGCCTGCGCCGGGCGGAGGGCTACTTCTTTCGCTTGCCGCCGTTGATGCGCGCATAGAGGAGGACGCTGCTGAGAGTCTTGCCGTCCAGAATGGCGCCATTTTCGATCAACTTCAGCACCTCGGAGAGCTTGACCAGGCGAAACTCAATCTGCTCGTCGTCCTCCGGATGGGCGTCGCCCGCCACCAAGCCCTCGGCCACGAAGACCTTCATGGATTCGCCCAGAAAGCCGGGGCTGGGGTAATACTCCACCAGCGGCTTCCACTTCTTTGCGCTGTAGCCGGTCTCTTCAGCGAGTTCGCGCCGCGCGCCCGCCAGGGCGTCTTCGCCGGCGTCCAGCTTGCCCGCCGGCAGCTCCCACAGGAATTGCCCAGCGGCGTGACGATACTGGCGCTCGACGACGATCCACGGATCCTTCTTGTCTTTGGAGCTGTCCATGGCCAGAATGACCACGCTGCCGTTGTGGCGGATGATGTCGCGCTCGCTCTCGTAACCGCCGGGTTCGATCAGCTTGTCGCGGAGCACGCGGAAGAGCGAGCCCTGAAAGACGACCTCGGAGCTGAGCAGTCGCTCCGTCTCAGCTGCAGTTGCGGGCTTGAGCGCCTTTGCGGCCTTTTTCGCCTTGGGCTTGAGGGCCTTTGCCCTCTTGGGCTTTGCGGCCGACCCTTTCTGTGTCTTGGCGGCCTTTGCATCTTTGGGTTCGCCGGGCTTTGCGGACTTCTTTTGTTTCGGCATTTCCTGTCTCTCTCCTCAAAACGCAATCAGGAAAAGTATACGCACCGCTCGCGACCGGCCGATGCCGGGAGGTTCTTCACTGCCTGTGTTCGCCGGGCGGGCGAATCCTGGTGGCTTCAAAGCTCACGATCTTCCACTCGCCCCGCGCATCCCGCACATAAAAGCGGGTATAGCGAAAGCTGCCGGAAAAGCTGCCCTCGGCGTTCGTCCCCTTTACCCCGGCGAGCGAAGTGACCACCGCCGTCGATCCGTAAAAGCGCACCTTCCGGTCGGAGATGTCGAGCGCCGTGATATGCGTCCGGCCGGCGCGGAGGTTGGCCAGCGCCTGGTCCTTGGTTTGCAAGCTGCCGGAGGCGGTGATGGCCATGTAGTCGTCCGCCAGCAGGGAGTCCAGGGCCGCGGTGTTTCCATTCAGCACGGCATTGCGCCATACTTCTTCAAGCTGATCGATTTCGTGGCGGCGCTCGTGCTTCTGCGTCACGGGCAATCCCGCGCGGAGCGGACTCGCCCACACCGTTAGCATGAGCACGGGGAGGAGCACAGCCGCCAGCGCCGTCCGGCGGTTCATGCGCATAAAAGCGTTGGTCGAGGCACCCCGCATAGGCGTATCGGATACTACCCCTCGGTGGGCGGGCCGGTCAATCGGTATCTAGGTCTCTGACTGTGTGAACCTGTATCAGCCCCGTGCCCCACCCATTCGCTTCTTTCTGGCGAATGGGTGCGAAAGCACGAACCTCAAGGAACGAAATCAAGCGGTCAGAGACCTAGCAGGAAGTCTCCAGCCAGCGCATCTCCGTCGCCGCTCGCCTGCTCCTGAAAGAAAACCAACCTCGCTCCCGTTCCGGGACCCCCGCCGGTTGGACGGACGCTACCCTCAAACGACGGCAACCAGATTCTCCACGCTCCGCTCCCGCATCTTCTGGTAGAGTCCCCCCACCGCGTGCTTCTTGAAGTGGTCCGACTCCCGGTGCGCAGCCTGCGCCTTCGCGTCCAGGTATTGCTCATAGATGAGAACTGTGTCGGGGTCGTCCTCCAGATAATGCGGAATGTAGCTCACGCATCCCGGTTCCCGGCGCGAGGCGGCCGCCAACTGGCGCAGAGTCTCCGCCACATCGGCGCGATCTTCGGGAGCGAACTTCAAACGCACCACAAAGCTGACCATAATGTCCGTTTCTCTCTTGCCTGGGGAGCAAAGCCCCAGGACCGTTTCAAGCTGTCGTCTCAAGTTTACCCATGAATCCGATCGAGAGCCTCGGCAAACTCCGGCAGCACGATCGTCTGCTCCCGATCCGGCCCCGTCGAAACCATCCCGATTCGCGCCCCGCTCTCCCGCTCCTGAAAGCGCAGATACTCACGCGCCGCCTGGGGCAGCTTGCCAAACTCCGTAATCCCCTCGGTAGACTCCCTCCACCCTTTCAGCGTCGCATACCGCGGCTTGATCTGCTCCAGCCCCAGCACATCCGCCGGAATAACGTCCGTCACTCGCCGCGGTGAGCCGTCGATCTCGTAACCGACGCAAACGGGAATCTCGGCCAGCTCGTCCAGAA
>Ga0181527_1002564_pt1 | contig 16937 bp, 9 predicted proteins | sample PEATcosm2014_Bin_30_FD_119762 | JGI IMG/M metagenome (GOLD analysis project Ga0181527, IMG submission 119762) | Peatland microbial communities from MTU Mesocosm Facility, Houghton, MI, USA - PEATcosm2014_Bin06_60_metaG | ecosystem: Environmental > Terrestrial > Soil > Wetlands > Peat | place...
GAACCTCCATGCATTGCTCGCGCCGTTATTCGCCGCCGAGCCGGTCATCCACGGGCTGTCTCTTTCGTTTGCCGTGGCAAAAACACAGCCGGTCCGGATACAACTGTACGACCTGACCGGCAGAGTGGTTGTCGATCTTGTCAATACGCTCTTGGCGCCGGGTGAATACCGGCTGCCGCTTGTGAACCAGAATCTCCCGGCAAAAATGTATGTTGTGAAGGCGCGGATCGGCGCCGTCACTACCACGCACACGCTTGGCTATGTCAATAAATATGCAGGCATACAGGGCGGCCTCGTGTGCGTTCACGGCTATGGCGCGGCATCCGCGTCCGCAAAGCGCGCAGCCGTGGTGGATACCCTTATCGCCACCGCATCGGGGTACGCGGAAGGCCTGAGTCCAGTAAGCTCGTATTCCGGTACCTATAATTTTGTCCTGCAAAAGGCTCCCTTTGGCATAACCTATCCCGCGGACGGGGCGCGTGTTTTCAAGTCTCCCGGCGGCACGATAATCTTTGAGTGGAACGCGATGGCCGGCGCAACAGGTTACGCCATTGTGGTTGACGGAAATAGAGTAGCCGACAGCATTCCCGCGAGCGTTACCTGCGGCGAAGTCGTTATCACGAACATTGCCGTAGCGCCCCTCGGTTCTTCGCATACGTGGAATGTTGTCGCCCATTCGTCCACAGGCGACAAGTCAAGCAGCTCCGGAAGTTTTGCTATTGCGGAGGCCGTGGACGGCACCACGGGAGCTCCTCTGGGCGGCGCGGGTTCCGGCGCGGTGAAATTTTGTCCGTGGAACGGCCAATTTGCGTTTCAGTCCCAGACTCCGGCGGGCCAGGTGGATTATGTTCAGCAACCGAATTGGAAATTTTCGCTGTACACCAAACGCGGCTCGGCTGTAGTGACTTCTGCCGCGATGAGCGCGACAAAGCGCACGTATAATGCGAATAACCGCTATGACGATGACGCCATCTTCCCGGTCGAATATGCAAATTTCGGCCAGACGAACAATGTGTCGGTAACGCTTAACGCATTCGCACCGTTTAACCTTTCGGACCAGGCGACAATGACATGGCCCGTTGCGTTTTACCACATGACGTTACGCAACATGAATAACGACTCGGTGGATGCGGCCTGCGCATTCCAGATTTCCACCGGCCAGACGCCGGCGCTCGTTTCCGGAAAAGGCTTTGCCGCAGAAGGCGGGGCCCCGTCAATGGCGGTCTTCGTGAAGAGCAGTGATCCTGCGGCGGTCGTTACCGCGGGAAACGACGCAGGTTTTCTCGCATCCGGCGCGCTCAACAATACGCTGTCCGGTACGGTCAACATGGTCGCGTCGAAAGTCAAGCTCGGCCCCGGCGACAAAAAGGACATCGAATTCGTCCTTTCGTGGTACCAGTCCAACGATCCAACCGGGTACTATTACGAAAATTTGGGGACCAGCGCGCAATTCTTTGCCCAGAGTGGTCTTGACAGTTTCGCCGTCATGGAATCGAACGCCCTGCAATTCGTTGAACGTTTTCGCTCTTCCAATGTTCCGGACTGGATCGTGAACACCACGCTGGATCAGACTACCTGGACAAACAGCAGCATCTACACCAAAGACGGCCGGTACAGCGAATGGGAAGGCATGTACACATGGTTCGGCCAGATGGACCAGGGGTGGCATGCGTTCGGTTCCGAAATCTGGCGTATCAACGGCCCGATGTTTTCCTGGCCCAGGGCTTCCGAAATGGAATTCTGGGGGAGCACCGAAATGGCCGGCGGCGATGATGACGGCCAGATTTCGCACGATTTTACCCCTGCCGCGGGGCAGGTGACCGACCACAAGACCTGCCAGTGGGGTGCGCCCGGATATCATGGCTGGGGCGGCCCCAACTGGGCGGACCTCGATTGCGGATTCCTTTTCGGCGTGTACGAGTCGTTTGTCGCCACCGGCAACAAGACGCGGATGGACGCCTTATGGCCATATTTTGTTCGAACCGCGCAACGGCTGTACAGATTGGCAACCGTCGACAACGGCAACGCAACGTATCCTTTTACCTTTCAGGGTACCGGGGCAACCTATGACAAAGGCCCGGAAGACCACGACCTGTACAATTCGGGACTCGCCCTTACGGCGTTCAAGATCATCGCGGAAATGGCCGGAATTTACGGCGATGCCGGGATGCAGGACAGCTTTACAACGGCATATACCACGGGCATCGCCTCCTTCAAGAAGCGGTATCTGGCCAATCCGGCAACCAGCATGACCGCGAACCAGGAGACGCCGTTTGCCGGGTTGGCAATGTCCCTGTACTTTCACAAGGACCAGATGTTTGCCGATGCCGATATCGACACCACGTTATCCTATCTGATCAACGGATTCTGGCACCCGCTTGCCTTGGGCATGGCGGCTGCGGGAAATGACGGCCAAAACGAAGGCTGGGTGCCGTACGTGATAGGCCATCTCGGCGCCGCATTCCTGAACACCAACCATGTTGCCGAATGGCGGGCCATACAAAAGGATTTTTACAACAGGTATTTCGAGAATCGTAACAGGGTGTTCGACGGCGACATTTACCTGGTTGATAACGGGCTCGGCGCTAATTTCGCTTCCACCAATTGGAGCGGCAACAGTTTTTACGTCAGCTTGCCGGTGGTGTGGCGAAATTATTATTCCCTTATCGGCTTCTGGTACAATGCCTACACAAACGAACTGTATGTGGAACCCAAACTGCCATCCACGACCGACCAGTGGGACGTCTCGATGAATCACCAGCTCAAAAATGCGCTGTTCTGCATGCCCGGAAATTACGGAACGATTTCCTATAACGAAAGCGGGAGCATGTACCAGAATCAGGCAATGACGGTTCGTTTTGACAAACCGCAAAAAGTCTCGTCGATTTACATTTCGGACAGGTTCCTGCCTGCGACCACCGTTTCCGTCACGGTCAACGGGGCTGCCGCGACGTTTTCCCGCATCGGAAGCGGTACGTTCGATCGCCGGATCAAGATAAACTGGTCCGGAACGGTTGATTCAAACGGTGTTCTTATCGGCGCCGTTGACCAGGGGTTCAACGATTCGACGCCGCCGCTCGCATTCAGTCTCGTAACGCCCGCAAACGGACAGACCGTCCCGTGCGCCGCGCCTGTGCTTGTCTGGAGGAAAAGCTCGGACCCGGAATCCGGCATCCAGTGGTATGATGTATTCATCAACAACAGTAAAGTCGCGTCCACAACGGATACGTTCTATGCCTTCACCGCGGTCACGCCGGGTTCTTTCCAATGGTATATCTCGGCGGTCAACTGGGTGAACCTGAGCACCTTGTCGGCTACGCAGACCTTTGTGTATTCCGATACAACTCCTCCGTCCGCATTTTCACTCATCACACCGGCCAACAACGCTGCCGTCACCGGGCCGGCGGTCATGTTTTGCTGGCAGAACGCAACGGACAACTGCATCGGCATGGACCATTACGAATTTTCCCTGGACGGCACAAAGCTGGCCACTGTGGCGTACACTGCCACCATGTCGTACGGGAACATTGCGCTCGGCAAGACCGCGAGCGCGTCATCGGTCTTGGAAGGCAACGTGGCGCAAAACGCCGTTGACGGCAACTCTGCGACCCGATGGGAAAGTGCGTGGGCCGACAGCCAGTGGCTTCTTGTAGACCTTGGTACGCCTTCACAGATAGATTCCGTGGCGATCTCGTGGGAGGCGGCCTATGCGACATCGTACGAGATAGATGTGGCGAACGACACGACGAACTGGACGGGAAAGGCCGTTTATCAGACAGCTGCGGGCAAAGGCGGCACGGAATCCATCAAGGGCCTCAACGTCATCGGCAGATACATCCGTCTCTTCTGCATCAAACGCGCCACGGCCTGGGGCAATTCACTGTACGAATTCACCGTATACGGAATGCCTTTTGCGGCGTATTCCGACGCATCCGTTTCCGCGGGCGCGCATACATGGACCGTGACCGCGGTTGACAAGGCTGGAAATAAAACGGTTGCGAACAAGGCTTTTTCGGTGACGGTTCAGTAGGAGGTAACTGATTAACGATTCCGGCGTTCCAAATGGCGAAGAAGAATTTTCAATAGTCAAGTAAGAAATACCTATTCTGGTTTGCTGAGCGGGTGCGGCTGATATCAAGATAGAAAATTGGACGCCCCGCCGCTGCGCGGCGGCGGTTCTCCTTTTGGGCTCGGCCGATTGGCCTCGGTGCCGGTCCTCCCTATGCCTACGGCCGGGTCGGCCGGCACTGCGCTTTAGCGCACCTTACGGTCGCGCCTGGCGCTGGGCAGAAGATCGTTGCCACAATTGTCAAGTTGCATGCCCACCATCAATGCCGCCATGTAGCATCATCTCGCTAACCCTGATACGGCCTTGGCCTTCACAACTGCACTTCGTGGGTGCCCAATAAGATCTTCGCTCCAAATTTTCTCCCTCGCCCTTAGGGAGAGGGCGGGATGAGGGCTTCCTATGATTCTCGCAAATAAACTTACTTGGGGGTCACCCGGCCCACGGTGACGTGAAACTTGCTTTCAGCCCCCCGAACACATAGTTTTTGTAAAGCAGCAATGTGCTCCGGCCGGAGAGAGGACGAAGCGCAACCGCAGCCATCAAAACGGAAAAGATCCCATGGAGTTTATCACAGTTGCCACGTTTGACCAACCGTTCGAGCCGCAATTTGCTCTTGCCAAAAAGGCATTAGAAGATGCCGGAATTGAATATTTTGTTCCGAATAAAGGTCTGAAGTGGAGAAACCCGTTTCCCGGCGGTGGAAGAGTTAGATTGCAGGTGGTAAAAGAAAAGAAACAAGAAGCAATAGAAATACTTGAAGTATTACAAAAAGAAGCATAGCACAACATTATTGCGTCAACAATTGAATATGCACGAAACAAGTCATCAATTTCATAGTACAACAACCACGAATTTTTGGTATTTGTTACTGCCGGAGTAATAATATTTGGTTACGGAAACAAATAGTAGAATATCTGGAGACTCCGGAGAACAGCAAACCGGGAGCTGACACGCCGCTCAATCAAGACCGTCCAACCTTGCAAACAGCTTTGGCTTGCAGGCGAAGATAATTTTGGGGAGGAAGCCATGACACCACAGCAAAGGTATGACGCCTTACTGGCGCAGAAGGTGATCAAAGAATTCGGTAACCGCAATATTCAGGGATTCTACGTTGAAACAAAGGGAAAAGCTTTGAAAAAAGCTCTTGAGATGACCCCCAAAGGCAGCGTGGTTTCCTGGGGAGGTTCATCAACGCTCCATGAGATCGGCTTGATTGACTCGCTGAAGAATGGCGGGTACGAAGTCCTTGACGCATCAAACACCGCACAAGGCGCCGCCGAAATGAACAAAATCGCCCACCAGGCATTGAACTCCGACTATTACTTTATGAGCGCCAATGCCATTTCCGCTTCCGGTGAGCTGGTGAATATGGACGGCATTGGCAACAGGGTGGCTGCGCTTGCTTTTGGGCCAAAGAATGTAATAGTAATAGCAGGAATAAACAAGGTCGAACAAAATTTGGATTCGGCGCTACTTCGTGCGAAGACCAGGGCAGCTGCACTTACCACCCTGCGTTACAGTAAGAGCGAGGCATCTTCTTTTGAAGACCTTTTGAATAAGGCTCAAAGCGCCGGCAGCCAGCTTTTGATTACCACTATGTCCACATTCAAGAATAGAATAAGGGTTATCCTTGTTGGGGAATGTTTGGGATTCTAATGATGGCATTGTGAGGGTATCCGCGGACAAAAAATACGGCCGATTTCAGCACGCGATATGAGTAGAAAGGAACGGAAATTATATGTCGAATGAAAAGCTGAAACAGGTTCCTAAACCCAAAAATGAAGACGAGGAACGTGAGTTTTGGAGCACCCCGCCCTTAAACCTTTCAATGACCGGCAAGCGAGTCATCATCACCGGTCCCACTTCCGGCTTCGGCAAAGCGATCTCTCTTCAGCTCGCAACCTTCGGAGCGGAGCTCGTGCTTGCCTGCCGTGACATCGGACTCGGCGAGCAGACGGCACAGGAGATTGCGCGCGGCACCGGCTCCAAAAACTGTACGGTTATGCCCCTCGATGTTTCGAGCCGGCAATCCATCCACGAATTTGCACGGCAGTTTTACAAAAGATTTCCGCGCCTCGACGTGCTTGTCAATAATGCCGGCATCAACCGGTCCCGGCGGCAGACGAGTGTTGACGGAATAGAGCTCACCTTTGCCACCAACGTGCTCGGGTACTACGTCCTAACCCGGGACCTGCTCGACCTGCTTCGGGCAAGCGCGCCGTCGCGCATTGTCAACGTGGCGTCCACCTACGCGGGTGACCTTGATCTCACCGACCTCCAGTTCGGCCGCCGGCCCTATCAGGCGCAAAAAGCGTACAAGCAGTCCAAGGCCTGTGACCGGATGCTCACCTGGGCCCTGGCGCGGCGGCTCCAGGGAAGCGGCGTTACCGCCAATGCCATGGCGCCCGGCCTTGTAGTGCAAACGGGCCTGTATCGCGACGTGGGGCCTGCGGTCCGGCTCATCATGCGCGTGCTCGGCCTGTTCTTCGGGCGCACTGTGGCCCAAGGGGCAGACACGGCAATCTGGCTGGCAAGCAGCCCGGAAGTTGAGGGCGTCAACGGGAAGTTCTTTGACGAACGGCAGGAGGTGGCGTGTACATTCAGGAACGAGGAGGCGGAGGAAAAGCTGTGGAGCATTTGTGAAGGGCTGACCGGACCGGCCTGAGAAAATCGGCTGAGAGGCGCTAAACGACAGTATATTCCTTGGTTGGAGGAATAATGTCCGGTAAAGGGGGGCTCATGAATCGTGCAATTTTCTTTTCCTTGCTTGTCATTGCATTCTGTGTGTGCGGGATCGATGCGGCAACCTTTCTTGTCGGACAAGCCCGCACCTTCAAAACGCCGTCGGATGTTGCCGGCAGCGTGAATAATGGCGACACGGTACTCATCGATTCCGGAACCTATACCGGGCAGGCATGCACGTGGAGCGCAAACAACCTGACGCTGCGGAGCGTCGCCTGCTACGCGCATCTGATTCCGCCGAACCCGGTGCCCAATGAGAAAGCGATTTGGATAATCGACGGGCAGAACACGACCGTAGAGAATATCGAATTTTCCGATGCCTCGATATCCGATGCGGACGGCGGTAACGGCGCGGGCATCCGCCAGGAAGGCGTCAATCTCACTGTCCGGCATTGTTATTTTCACGATTGTCAGGATGGAATTCTTGAAAGCAATATTGGCGCGAGCAACATAACCATGGAGTATTCCGAATTCGCCCGCTGCGGAAACGCGACCGGCCCGAATTCCGGGTACACCCACAACATCTACATCGGCCACTGTGCGTCGCTCACCATGCGGTTCTGCTATTCCCATGATGCGCTGGTGGGACATACGCTCAAGAGCCGGGCCCATACGAATTACATTTTCTGCAACCGCATTATGTCGCTGAACAGCACCACCAGTTATGAAGCGAGTTTCCCCAACGGCGGGACGGCGTTTTTCATCGGCAATTGTGTTGAGCAAGGGCCCAATTCGCAGAATTCCGTGATTATTGACTATGGATCGGAAGGACTTTCCGGGTATGATTCCTCATTTTATGTTGTCAACAATACGGTGGTCAACGATCTCGGCAGCGGGACATTCGTGAGGATCGCGAACACCTCAAAAGCCGCACGAGTCATCAACAACCTTTTTTCCGGAGCGGGGACGCTTTATTCCGGCCAAGTTGACACAACGGCAAACATCTTCACGAACACGCCGGGGTTTGTCGACAAAGCCAATTTCGATTACCACCTTACCTCCGCGTCACCTGCGGTCGACAAGGGGGTAAATCCGGGCACGGTGGGCACGATCAGTCTGGCGCCCGATTCACAGTATGTTTATGATCTGAACGGATCGCCGAGAGCCATTGTCGGCTCCGCCATCGACGCGGGTGCATTCGAGTATTCGCCTTCATCGGTGCTGTCGCCGCGGACATCGATTATGCGAATGTCCTCGAATCAACGTATGTACCGGCTCAGCTTTCATCCGCGGCTGGACATGATGGGACGGTTGATTTCCGCTAATCAACAAAAGGCGGGGGCGCGTACAGGCGCGTTCATGATCGGCCCTGATTCTCCTTGATTTTCTGCCTGCGGCAAGCCCCGCACCGTGGAAACTGCAACTCGTGCCGGCTACGCAGCATCCTACTTCCCCATCGCCTTCTTGCGCAGATCTCCCGGCATCTTCTCTATCGCGTACCGCAACGCGGTTCGCGGCATCACCTTCCTGTTCTTCATGACGTACTCGAAAACCTCCTGCCGGTGGAGCTTGCTTGCTTCCTTGAGCATCCAGCCATAGCCTTTCTGCACCAAATCGTCGCGGTCCTCAAGCAGGATGCCGGCGATTTCAAAAACATCGTTGAGGAATCTGCCGTGGCGCGCCGGAAGAATGAGCGTGACCGCAGCAGCGCGCCGTTTCCACCGGTTGTCCGACGCGGCCCACGATTTCAGCCGCTTTACATAGGCGGGAAACGCGTCCACAAAGGAGCCCACGGCATGGTTGCACAGGGTGTCGCATTCCGCCCAGTTGCTGACGTAGGCGGTGAGCCAGCGTTCGAAAACGGCAAAGTCGGCTTCCTCGAACGACGCGTGCAGGTTGCACGCCCATTCGTAGGCGATGATCGCGGCTTCGACATACCGGGATTTCAACAGTTCTTCACACAAGGAAAAGATCTCTTTCTTGCCGCGCTTCTTTACCAGTGCGAAGTGCTCACGCCCGATGCGGCGGTAGGCCGTAGAAGGCGCGCCGTAGAACTTGACTTTTTCCTTGAAGAATGTTTCCGCGGTCTTTCTGGATTTTTCGCTGCCGCTTTGCTTGAGCGACCGGTGGATACTTTGGACGATGTCTTCAACCATACGCGCCCCTGCTCCCTGTTGCAAACGGTTGCTTCTCTCGGTTTGCGGATACCCCGCCTAAAAGTCCCGTCGCAACCGCTCGCGGCCTGCGACGGGACCAGTCACAACCGGTCGTTGGCTTTTGGCGGAAAGGATTCTTATCCCGTTACTCCGAATACCTGGTCCCAATTCACCTCATCCACTGTCCGTTTCTTTGTTGTGGTTACGGAAGGGCTGGCTCCGGTCGGCATGTTGTCCATGGCTCCGCACGCTCTCAAAATTTGTTGGCATTGGCACAAACACGGGTTACTTACATCGCCCTGGCCCATGTACACGCTTTGCCCGTTGGATGCACCCATGACACTAGTGCCCGATTGCTGCGCACCGCCCGGGGATGCAGGATCACCGGCAAAGGAAAGAACCGCACTTGCGAGAACTACTGAAAATGCTCCGATAATGATTCTTTGAAGTTTCATGGAGAACTCCTTTCACTTCTTTCGGGAACGAACCTTCCTTTTCCCTCCTCACTAAAAATACGCCGGAAACCGGCGCCTTATTGCCAGGAAGGCGGGAGCTCAAAAGGCCGCTGCCGGGAAAGGAATATCTCTTTACGCGGAGGGCTCAGAACAGGAAATATCTTCAAACACAAGGCAGGTGTTGCCTGTACCTCCGCAATCGACCTCAAGCGAATACTTCAAGTCGGCCTGCACATCGTCGAATTCAAATTCAACGCACTGGTCGCCTTGGGTTCCATCGGTCATCGCCATTGTCCTGCTGTAGGTGGCGTCGGAATCGGTGCTGAAAAGCCTGAATGAATCGTTTTGGAGGTTTTCGTCGCTCGCATCAGCCTCGATGCGGACAACGATCGACGCAGCCGCGGCATACGGAAGCGAGAGCGTTTCGCTTTTCGCATCCTTGTCGGCGCGCGAATGCTCGGCCGTAAAGTAATAGTCTGCGGAACCGTCTTTGTAGTCGTCGGGATAGAAAAGCTGGAGCTGGGCCTTCGCCACCCCGCCGTCCTCATTGGCGTCGGCCTTGTGCTTGAGGTCCTGATCCGCCCCCTGATAGATGCAGAACAGTTTGAACGTCACCCGGGTCTGCGAGGTTTGCTCGCTGTACGCAACGGAGACCTGCACCGCGCATTTGTCGTTGAACCCGATTCCCGAGTCCGGTGGAACGAATTTCGCGTCCGACAAAGTCACGATCGGGCCGGGCTTTTCCTCGGCCGGCTCGTCGGCTGCCGCGGGTTCTTCCTTGCCGTCGTCTTGCACGGGCTTTGTGAAAAAGCCCGGGTCGTTGATGTCATGCCAGGGTTCGGACATACGGATAGCGCTCCTTAGTAAGGATTTTTTGCCAAGGCCCTTTTCTAAAATACGAAACGAAAACGGGCGATGCCACTCTCTTGTAGAGATGAAAGGAAACGGCGGCGGATCATCGGCTGCGGCAACGGCCATGCGTGAGGAATACATCCGATACGATAGTTGGAATTGTCATTTCACATATTTGACAAAATAGACTCCATCCGTGGCAATCGAGGAAGGCAAGGAGCCATGGGCATGGTCACACTTGTCGATCCTGCAAATCTTCGTTCCATTTATGCTGAACACTTCCGCTCCTTTTGTGTCCGGCGGGAGCGCAATATTTCTGTTTGTCCGCGAGACATGTATCCACTTTCCTGCAGATCCCGAAATCTTTGTTTCGCGATTACCACCGTTATTCGCTGAAACGACAGCCGTGGGAATGGCCGCAATCAGCGAAACGCCTTCCCCTGCCAGAAGGAACGCGCCGTGGCCTTCCGGAATTGAAGTTGCCATAGTCGGGCTGCCGGGCTGGTTGCTCCACGGCTGCCCATAGCCGACTCTCCCGTTCGTGTCCACAACCTTGACAAGCGCTGACCAGGCCTTGCGGATGGTGGGGACAAATGTGCCTGTATCCAATATCCCCCACGATACGCCGAGCGCCATTGCGTAGGCGAAAAACGAGGTACAGCTTGACTCGGGGTTCGGAAACTCGGTCGGCTCGAAAAGGCTCGTACGCCACATTCCGTCGGGCTGCTGCTTGCTGCGAATGGTATCGCAGAACATCTTGAATGTCGCCTCCCATGCAGGCCTGTATTTGGAACCCGCGGGCATGTATTGCAAGGCGCGAACAAGGCCGCCCAGCACCCAGGCGTTTCCCGGGCCCCAGAACTGGGGATATCCGTCGGGCGTTTTCTTGAACGACGGAAGCGTATTCCAGTACCAGAGCTTGTAGGTGGTGTCCTGGTAATCATTTTCCGCTCCGCGGAACATGACGTTGAGGGAATCGTAGTACATGGAATCTCCGGTAATGTACCCCATCATGGCAAAATCCGGCAGACCCATATACACTGCGTCCTGCCATCCGAAAAGATGGTTGACGGGCTGTTGCAGGATCCCGTCGAGAGCGGTCTTTGAAACCTGATATTTGGACGCATTGGCCGGAACGGAGTCGGCAATATACCGCTCGCAGAAGGTCTGGATGCAACACAGGTTATCGCCCGTTCCGCCGCCCCAAGTCCAGTTCCACCTGTTTCCCCACTTGTCGATTGAGTCGAGCCATTGCTGCTCCTTTGTGGTGCGGTACAGGCCCGTGATGCCGGTCATGATGGTGCCGCCGTCCCAATTCTCATTGATTCCGGCGGCAGTGCCGCCGCCCCACGTGGTAAAGGCGTATCTCGCCACCTTGCGCATAATGCTCTTGATGCTGTCGGGGCTGAACTCGTCCGCGCGCGTCGCCTGAGAGATTAACAAAAGCATAACGAGAATGACGGGCGCTCGAAAACCGCTTTTCATGTGGTCCCCCTTCGTACCGTGTAACCGCACCTCTTGAATATAATGATTTTTTTCGTGCGTGCCGTTGATTTGTTCCATTGCCGGCGGTACAGGCCGCCGGCGCGTGAGCCCGGACGCCGATCAGGCGGCGCATCATGCGGGCTCGTATACAAACTGAATACATTAACTGGTTTTCTTCCCCATTTTCCGGTGTATCTCCTCCCCACTTTATGGTAGATTTATCATATATGGAAAAGGTCTTCAAATACATTGATTATCGAAAATTTCTCCTCGATTATTACAGTGAGAAGAAGACCACCACGCATTTTTTTTCCTACCGGTATTTCTCGAACAAGGCAGGCATCAAGTCGCCGGTGTTCCTCAAGCAGGTGATTGAGGGCGAGCGCAATCTCACCCTGCAAACCATCGACAAGTTCATCGGCGCGCTCAATCTTACCAAAAAGGAAGCAACGTTCTTCCGGCACCTGGTCCAGTTCAACCAGTCGACAACGGCGATCGAAAAGCAGGAGCATTACAGCGTCATGCTGTCGATGATGGACTACGTCAACGAGCACCGGCTTTCGGCGGACCAGTATGTTTATTTCGACGCGTGGTTCAACAGCGCGGTGCGCGAGCTGATCTGCCTGTACGATTTCCGCGACAACTGGGACCTGCTTGCACGAAGCGTGCGGCCGGCCATTACGCCGCGCGAGGCGAAACAGTCGGTGGAACTGCTCGTGAGGCTCAACCTGGTCAAGAAACAGAAAAACGGCTCCTACAAGCAGACCAATTCGGCCATAACCAGCGGCAGCGAGGTCCTCTCCCTGGCACGGCGTTCCTTCAACAGCACCATGCTCCTGCTGGCCCGCGATTCCAATGAATCACTTCCGCCCGACGTGAGGAACATCTCGGGCGTCACCCTGGGCATTTCAAAGGCGTGCTACGAAGTGCTCATCGCCGAACTCTCCGCATTCAAGGAACGGGTCATCTCTATTGTCAACAGGGATGAGGGAAGCAGCAGAGTGTACCAGTTCAATTTCCAGCTCTTTCCGCTGAGTGAAGACACAAACGACATCAAGATGAGCGACAAGGGGACCGCCGTATGAGAGCGTTCCTCATAGCCGCAGCCGCGTTCAGCCTCGTGATTTCCTGCCAGCGCACCGCAGACCTCGCCGGCGGCACCAGTTCGTCGGAAAACGCAAAAGTCAACGGCACCATAACCGATGTCACGGGCGCTCCGGCGTCCGGCGCGCGGGTGATGCTTCTACCGTCCGGCTTCAATCCGGCCCTGGGCCAGCTTGGCAAAAACATCGCCCGCGACACGACCGACGGCTCGGGCGCCTATGCGTTCGACGGCGTCGCCCCGGGAACCTACAATATCCAAGCGATGAACGCCGCCAACGGCACGTCGCTCCTCATCACCGGAATCGCCCTCAATGCCAGAGACTCCCTCACCGTTTCGCCGGACACGCTCCGGCGGCCCGGCACCATCATCGTGGTGTTCAACAACGCTCCCGATTCTTCGGCACTCAATGTTTACATTCCCGGAACCACCCGGTTTGAAACCGTTTCGGCAAACGCCACCTCCGTTGCAATCGATTCGGTTCCGTACGGAACCATTCCTTCCGTCCTCATGCAGAAAAACGGAACGTCGGCGCCGGTTCTTGTCGGCAGCAACGTGAGCGTCCAGCCGTCCGACACCACGTATCTTTCGAATTCGGCGAAAATCTATATCAACACCTCCTCGACAGGCGCCGACGTTTCCGAAACAATAACCCATTTCCCCCTGCTCGTTCGCCTGGATTCCACGTTTGCTTTCGGCCAGGCCAGGCCCGACGGCGGCGACATCCGGTTTGCAAAGCAGGACGGTACGCCGCTCAATTACGAAATTGCTCAATGGGACACTGCGGCCAGACAGGCCGCCGTGTGGGTTTCGGTGGATACCGTGTACCCGAATTCCTACACGCAGCACATCACCATGTCGTGGGGATATTCCACCTTGCAAAGCGCGTCGAACTCTGCGGCGGTTTTCAATACCTCCTTCGGTTTTGCCGGAGTGTGGCACCTCGAAGACGCCAACACGGCAGTGGGAACGGCCAACGCCTTTAAAGACGCAACGAACAACGGGGCCTGGGGGTCCAACTTCATCACCGCGGTCGACCGGGACGGCGTCGTCGGGCTGGGCCATGATTTCAACGGATCGGATTATATCCTGGTGAGCAAACAGATCCTGTCGATGGCGTCGGGCGACTTTACCATTGCGCTGTGGGCTAACCTGCGCAGGGAACGAGGCGCGCTGGTCTCAAAGGACACCGCGACCTCCCAGGATTCGTGCGCGCGGCAATTGTACCTCGGTGATGCTCCGGGCGATTCGAGCGGCCTGTACCCGACGTTCGGCGGGAAGGCCTGCGGCGCCGCAACGGCGAATGCGGCCGTGTCGCTCAACGCGTGGCATTACCTTGCGTTTACGTGGAGCAACGGTTCGAAGACGCCGTTGTTCTATATCGACGGCGTGCAAACAGGACTGGCGGCCAACTCCCTTTCTTCGGGCTGCCCCGACAATCCGAGGGACAGGATCGTTATCGGGTACGATGTCCAGTACCTGTTCGGCTATCTTGACGAAATACATATTTCCGATGCGGCCCGGTCGGCCGGCTGGATAAAACTCTCGTACGAAAATCAGCGGCCGGGCCAGACGCTCGTTACCATTGTGCGCTGACGGATACGCCGGCGCCGGCCGGGAACATTCTTTGACAGTGTAAGCCAAGCTACCTGGGGCCGCTCACTTCTGTATTTGAGTGACGTGGGTTTTTTGCAGGCAGAGGGGGGTCTGCTGCAGACGACGCATTTGGCTCCAGGTGCTTGTGCTTTTCCCGCCGCCATACGGGGCGGGCATTCTTAAAACGCAAATTACCGGTACTCGTGCGCTATTCCTGTGCGTGGTTACCGGCCAGAAACCTCTTCCCGTTTGCGGAGGATGCTCGCCTCTTCTTTCCGCCGCAGCCGTCTCAGCCCCTTTATCGTACCGCCGGCCTCTCACTTGGTTGTGGTACGAAGGGCTTCTATTGCGTATATTTCCAATCGGTTCCAATCGCATCCGATAGTGCGTTGTTGCAGGCCCGTGCTTCAATGCCGGACCCCGTAAGAAATATTTGGCGCGAGGCGCCTTGCTCCGGCAGGGGCATTTCTGCACGAACTTCATCATCCGAATCTCGATGGTACCGATGAAACCAAATCCAGCGATTGCAACGGCGTGTCTCCTGCTTTTCGCTCTGGCGTTCCGCGCACCCTGCGTTACCTATAATTTCGTGTATATCAATTTCTTTACCCAGGACGTGGTGGAAAGCGGCCCCAGCGCGGTTTTCAATTATTTCCCCTTCAAATTTGCCGACGAGAAGGCGGCCATCGCCGGTGTAAATCTCAATTACATCAGGAACAATGAGGCGCTCGCAACCGTTCCCATGGCCAGAACGGGAGACCATTTCACCGCGACCGTGTCCGCGCCGGGCGCCGCCTCAACTGTCGATTTCTACTACACGCTCGTATGCTCGCCGCTTGCCGGAACCGGAACCTTTTCCGATGATACGAAATGGTTCACGAAGGTGATGGGAAGCCAATTCGACCCTGCGCCGGCTTTCCCACTTGTTGTCCAGTCGAGCGGGCGCCTGCGCACCGGCCACGAAAACCAATACTGGTCGGACCTATTCCCCGGCGCGGACTATCTGAACACCGTGTACACCCTTATCTTCAAGGACTACGGCGACAGCATAGAGTTCGCCGTTTTCCCATACATCAACAGCAGCAGTCTGGAGCTTCTTGCATTCAACCACAGTGTGGTGGATTCCGTGTGCAAACGCGCGGAGTTCGCCCTTAACATGGGAAGCTCCACCAATTTCCTCGCTGAGCAGCACACGGGTCCCACGCCCAAATTCCCCCAGGGGTCGCCGTACGGGGCCGCAACCCCGTGGTACACCGCAACCGTTTCTGCAGTTACCTCCGGGGAGCTCGTGGACTTCGAGCTTTCGGTGACCGATGCTGCGGGAACGAACACCTATCCCTCGGTAGTATACCGGTACTACGTGGGCAGCGGGAAGCTCGGGCAGGAATATCAACATCCCTGGGCCAACGCCGCCGGCGACGCTTCCATCAGTTCCGTTACGCAACCCGCGTTCGGTTTTTCACAGCATGTGGTGAATACCTTGCCCGGAAGATCGCTGGTTTTCCTGGCAGGCAAAACGATTTTTGACACCGACTGGAAGACTTCCTTTCTGCGCGCGGCAGCCTCCGGACCGGATTGTAACGGGAACGCCGGCGCCCCGCTGCTTGACAAGAGCCCCTTTTTCGTTTCCGGAGCGCTCGGGCCCAAATACCTTCAGGAAAGCTGCTTTGAATGCCACCACGAAGCCGGGCCGGGGCATCCGGCGGACAGCGCAGGCGACTCGCTCCAGGCAATCGTGTTCCTGGGAGAAAAGGGGCCAAACGGGATTTCCCCGCATCCTCTGTACGGCGACATGCTCCATTGCAAGACCGCCGACGGCACCCCGCCTGACGGGAACGTGCAGGTAACGTATACCAGCATCGGAGGCGCGTTCAACGACGGCACCTCCTTTACGTTGCGGAAGCCAGTTGTCAATCTTGTCAACCTGTCGCAGGGACCTTTGGACAGCAACACGGTGTACTCCTACCGGGTGAGCCCTTTCCTGTGCGGTGCAGGCCTTCTTGAGGCGATTCCCGACGACACCATCATGAGCCATGCAGACCAAAACGACCAGAATGGCGACGGCATTTCCGGCAGACCGGCCATGGCCCTGGACCCCGTGGACGGAACAACCCGCATAGGCAGGTTCGGATACAAGGCATCCATGCCGAGCCTCAAAGGGCAGATAGCCTATCTCGCCAACAGGTGCCTTGGCCTTACCAACCAATATTTCCCCGTTGACGGAAGCGGCGCTTCCGGCGTGGAGATTCCGGACTCCGGCCTGACGGCCCTGGTTTCCTTTGCCGCCCTTCTTGCCCCGCCGCCGAGAAACAACTGGCGGGATTCCTCGGCGATCCGCGGCAAGGCGCTCTTTGAGAAATCGGGCTGTGCGGCGTGCCATGTACCCGCGACCCGTACGGGAGGCGGCAACCTGTTCCCTGAACTTGACAACCTGGAAATCCAGCCGTTTTCCGACCTCCTTCTGCACGACATGGGCCCGGACCTAGCCGACAAATACGGCCAGGGCAGCGCCCTTGGATCGGAATGGCGCACCGCCCCTC
>Ga0181527_1002572_pt1 | contig 16904 bp, 14 predicted proteins | sample PEATcosm2014_Bin_30_FD_119762 | JGI IMG/M metagenome (GOLD analysis project Ga0181527, IMG submission 119762) | Peatland microbial communities from MTU Mesocosm Facility, Houghton, MI, USA - PEATcosm2014_Bin06_60_metaG | ecosystem: Environmental > Terrestrial > Soil > Wetlands > Peat | place...
AGCCAGCCTAAGAGAAACGCAAAAACAAGTCGACGCGTTGAAAGCTCAGTCAACCGGTGAAGCGGTTCGAGAAGAGGTTCGCAGAATCCTAAAGGAACAAGGCCCGGAACTACTCAGAGAACTAGCGAAAGAAGTCTAGTAATTACTTGGATTTCCTTTTCGTTCCCTTGACAGACTTGTCGCCCAACGCTACTCTAGCGAATGCGTATGAAAGCGCTGTGAAATAGGTCAGTCTCGTGAATCTCGCGGAGATGAAAGCTATCCGGTCTTCTATTGATGATTTCGTGCTGTCGATTCCAGGCATATCCAGTAGATCAGAGAAGGCTTCAGTTTCGTCTCCGAGAATGCCCGCGAGTTTTGAGTTTAATTTCTTGTAATGCGTAGTCCCGAGCCGTTCTTTTGTCTTAGTCCATTTCGACACGGGAACACCGATTATCGTTGTCAAAACGCGCAATAAGCGGTCATGATCTGCCTGCGTTTCGTAGTGGATTTGAATTCCTCCCTTACTACCGATGTGGGCAATAGCCGAGTTCAGGTATACGTAACAGATACCCGGTGGACCTGCTTCTGAATCATAGCGGACCTCGAGGTCTTTCTTGACCTGTTGGCGCTCACGCAGGTCAGCCACTATGCGGTCAAAGTCCACACTAGGCACTCGATAGACGACCTCACTTCGAGCATACCTAGGTTCAGCCATGACGATCCGAAAACTACCATGGTATGGGTTGACTATTTTAGACTAGCAGGTTTGGCTAAACTTGAAGGAGCAAAAGACCGCTATCGGCATCTACATTCCCCAAAAAATCTTGACAGTCATTGACGAGCAACGTGGGCGAATCAGTCGGTCGAGTTTTCTGGTGATGATCATAGAGGACGCCGTGAAACGCGGCATTGACATTGAGAAACTCGTAGCTGGAGAGTGCTAAGACTGGATTCCTCAATCCTCGCCAACATAATCAAAACGCTGCGAGAGGCAGGATGGATAGTGGAACCGCCTAGACAGAAAGAAAGTGGCAGAGGCCCCCCGGCCTCCACCCCGAAGGATCGCGCGGAATCCCCAGGCTCTCGGAAGGAGACTAAGCGCAATGGATAAGCCTCTAGAAAGTTCTACTTCTACGTTTCGGCCTAATCGAACCTCTGATCTGGGCCGTTGTCTAACTTGTGGAACGGTTATCGTTCATTTTCAGAGAGCCACAGGCGCATGGCTTGATGATGGCGGCCGGTCACATTCGGAGCATGAGATCGAGTTCTCCCAAGAAATAGAAAACCAAACCCCTGATCCTCAAGTTACTGAGGATAAGACGCCGCCGAAAATTGCCCAAAGAATCACTGAGGCTGGATTCTACTATCGACTACGATCGGGCGGGGAAGAGATTGGACCTTTTACAATAGCCAGCGAACAGGATCCCCAATGCGATAACGGAATCGCGGAGAAGTTAGGTGTCGACTTAAAGGAGGTTCTCAAGGCTCGGCTCTGGGAGATTGAGAGGCCGACAACCTTCCAAGAAGTGGCTGAAATCCAAAGTTCAACAGTCCGCGAGGACCTTGCGAACAAGCTCATTCTGTTCTGCGCTGGAGTCTTGACTTTCACTCAGGAAGATGAAATCAACATTTTGATGAGCGGCGAGGCAAGCGGCGGGAAATCATACAACGCACTCGAAGCAGCAAGCTACTTCCCCAAAGATACCGTCATGACAATCGCGACAGCTTCACCCAAATCCTTCTATCATCAAGGCGTTTGGGATGAAGAAAGACACCTCTTGGTGGTCGATCTGAGAGGGAAGATCATAGTATTCCTAGACCAACCTCACTACATGCTGATGGAAGCTCTGCGACCTCTGGCGAGTCATGACCAGAGGGAATTGATTTACAAGATAACTGACAAGAACAGGAAAGGTCAGAATCGCACCAAGACCGTTCTCATCCTGGGTTTTCCCAGCCTGATCTTCTGCGCCGCAAAACTCAGCTTGGAGGACCAGGAAAGGACACGTTCATTCGTCTTGAGCTCTGAGACAACGTCAGCGAAGCTTGAGGAAAGCCTACGATTACTGGTGGCTAAGGTAGGAAATCGGGAGGCTTTCAGACAGTGGCTTGAGTTACATCCACGGAGGCGCTGGCTTAAGGCACGCGTCGAAAGAATACGTGAAGCAGGTATCCAAGAAATCGTTATTTCAGATCAGGACGATATTCTCAGACGATTCCTAAAGGGCCGCGAACATTTAGCGCCCCGCCATCAGCGAGACTTACCGAAAATCGTAGCCCTTGTCAAAGCTCACGCATTGCTAAACTGGGCCCATCGAAAACGCTTGAATTCGTCCACGATAGAGGCAAACCTGGAAGACATTGAAGCGGGGTTCTGGCTTTACGGTCTAGTAGCTGAAGCGAACGAGCTCGGCCTATCCCCTCAAGTGTATGAAATGTACCGAGACATCATCAAACCTAACCTGTCAGTAACCGACCCGCTGCGAAAGGAACGAATTGCAGGACTCTACTTCAAAATGCAAGGTCGACGCCTCGGCTGGAAGCAGCTTGAAAGAGGGATACTGCCAGCGCTGGAAGCTTCTGGTCTGATCTGCCTTCAACCGGATCCCACGGACCGTCGGCGAATGGTCGTGTACCCCCCAGATGAGGGCAATATATCTCCGTTCGAACCTAACCAAAACAATGTAGACCCTATCAGGGGGGACCGCCCCACCATTCAGGACACCGCACCCAAACTCACGGGAACACTAGACACCGCACTATCCACAGAGAGAGACAACACAAGGCAAAGAGACGACTTAGGAAGCGTAAACCATGGCTAAGCCTCGTCGTGGGCTCCAATTGTTTGGATGCCTGCCCCCCACCAGGCTAGGGGGGAGGGGGTATTTTCTTGAGGGGTAAAAGACTCAGTGGCTGCTTGAACCGGCTGGGAAGGAACCTTGACTCATTGGACGAAAGCATTGAAGACGCTCGCAAGGCGCCGAAAGGCGAGAAACCTTCAGACAAACGCGCTAGGATGAAGCTTCTCAGAGACGTGATCGAACTTCAAAACCAGACGCTACTAGCCGCCAAAAGTCACTTGTTGGGCAGAGATGAAACTGGGAGTCCGGTTGAACCGCCAAACTGGTTTGATGACAATGACGGAAGTGACACGTGGAAAGAACAGACACACAGAAAGAACAGAACAACGGTTCAATATATGCGGGCCATCACACATAGCACGAGACTGCTATGACGGACACACGCACACACACGACCTTGCTTCCTTTGTCTGAGGAGAATGATGCTGAAACCGTAATCGGTGCGGAAGGAGAGAACGCGTTTGCCTCGCATGCTCAGAGGCTCAGGGTCAGGCGTCTTCGATGGTTGTACAGGTTCATTGAAGAAAACCATGGGCTCACTGGCGAAGACTTGAGGTATATGTTGATGGCTAGGTTTGGCTTGAGTTCTCGAACCTCAGGCGAGTACATCAGAACCCTGGCAGGTGCCCACCTCATCGTGAACGAGTACGGCCGCTGGGTAAGCAGAAAGCAATTCTTCGAAAACCAAACTCAAGCTACGCAGTTGGCAACCTCCCCTAGACAGAAGTCTGCCGAACACTAATTTCTAAGTAATCTCAGACGGTCTAGCGTGAGAGTCAAGTGTTACTGTTACTTGATGGTCCATGAAAGTATTCAACTGACAACCGATTTGATTTCCAAGAAGAGTTTTCCAAGACTTCGACCTGTCTCTGTTAAAGAATAATTTGATTGAATCGGTCTGGTGGGAACAACTTTTCTGGTCACTAAGCCTTCATCCATTAGGTCGTTCAGGTTGGAGGCCAATGTGCCGCGGCTTCGGATAAGTTTCTCAAGCTCGCTATGCCGCGTCTGACCCTTCTCATGCAGGTAAATCAATATCTTGACCGATGGGAACTCAACTACTTGGGAGACCTTCACTTAGCTTACCGAGAGGAAGTGAGGTAAGTTCTCGTAAGAAGCGATAACACGTCTCACCGTACTAAGCTCGTCTCAGAGTGTCTTTAAATTGTCAGCAAACCCATGTATTATAGCAAGACCTAATCAGTCAAGCGTGATACTAGAAGGACTATTTTGCTTGCAAGGCGAACAAGTGGGAATCGTAACGAAAATGGAGATTAAACCATGAAGAAATTCAATGTTCTCTTAGTGTACGCTGCCGTAATTACGGTAGCTTTTGCGGCGGTGTTGGGTACGATTCATCCGTACTCTCCATCCGCCCCGACCATCCAGACCGTTACTCAAGCCGTCACCGTTACGCAACAGGAAACCGTAACGCAAAACATGGGACTTATTTATGTCGGCTCAGTTTCTAATTTCTCTCAACCCAAGAACTTAACTTACGGAATGATACAAATTCAATACTACCCGAATACGGGTGTGGATGTTCACGGGCCGTCATCCGCACGGGTTCTAATGGTGATTCGTTATCGAGGTTTCTACAACACGATAATTCTCACACCTGTCCAAAACAACACTCCTTATGGGTATTTGTGGTGGGGTTCTGTTCCGCAGGGTACTACGGAGTTAGATTTCTACATTCTAAATTGACCTATGCGCAGGTGTTCTGGTGTAAAAGATAGGGGAAACGCGAACGGAATGTTCGAAGGAGGAACTCTTTTGGTGAGGCCACTTGTCTAAGACGGTCCTAGAGATTCTGCTGTTGACCGTACTTGTTGGTAGTTATTGACGTAGCCACTAATGTTAGTCGCCTTAATGTGACTCGATTAGCTGCGGAGCAACGAGTGTCTGCTTACCAACAACAGCAGCAGGCACGCGGACTTTTTGGAGAGAACACTACCGAAGTTGTCAGCATTTCTTTTATCAACGGCAATTATACGTTAATCAACAATGCCCCATACAATTATCTAACATTGGGTTACTTTCAACAGTGTTCTGAGACCGGGGCAACGAACTATCTTGAGGGACAGCAATGCCTCACCCAAGACGTCTTTCTTGTCGCTACTAACAATGCGACTACTTTGGCTAGAGGCAATAGAGAGAACCCTTACTGGCAGGTTCTGCCTAACCTCTGGAGACCTCAAGGATTCCCGTGGTGGAACAACGGGAACTATCTCCGCCTACCGCTTAGCACAGCAACGGGCCAACATATTTACTGGCATCTGTACATCTTTCTCGTGACCTGCCCAACCTACCCGGGTTGTGGTTTTTGAGGGCGTGTGGTGGTAATCGCTGCGGGTTCGACGTCAATCTACGTCGCATTTCAAGCAGCGATGCGGCCCTCAGAGACCAAAGGATGAAACCTCTTCAGGAGTCACTTCCACGATGACATGCTTAACCTTCAAAATCTCCGGAAGCATCTTTCTTCCCTCTTCATTGCCGAGATACCTAACCGCTTGTCGCTCAGTTTCCTTCTCAATGTCCCCTTGATCGTTGATCTTTGCCTTTCCTTTCACGAGGACGTACTCGTAAGCGTCGTCAATCAGTAGGCTAACTCGCTCGTCTCTTCTCATGTTCCGGGCTTTCACACTTTTCTCGGGCGTACAGATCATGAACTTGCCCCGCTCATACCTGAACCATACTGGCACCACGTGAGCTGAACCATCCTTCTGAATAGTCGCGATTTTGCCCATGACTGGTCTTTCTACCAAGTCGATCTCCTTCGCTTGCAACGTTGAACGAACTTGGGTTGTCAGGATACTCACCTGCCATTACGTTTAGAGAACATACTTGATTCCTTATCGTTGCTTCGCTTTTCAGGTTTATATGTGAAGAACTTGTGTGATAGGAAGTTGCTTGCCGACGTTACTACTGTTGCGACCCAGCTCGAATACAGGTACCAAATGTGGACGTATGTAGTTAGGGCGTAGAGGATTGTGGTCGCTAAGCCGAGTCCCGCGCCCCAGATAATCCAGTGTACTGCGAACTGTGTTTTCGTGCTGTAAGCCGCCCTTGTTCCGTCAATTTTGAACGCTCAGTACTTGTACCCTGTGAAGGCCGCTATCTGAGTGATTACCGCAGCCGCCCAGTTGGAATATATGTAATACACGTGAAGAAACTCTGTAAGCGAATACAGTATAGCTGAACCGAATATTTGCCCCGTGCCACCCACAACGCAGAACTTCACAGCCTGCGGCCCGAACTGCGTCCATAACCTGCGAGGGGAATATTCCATGTGCTTCCCGTTCTCGATTCATTATCGTCTTTCATGTCGTTGCTTTGCAGCAGACAATTACGTCCCCGATTCCTCTTGTTGGCCTTGTTGAATATTTGCGCCGCAATTCGGACAATTCAAAGCAACAAGTTGTGTCATACCCATTGCTGATTCAGCACCATGAAAAACTTGGCTAATGTTTTACATTTCCTTAGTGTTCCCTAAGTTACTGAAGTTCAGTGACATCGTTTGGTAGAGATCTAAGAGCGTAGCTTTTTCTGATGCGAAGTCCTTATCGCCATCTTCCCAACGCTCTCCCGCTATGCCTATTCCTGTTGCTGATGCTAAGAAGTCCCAGGTTCATACTTTACCCAGCTACCTTACCCAATTCCCGAAGAAGAAACTCGATGATGAATCACCAAATTATTCAATGAAACATCGCATAACGAGTTTTCTGGCGACGCATAAGGATGAAGCGTTCGCATTGGAGGAACTCTGAAAAAGTCGTTCCTACGGAAAACGTAGAATTTGCACGACCGACCGACTTCTATCGCAAATGGTTGTGTGAGTTATTTGATGAACGCAATATATTCGCGGGCAAGAAAGATGAGCAAATCTACTTCTATTATGAATCCCTCGAAACTTCACGGAACCCGAAAGCTTAACACGAAATTCTATTCTTCTTCCATGAACAAAGCATCTCAAGCAACCTCTTTGGCATTTGTGAACATATTTGGTCTAGACTCAACCACGGCAGGCGCGGTTCTCTTTGTGTCCGATGGAGAAACCTCTCGATCAGATGAGGTGCAGTGCCCAGCCGCATCTGTTGGGTGAAGAAGTTGATGCACATAACGCCGCGAATTGTATGGGCATGAGACAACCTCAACAGCTTTGATCTTAACTTGGTCGCTCATTTCTGAAGCAACTTCTCACAAACTATGCTAGCGAGTTGTTCGTAACATATAGGCATTGATCTTGTAAAGCTGCTTCTCCGATTAGTCGCGGAACCTCGTACATCTCATCCCGGATCAGTGAGGAATCATCGGACATTTTTTCGGGAGGAATCTCAGGGTGAATCACATCAGGGAGAACTCGTTAGAAAACTGGATCTCTTCACCGGTAAAGAGTTGATGCTACAGAAGGTTAACTACGTAGGGAAAACTTCTATCGATTTGCCGTATTTTGTCCTATCTTGTGGCACCGAAACTCATTTAGGGGTGGGCATTGGTAGCTAGGATTCATGCCAGACAGATGGAAACCCACCGTAATACATGCGGAAGAGTCACCATTTATCCTAGCGTCAAGTGGAGTCCCAGTAAAACGGTTGATAACGAAAGCTAAGCACGGGTCAGAGATAATTCTGGGTATCTGTGAAATGAAACCCGACGAGGAGTCGATTTTTTGGTCCAGTGAGTTGAACAAGAAGATGGACGATTTGGCCAAGACGCCTGAAAAGTTCAAGGACAGACCTGATATCGTTCATTACGGAGCGTGGCACGAAGTATACTATGTCGTGAAGGGAGACCTTATCCTTCGATACGGCCCTAGTGAAGCAAAGATGGAAAGCTTAACGCTCAAGGGAGGAGACGCTGTCTGCCTCTCCCCCGGATGGATTTACAGAATAAAGAATACTGGAAAGGAAAACGCATTCTTCGTTTGGGCCGGAACCCCACCACTCTCCTGACTGGACGACTTAGTCACTCATTTCATTTCCGCGCGCAGCAGATCGATGGCTTCACAAAGTGTGATAGAGAGAAGTTTGCACTCTGCCGCCGCCATATTCTCCGCAAACCTCAACTTTGATTCAACAGAACTGAGATCATATCGCACATCAACGAATGCAGGCTTTCTTGCAAAGTAACTTATGAAGGACTTTAGTACGGGGTCCCAAGTTGCTGCCCTGATAGACTTCAGATGAGTCACCACTTGCGTTAACTCAGTTACGTCGTCCAGGATTCTGAGTGTCGGGAGGGTGGACTCTTCAAGGCCAAACTCGGAGATGACAGCTCCGACAAACAAGGGATTGAGCCTTCCCGACAAAACTCTGCCGACACGACTTAGTTTTTGCGCAAGCTCCTTGCTCCTCTTGACCATCCGAAAGGATCTATTGTAAGAGCCGGCGAGTTCTTCCCATAAGCTCTTGAGCTTGATTAGGTCAATGCTGTCACTAACTCTTCCGGTCCAACTATCGAGACCAGGATTGGCCTTCATCGCCTCGTGCGGTGTCATAATGCCCGACATGGAACGGTCCTCGTTCCCCCGCACGATCAACTCGGCATAGTTTCCGAAGTCGTAAGGAAGAAGACGGTTGCGAGCGAGTCGACCCACCATAAGTGTAGCGAGCTTCATCGATGTGAGAAACTTGTTTCTATCGATTATTGTAGGCACGTCCTGGCTAGTGTGGTACTCATTGTACGATGCCCACATCAAGCAGATTGCAGGAAGACCATACATGGTGAAAACAAACGTCTCTTGCCAAGTGGAGGGAGGAACCTTGCGTACGTAGTCTCGAATATGAAGCTCTTGCGCGAGAGACGAGGCGAACGTGGCTAGTTCCGGGGTCGCCTCAACGTACAGCCTCTCTCCGTTACCTGTGATATCTCCGTTAACGACGCCGACGGTCCTCCTAATTCGTTCGGGATGCCCATCAATGTACGCCGCCGCACCTTTCAAGTAGTAAAGCCACGATAAATCCCCTGCTTCTTCTGACCCTGTGAAAAGAAAACGAATTCCTCGCTCGCTTTCGATTTCACTGAACAGCTCGGCCATCTGAAGAACGATCGAAACAGTCGAAGCGTTGTCGTTTGCCCCTTTGTACCAACAATCGACATGAGCTAACGCGATCACCTCTTCGTCAGCCCGTCCTTTTTTAAGCGCAGACAGGTTCATTGAATTCGCTACGAGATTGTACTGGGCTCTGATTCTGAGCCTTCCTCTGAGCTGCGCTCTATTCGCTCTTGAGGAGAGTCGTCTGTGGTCCTTCAGCGCAATCATGGTCACTGGAATCCTGAGAGGGTAGCCATCAACCCCGAAGGCCTCAAACCTTAACAAATGCGGCACGGTGAATCCTATGATCACTGCCGCCGCACCGTTTACTAACGCGTTCCAATAGAGCCGTCTCATGTTTGCCGAGCCCCACTCAACGAGCACAAGCTTCCCTCTGACATCTTTTGCTACGTACTCGTCTTCGCGTCCACTTCTAAGGCAGACAAGCTCACCTTCAGCTTCCACAGGAGGTGAATAGCCGAATGTCAAGGCCCTTATTCTCTGCCCATTCACCACCAATTCCGATTTGAGATCCTGCCATCCCACAATCCTGAAATTATCCTCTTCGATCTTGTAGCCTAAGTCTTCGAGCCTGTTTCCAATCCAGGAAAACGCCTTTCGCTCACCTTCAGTTCCCGGAGCACGCGGGCCCAGAGCCACTATCGTGCGAACGTCACGCAACGCCTTTCTTGGGTCCAATGATCGAAGCAACGCAGCCTCAGAGCGATTCAATTCTTGACACCACGACACAACTCTTGCGCTTGAAAGGACATTTTTTTTGCTGAATGAAAAAGAGGTCGTCAGCCTGACGTGAGTTGATAGGCCCGAACTCCCTTGTCGTCAAGTTCAACAACTACGCCGCGGAGTATGCCTTCGCTGTACTCGCTCCCAGGGTTTATGCAAAGCGTTCTTCCAATCCTCACGGCTCCTCGGCTTTCATGAATGTGTCCATGCAGCCCAAGAAGCGGCTGGTATTTTTCAATGGCAAGACGCACTGAACTACTGCCGGCTCCGTGTTCCACTGTCTTCCCTTGGACTTGAATCGGTCTTGGCGGGTAGACAGAGTCGTCTAATTTGGGGCATGTGTCAAGCTGTGAGTCCTTCGGTGGGACATGAAGGTTGAATATGCACTTCTTCATGTCTTGGACACTGGTGATCATGGCTTGTATCTTCTCGTCTAATACTTCCTCGCTTACCTCTCTCGGTGTTTTCCAGGGAGTTGGATTGCTAAAGCCCAAGCTGACCATTTCTCGTGAATCGTCAATCTTCACTACTTCACCTTCGGGGTCGACAATAACGTTCGAGCTATGCAAAATGCCTTCGATCTCAAATGGGTCGTCGTTTCCGCCTGTGATGAAGACCTTTGTTGCCGTACTTCGCAACCGATCCTCAATCAACCTGACCCAGCCTTCGAGCCTCTCCTTCATTAATCTAGAAAACACATCCTCTGCCGCCTTCTTATCCGTGCTCAATTTCTCCAACTCATTTTGATTGCACCGATAAGGGTAGTACCCACTGTTTCTCATATCGTTCTCATACTTCTCTAGCTCCACATCACCATGCAATTCCACTTTACTCTGATAATAGTAAGCGATGGCATCCGTTCCCTGTCTCACAATTGGAACCACCATCTTTCCAGTCATGTCTCCACCAAGGATCAACACGTCGGCCCCATAGTACTTGCCAGCATTCACAAATTTCCGGAACACCCTGTCTGAACCATGGACGTCAGTTGCGAAGAAAAGTCTCATGGTGATTGCGCCGCCTCTGTTTTCCCGACATGCTATACTGTTTTGAGCCACTAGTTTCTCAGCTAGTGGACCTCACCGAGTGACGTCCGGACTCGACTCCTAGATTATGCGGGTGGAACTTCTTTGAAAGCAAGTGAGAGGAGAGGGCCTCCTCTGATTTTTGCCGCTATATAGACCAGCGCGATTACCACAACGATTCCTATGCCTAAGGCTATTGAAAAGGGTGAATTTGCTCCGTAGACCGAATCGGTTAGCATTGCGTAGACAATCGCGAGCATCATGAACATTGTCAGAACCCCTAATGCGACGAGTCTGATTCCTTTTATGGGTGACAACCCGAGCAAGTTCGGCTTGTACTTGACAATTGCAACGATCGACAACCCGACCATGAACGTTGGGATGAGGGAAGATATCCAAGTGTATATCGAGCCCACAAGATAGATGTACGATGCGGTCTGTGGAATATTCACGATAACGAAGAAGATGAGGGCAGCCACGATGGACGTTAGGACGGCGTTCACAGGTCCATGTGTTCTGGGAGATACCTTGGCAAACCATTGAGGTAATAGGCCGTCGAAGGAATAGGCGAACAAACCTCTGGAGACGTACAAGTAAACACCCGGAATGTATAGAAACTGTTGAAGTATAGCCATTACAAGGATAAATGCCCCCAGAGCGGGAGTCGTCGCGATCGCGGTGAGCATATTAGCGTATGGATATGCAGGTAATGGTATTTTGGCATAATCGTTGTACAAGAGGTAGTTCAGAGAGGATAGAAAGTCAAATCCGACCGCATGGTATAGAAGAAGCATACCGGCCGCGAGCAAGCCAACATATATCACGCCGCCACCGACCAATCCGAGAAGCGCAGTTTTCTTAGGATTTCGTATCTCGCCTCCTAACTGCGCGTTCCACTGCATCAGGCCACAAGCCGCGAACAAAGGAAACAGTAGATAAGAGGCGTAGGAAAATGCCGTCTGCACGGGTATAACGAATCCATCACCTTGCGCTGCGGTAACTACCCCATTGTAGTAATTCCCGGGCGCTCCTTTGTACTGCGCAACGAAATTGTTGAATGATATTGCGTAGTTCGCGGGTGACGTTGCTGCTAGGGCAGCCAACATCGCCACATAGCCGACAATCATTATAATGAAAATCACGTTCTGAATCTTGACGTAGAATTTCACAGAGCCCAAGGCGACCAAACCGCCTAACACAATCCATATCCAAGACAAGCCTAGAATCCACGTTGGGCTACTCATCGTCGTTGCCAGTTGATACCAGGATGGGTTGTTAAGAACGACGCCCAAGTAACCGAACAGAATACCGAATCCAAACGCTTGAATCGACACACAAGTGGTCCCTATCAGCATTATCAGTAGCATTGCAAGAGTCAAGTTGCCGATGAAACCGATAGAGGGATGCAAGGCTCGGCTCACGAAAACATAATCCCCACCGCTTCGCGGCATTATGACAACAGTCACGTAATATGTCACGGTGACAGCAATCATCGCCACTAAGTACAGTAGCATTCCTATGATGACATTTCCTCCAATCAGGGGGGCCACGCTGGCGATAAAGAAGAATCCGTAGAAAAGACCGGATACTGCAATACCGTAGAATAGGAAGCTAGCCGACGAAAACTCACGGACAAGTCCTGATGCTTTCCTTACAAACGCAGGCGTCCCAGATTCGGCCAACGAGAATCAACACAGTTAGTTTCCTCCAAGCTCATATAAATTACTTTGGAAGAGGTTCTATTTACAGGCGTGGAAACTGTCCATCTATTCGATACCGAACCCCGTATACTGATACCATATACTGATATGCGGACAAACAACTCAATATCCCCTAAATCAACAACCCTATCGTTGTTTCCTCGGAGAACAACGCCGCCAATCGCCGGAGCAAGTGTGGTAGCAGTAAGACGAAAGAACTCAATGGCGAGATCGTGTTCGAAGACTAGATCGTCATCACTAAAACTAGAGCAAGCAAGATATCAATTTGCCACCTGACGAGAGTCAACCATTTAGTTCCACGAATAGGGTTGCGCACGCTTCAAATGCAAACCAAGAGTAACCGCACAATTGGCCCGCACCGAAACAAGCCTGAGCTACCCGATAACGATCAGCTCTTCGGGCATCTTCGACAAGGTGCGTGCACCGTTCTTCTCCCAGACAATGGTATCTATCAAAGTGGTATTGAACATGCTCTCGAAATTTGTGACCATGCCTTCATCAAAGACGCGGTCTAGATAGTCTGTGTCGCGAAGGTTGAAATAAAACTCGCCCACCCAATCCGGAGGTAGACTTAAACCGAGCTCGTATCCCAACGCCCACCCATCCTGTTCCCAAAGGCCCACATCCTCGTAGTATTTCCGTACGGTCTGATTGACCTCAGCGACAGTCATCCCCGCCTTCGTCTTCTTTCGGATAACCTCGTAAACCCCACTCGCCCGCTTATACTGATCGACCATCCTTGCAGGAGGGTTTCCGCCTACATAGAAGCCTCTTAGCACGTTGCCGTGATATCTGTTTACAACGCCACATAGATCTGCGCACAACACCTCGCCATCTCTTATCCTCTTTCGGGTTGCCATGGAATGACCCCCTGCAAGCGGAACTCCATTAACAACCGGTGCGGTTGAGAAGATTGGGATTAAGGCTGGAAATTCACCGCCCGCAGCCATCATTGCACTCACAACTTCGCCGAACAGTTCGAGCTCGGTCATGCCGGGTTTAAGCTTCTCAATTATCGTACGATGTCCGATATCTGCGATACCCACAGCTTCCTCGATGTATTTGATCTCCTGAGGTGATTTTACCCGTCTAACCTCACGCATAATAGTACTACCATCGACAACCTCACAACCATTATCACGAAAGGCTCGCTCCATCATCATGCTTACCGCCCGATTCGGTACATAACTCCAAAACTCGAGACCGACTGTACCCTTTAACCATCCTTCCCGTCGAAGCTCATTCATAATGAACTCAAGAGTTGGTCTGCCTTCCCTCGAAGAAAAGAACCTATTGTCAGTGGACACTGACGTCATCAGAAGCTGAGACGCTTCGGTCGGATTATCAAAGTGGATACATCGATCGTGATCAACATGGACAGCCGTGCCATAGAGTTGCGGATACCTCATTGGACTGTTGGCCTTATACCAACTTGTATAATATCCGTGAAGGTAGCAAATGGCTTCAGGTGTCGTGATGTACAACAGGTCAATATTCATTTTTCTCATTTGTTCACGAACGCGATTCAACCGGGAATGATATTCGGACAGTTCGAATGGATGTTGAACATATTCTTCGTGACCCTTAATCGCTCTAAAAGCGACGGTATCGAAAGTTCCTGGCGTCAACCCTCTAACATATGACATTTCTGACCTTCCGCTTTACACTTACTGGCCTGCCACTTCATAACACTTGTGAATTGTGGGAGATATTCGCGCGATTTATGGCTCATGCAAATCTCATCGCCGCCATTTCTTCGACAACTGTGCCGACCGCAATAATATCCAAACGTCATTCTGGAATTCAGGAAAATGTTCAGTTCATGGTGAAATAGTGTTGAGCGTCGTTGTTTTCATTTCGATTGAGAATGTTGATTATGAATTAAGAGTAGACACTTGAGCTAGCTACCCACATGTATGCACCCTATTGTGACTGTGGGACGTACTTTCGATCTTGGATACGGTTCCAATATCCCGCAAACTCATTGACCTGGATATACGCGGTCGCTTGCTACTCACCTGCTCTCCTGTCCCGAAATAATTTCTTAGGTATACGCTTTCGATATCACATAGTAGAGTTATCTTGGTACTTGTGATGAGGACGCACAACTATCTGATATTATGATTCTAGCTCCGATTGGGGTCTACGTGGGAAGAGTGAGCCAAGGGATAGGGCTGTGCACTCCGAGAAGTCATTTCTTCTAGCGTCAAGTGAAGTGCGACTAGTCACATAGGGCAATCATGGTCCGAAATGCAGGTGTAGGAAAGAAAAATCGGTGAATGCTCCGTTTATTGGTTCAGCGAATTGAACAAAAGAGTTCAAGGACCGAAATTTCAAGGACGACTAGAAATGGTATATTGGGTGTCCTCAGCATATGTCACTAATCTGATCTAAGAAAATCGACAACAGCTCCTGCGTATACCTTAGCAGCCAAAGTCAAATCTTTCGCTGAAACAGCTTCGTCAAACGAATGCATTCCTCTACCTGCTGGTCCGTAGTTTATGGTGCGTACCCCCATTCTTCTGTAGACGTTAGAATCTCCTGGTCCTGTGGCAATTTGGATGTTAGGCGTGATATTCAGGATTTCCGTCGCATTCTCGCAAACCAGCTTGACTATTCTCTCAGCGGGTGCAGTGAAGGTAGGAGAACCGGCCATCTCTCCAGAAAACCTCTCAAAAGTCGCATCATCTACACCAGCTTTCACGAGAAGTTCATCCAACTTTTGCGCCGCCTTCTCCGTATCCAGACCCATGGGTAAGACCAAGGCCAGTTTGGCTATGCACTTGTCCGGCACAACATTAGTCATGGTTCCCCCCTGAATCTCGCCTATATTTACAACAACATGATCGAGCAATTTCCCAGCTTCTTCCGCTTTCCCTTTGAATCCCTGTCTTGCCATACTCTCAGCCACTATTGCTTTAGAACTCTCTACAACCCCCGACAACTCTGGAGGCGGTGAGATTCTCTCATCGCTGATGCTTCTGATGGCTTCTAGGGCCTTCATCATTTTCTCAATGGCGTTCTCCCCAAGAATAGGGGCAGTCGCGTGAGCTGGAATTCCCTTCGTGGTGACCTTGATCCAATACTCACCCTTCTCACCGATCGATACAGTTGTCAAACCGGTTGGTTCTCCCATGATGCAAGCATCGCCTTGCAACCTCTTTGTCTTGAGTAACCACCATTGTGTGCCGAGGCCATCCTCTACCGCTATCCATTTTTCTTCGTCAGGCGCGATGGCAAGTGTCAAGGTTCCATCAAACTCAATATCGGCATCATGAAACGCCAGATATGTTGTAATAACACTTGCCAAACCACCCTTCATGTCTCCCGCTCCCCTTCCCAGAACATTTCCGTCACGAACCTCACCACAAAAAGGCGGAAAAGACCAACGGCTCTCATCTCCAGTTGGTACAACATCCATATGGCCATAAAGGATCAGTCGTGGAGACGTTGATCTCCCTATCAGGGAGGAGGTTACAGAGACTGCTCCCGAGCCAAAATCGTGGGTCTCAACCTTGGCTCCATTATCTTCCAAGTATCCCTTTATGAACCGCGCAATATCGGTCGTGTTCCCTCCATAAACAGGTGTAATGCTGGGTATCTGAACCAACTTGGAGCATAGGTCTTCTGCCTCATCGCGCTTCGCGTTGAGGCGTTGAAGAAGCCTTTGCTTGGCGTCCATAGCTAGTCGAGCACCAAATTTCGTCTAGAACGTCTCCTTCTAAAAAATTATCTCTCCGCCACTATTACTATGCAGTGAGGGAAGACCAGGCTCATTTTTGACTCGTTGGAGCCAACCCAATGGGGGCAATCCTGTCCAATTCCGGCGTTCTCAGCAATTCTGCCCGTGCTTACTCTCTTCCATCACTGGCTTGATCTCAATGTAGAAATCGACAGACGACGGATCATGTGGTAGCGTTCGATTACGCCAGAAATTCAGCTGGCGCCTTGATTGTCACGGGCATATCTCTCTTCTCCAACTCCTTGAATAACGCGGTCGGATCCAAGCAGTTCTCAGGTGGGAGGACCCCTCTCTTTTCAATCTGCCCTGTGCCGAGCATCTGTGCGACTACTGATGCGGGTATGCCGACGCCGTATTGTGCACTGCTAACCTTCCATTCTTTCTTGGAACGGTAGAAGACTTCGAGTTGAAGTTCAACGGGCCTACCATGTTTCTTTCCGACAACCTCGACTCTTGAACATTCACAGTCCTCCGGAGTCATGTTCTCTGGATGGCCGAGCAGATTCTTGCTTTCAAGGAGTTTGAGAAAGACATCCCGAGGGGATACGGAGATGCCTTTGACCTTCAATGAGTCTCTGCTCATTAACCCGAGTGCCACTATGAGTTGAAAATCCAAGTGCCACCCCTTGGGACCGCCTTCTTTCCAGTTCACGTTCCGAATCCCCTTGTTCTTGAACGATGATGGAAATGTCGCAAGTTCTGAATGCAATGTTGTGAAGACCTCAACCTCACCTATGGGGGGAGGAAACGTGATGTTCTCTCCAAGGGTTATTGGGGGCACTTCCTTGTACG
>Ga0181527_1002573_pt1 | contig 16903 bp, 14 predicted proteins | sample PEATcosm2014_Bin_30_FD_119762 | JGI IMG/M metagenome (GOLD analysis project Ga0181527, IMG submission 119762) | Peatland microbial communities from MTU Mesocosm Facility, Houghton, MI, USA - PEATcosm2014_Bin06_60_metaG | ecosystem: Environmental > Terrestrial > Soil > Wetlands > Peat | place...
GCCATCGCCGCGGAGCTGTTCCGCGAGGCGCGGCTGCGGGGCTTCGAGAAGCTCAACCTGCTGGACATCGGCGGCGGCTTCCCCGCCCCCTACGACGAGACCGTCCGCCCCTTCGAGGAGCTGGCCCGCTTGCTCAACTCCGAAATCAAGCGGCTCTTCCCGCGGCACATCGAGATCCTCGCCGAGCCGGGCCGCTTCCTGGTCGCCACCGCCGCCACCGCCGTGGTGCGGATCATCGGCACCGCCGTCCGCGACGGCAAACGCTGCTACTACGTCAACGACGGCGTCTACCACACCTTCTCCGGCGTGATCTTCGACCATTGCCAATACCACCTGCGGTCCTTCAAGCCCGGGCCGACGGGCATCTGCTCGGTCTTCGGACCCGCCTGCGACGCGCTGGACACCGTGTCGCTGGCCGAGAACCTGCCGGAGCTGCGGATGGGCGACCTGTTGTACAGCCCGAGCATCGGCGCTTACAGCCATGCGTCCTCCACCTGGTTCAACGGCTTCCCCCCGGCGAAAGTGCTGCATATAAATCAATGATTTCTCGAGGGGCTTCGCGGCGATAAGAAAGAGAAAGCGCCGTCCGGCCGCGGCCCCGGCGAGATCCAACCCTGGAGAATCGTAGTGAACGACCCGCTCGTCCCCAAGGAATGCTTCTTCACGCAAGGCGTCGGCAAACACCGCAACCAACTCCAGAGCTTCGAGTTGGCGCTGCGCGACGCCGGGATCGAGATGTGCAACGTGGTCCGCGTGTCGAGCATCTTCCCGCCGCAGTGTAAGGTCATCTCGAAGAACGCGGGGCTCAAGAAGCTGCAGCCGGGCGAGGTGACCTACGTCGTGCTGGCCGAAGAAGCCACCAACGAGCCGTCGCGGCTGGTCGGAGCGGCCGTGGGCCTGGCCCTGCCCGCCTCCGGCCACCAGTACGGGTACATCAGCGAACACCACGGCTACGGCATGACCGAGCCCAGGCTCCGCGACTTCGTCGAGGACATGGCCGCCACCATGCTGGCCACCACGCTGGGCATCGAGTTCGACCCCGAAACCGCCTACGACCAGCGGAAAGAGATCTACCACATGTCGGGGAAGATCATCAAGACCCGGGCCTGCGCCCAGACGGCCGAGGGCGACAAGAAGGGCCTGTGGACCACGGTCATCGCCGCCGCCGTGTTCCTGGCGTAGTCAATAGTTCGGCGTCGGCGGGCGGTAGTCCGACAGGTCGATCGCGCGGAACCAGTCGATCGTTCGCTGGATGCCTTCCCGCAGAGCGATAGTCGGCCGCCAGCCGAGCCGCGCGGTGGCCAGCGTGATGTCGGGCCGGCGCTGCGCCGGATCGTCGGCCGGCAACGGCTTTTGGACCAGCTTCGAGCGCGAGGCGGTCAACTCCAGCACCAACTCGGCCAACTGGCGGATGGTGAACTCTTCCGGATTGCCGAGATTCACCGGCCCGACCAGGTCGTCCGGCGCACCCATCATGCGAAGGATGCCGTCGATCATGTCGTCGCGATAGCAGAACGAGCGGGTCTGCGAGCCATCGCCGAAGATCGTCAGGTCCTCGCCTTGCAGGGCCTGGCGGAGGAAAGTCGAGATCACCCGGCCGTCGTAGGGGTGCATCCTGGGGCCGTAGGTGTTGAAGATCCGCGCGATGCGGACGGGGATGCCGTGGCGGCGGTGGTAATCCATGAAGAGGGTTTCGGCGGCCCGCTTGCCCTCGTCGTAGCACGCCCGCGGCCCGATCGGGTTGACCGAGCCGCGGTAGCTTTCCGGCTGGGGGTGGACCTCGGGATCGCCGTAGACCTCGCTGGTGGAGGCCTGGAAGACCTTGGCCCCGCAGCGCTTGGCCATCCCCAGCACGTGGATCGCCCCCAGCACGGAGGTCTTCATGGTCTTGATCGGATTGAACTGGTAGTGGCCCGGCGCGGCCGGACACGCCAGGTTGTAGATCTCGTCCACTTCCAGCCAGACGGGCAGCGTGATGTCGTGCCGAATGAGCTCGAAGTTGGGCTGCCCGAGCAGATGGCTGACGTTCTGCTTCTGGCTGGTGAAGAAGTTGTCCAGGCAGATCACGTCGTGCCCCTGGGCCAGCAGCCGCTCGCAGAGATGGGAGCCGAGGAAACCGGCGCCCCCGGTGACCAGGATCCGTTTCAGGAGAGCCATCGGCAGAAGTCCTCCGCGTCAGCGGGCTACGACGGTGTCAAGTCGGCCTTAAGGAAAGATACCTTAGCGATTGCCCGCAGAAAAGGCGGAGGGAGTCGCTTGCAGTACCGTCTGCGAAGCCGCAAGCGGCGACTCTCCCTGCCTCCCTCCGCCTTTCCCCCACGTCTAAAATGGAGCGAGAATAGGAGAACTAACATGGTCATCCTCGAGTTCAGCCTTTTCCCCCTCGATAAAGGGGAAAGCGTTAGCCCATACGTGGCGCGGAGCCTGGATATCATCGACAAGAGCGGCCTGGAGTACCGCTGTAACGCGATGGGCACCCTGCTGGAGGGCGAGTTCGACGAGGTCATGGGCGTTGTCAAGCAGTGTTTTCAGGCCATGGCGGCCGATTGCCACCGCATCGAGTGCTCGATCAAGCTCGATTACCAGAAGGACCGCCTGAACGGGCTGCAGTCCAAGGTGGCCAGCGTCGAGCGGAAACTGGGCCGGCCCGTCAAGAAGTAGGATTCTACCCAGTAGCGAGAATCCCGCGCGACAGTCTATAATGCTATAATAACAATCATCGGGGGGGTACCGGGTTGACCTCAAGCTGTACGCCGGATCCGTCGCTCGTGCGCGCACTCCGCGCAGCGGTGGGGCGGGAGAACGTCCTCTCGGCGCCCTCGGAGTTGGCGGTCTACGAGTGCGACGCCTTCACGATCGAGCGGCGGCGGCCCTCGGCGGTCGTCTTCCCGCGGTCGACCGCTCAGGTGGCGGGAGTGCTCGGCGTGTGCCGGCGTTTCGATTGCCCGGTCGTGCCACGCGGGGCGGGCACGGGCCTGTCCGGCGGATCTCTGCCTTCGCCGGAGGGGATCCTGCTGCTGCTCACCCGCATGAATCACATCCTCGACGTGCGGCTCCGCGACGGGATGGCCGTGGTCGAGCCCGGCGTGCTGAACCTCGATCTGACCCGCGCGCTGGCCGGCAGCGGTTATCACTTCGCTCCCGATCCGTCGAGCCAGGGGGCCGCCACGATCGGCGGCAACGTGGCCACCAACGCCGGCGGCCCGCACACGCTCAAGTACGGCGTGACGGTGAACCACGTGCTGGGCCTCGAGGCCGTTTTGGGCGACGGCCTGGTGCTGCAGCTCGGGCCGGTGGAGAACCCCGCCGGCCTGGACCTGCTGGGGCTGCTCTGCGGCAGCGAGGGCACGTTGGCCGTGCTCACGAAGATCTGGGTCCGCCTGACGCCCGACCCGCTGGAGTGGCGGACGATGCGGGCGGTGTTCGAGACGGTCGAGGACGCCACCCAGGCCGTCAGCCGCATCATTGCCGAGGGGATCATTCCGGCCGCCATGGAGCTGATGGACCAGGGCATCCTGGCCGCGGTCGAGGAGGCCTTCCACGGCGGTTTTCCCCTGGATGCCGGGGCGGTGCTGGTGATCGAGCTGGACGGGCCGGCGGCGGGCGTGGACGAGGCCCAGCGGCAGGTCATGGAAATCTGCCGGCAGGGCCATGCCCGCGAGGTGCTGCACGCCCACTCCCCGGCCGAGCGGGAGCTCTTGTGGAAGTGCCGCAAGCTGGCCGTGGGGGCGGTGGGGCGGCTTAGCCCCAGCTACATGATTCAGGACGGCGTCGTGCCGCGGACCCGCCTGCCGCACATCCTCGGGCGGATTGCCGAGATCGGCCGGCGGCACGGAGTCCGCATCGTCAACGTGGCGCACGCCGGCGACGGCAACATCCATCCCATCTTGCTGTTCGACGAGCGGGACCGCGGGCAGGTCCAACGGGCGCTGGCCGCCGGCCGCGACCTGCTGGAAGAGTGCATCGCCTGCGGCGGCGGCATCACCGCCGAGCACGGCGTCGGCACCGAGAAGATCACGCTGATGGAGAAGCTCTTCGGCGGCGCCGACCTGGAGGCCATGCGCCGCGTCCGCCAGTCCTTCGATCCTGCCTGGCGGCTCAATCCGGGGAAGAAACTCTTGCCTGGCACGAAAGGCCCTGAGAAATGCGGCAGGTGAAACGCTTCTTGCCCGTCACGCAAGTCGTGGTGCCGCCGGACGAGGCCGCTGCGGCGCAGGCCCTGCACGAGGCCGCCCGCACCGAGACCGCCGTCTACCCGGTCGGCGGCGGAACCAGCCTGGCCTACGGGCTGCGGCCCGTGCGGCCGGGCATCGGCCTGTCCACGGCGCGGCTCGCCGCCGTCGTCAGCTTCCCGGCACAGGACCTGACCGTCACCGTCCAGGCCGGACTGAGCATCGCCGAGCTCAACAAACGCCTGGCCTCCGAGCGGCAGTGGCTGCCGATCGATGTCCCCCAGCCCGAGTTGGCCACGGTCGGCGGCGTCGTGGCAACCAACGTCTTCGGGCCACGCCGCTTCGGCTACGGCACCATTCGCGACTACGTGTTGGGCTTCCGCGCGGTGGACGGGCAAGGCGAGGTCTTCTGCGGCGGAGGCCAGGTGGTCAAGAATGCCGCCGGCTACAACCTCCCCAGGCTGCTGGTCGGCTCGCTCGGCACGCTGGGCGTCCTCACCCAGGTCACACTCATGGTCCAGCCGCGCCCGCAGGACTCGCGCATCGTGATGTGCGACGTCCGCGAGTTCGAGGGGGTCGAGTGCCTGCTGGCCGGCCTGAGCCGCAGCCGCACGCTGCCCGTGGCCATCGAGCTGCTGGCCGGGCGGCCGCGGCCCGGCTGTCCTTTCCCGCAGGCCCCGCCCGGCGTGGTGGCCCGGCTCCTGGTCGGCTTCGACGGCAGCCAGGCGGAGGTCGATTGGATGGTGCGGCAGCTTCGCAAGGAATGGGAGGCGGCGGGACGGTCTGCGGCTCCGGCGGCGAGTATCCGCGTCCTGTCCGACGCCGAGTTGGAGCGGACATGGAGCTGGCTGAGCGATTCCTCCGGCCACCTGTTGATCCACGTTTTGCCCAGCGAGGTGGTGGGAGTCGTGCAAGAGATGGCGCGGCTGGTGCCCGGCGCGTCGATCCAGGCCCACGCCGGCAGCGGCGTGATTCGGGTTTGCTGGTTTCGCTTGGCACCGTCGCAGGCCGACGGCGAGATGTTCACCGCCGACCTGCGCGAGAAGCTTCGTCCGGCGGTGCTTGCCGCCGGGGGCAGCCTGGTGGTGCTGGCCGCGCCCGACGGCGCGGAACTGGCCTCCGCCGACGTCTGGGGCCTGCCCGCCGACGGCACGGACATCATGCACGCCATCCGCAGCCGCTTCGACCCGAAAGGGATCCTGAATCCAGGCCGGTTCATCTTCGGCAGCCCATGAAGGCCGGCAGGTGGGGAATGGTAGGTGGCAGGTGGAGAATGGTAGGTGGCAGGTGGGGAATGGCAGGTGGCAGATGGGGAATGGTAGGTGGCAGGTGGGGAAGGGCAGGTGGCAGATGGCAGTTCCCCTATATACCACCTACCACCTGCCACCTCCCACCGTTGCGACAAGACACTGAGAAGCAGCCCGTGAACACTCTCGACCAGCCGCCCGAGGGCAACGGCCAGCCGGTACCCGGCCTCGACCCGCGCCTGCTGCTGCGCTGCGTGCATTGCGGCCTGTGTACGTCCGCCTGTCCGACCTATAGCGAGCTGGGCGATGAGAACGACTCTCCGCGCGGACGCCTGCACCTCATGCGGATGGTGGCCGACGGCCGCGCGCCGCTGACCGCTCGCATGCGGCGGCACCTGGAGTTGTGCCTGGATTGCCGGGCGTGCGAGGAGGCCTGTCCGTCGGGCGTCGAGTACGGCCGGCTGATCGAGCCGTTCCGGCTGGCGCTGGAGCAGGCCGACGGACGTGTCGAGCACCGCTTGGACTGGTTCCGCAGCCTGGTGGTCCTGCGGCTGCTGCCGTACCCGGAGCGGCTGCGGTGGTTGCTCGGTCCGGTCCGCGGCTTGCAGCGGTTGGGCATCTACACCGCGGCGGAGCGGCTGGGGCTGTTGCGGCTGATCCCGGGCCGGCTGGGCCGGCTCTTGCCGCTCCTGCCGCCGCCGGCCCGCCCCGGTCCGCGGCTGCCCCGTTTCCTGCCGGCCGTGGGCAGGAAGCGGGCTCGCGTGGCCCTCTTCCTCGGTTGCGTGGCCGACGCCATGTTCCGCGGCGTCCACTGGGCCACCGCCCGCGTCCTCCAGCAGAACGGCTGCGACGTCTTCGTGCCGCCGGGCCAGGGCTGCTGCGGGGCCATCCACTTCCATAACGGCGACAACCTCGGCGCCCGCCGGTTGGCCGACGCCAACCTCGTGGCTTTCGAGCTGGACCGCTACGACGCCATCGTGGTCAACCACGGCGGCTGCGGGGCCATGCTCAAGGAATACGGCGGCTATTGGCAGGACGGCCTGCAGCCGCACCGCGCCAAATTCGCCGCCAAGGTCCGCGACGTACACGAGCTGGTCGATGCCCTGGGGGCCGTCCCGCCCGCCGGCCGCATCGACGCCGCCGCCACCTACCACGATTCCTGCCACCTGGCCCACGCCCAGCGGATCACGGCCGCCCCGCGGAAGCTGCTGGCGAAGATTCCCGGGCTGCGGCTGTTGGAGCTGCCCGAGGCCGGCCTGTGTTGCGGCTCGGCCGGCACCTACAACCTCACCGAGCCGGATCTGTCCGATCGCCTGGCCCGCCGCAAGCTGCAGAACATCCTCTCGACCGGCGCGCGGATCGTGCTGGCGGCCAACGCCGGCTGCCTCCTACAGATCCAGCGCGAGGTCCGCCAGGGCCGCCATCCACTGCTGGTGATGCACCCCATGGAACTCTTGGACCTGAGCTACCGCGGTCTCGCGCCTGAGCCGCCATGAACCACGTCGAGCGATTCCGGGCGATCATGGATTTCCAGCCGGTCGATCGCCTGCCGCGCTGGGAATGGGCCATGTGGTGGGACCAGACCATCGCCGCCTGGAAACGCCAGGGCCTGCCGGCCGAGCTCGAGGACGTGTTCGAGATCGCCCAGTACTTCGGCCTGGACCCCTACCAGCAGTTCTGGTTCTCCACCACCGACGCAACCATCGGCGCCGTGCAGCACCACGTCGAGGGCATCGTCTCGAACATGGACGATTACCTCCGCATCCGCCCCCAGCTCTTCCCCGACCACAGCCGCGCGATCGAGACGATGCGCCCCTGGGCCGCCCGGCAGGCGCGGGGCGAAGCCGTCGTCTGGATCACCATCGAGGGCCATTTCTGGTTCCCGCGGACGCTCATGGGCTTCACGAAGCTGAGCCTCGCCTTCTACGACCAGCCCGAGCTGTTGCACCGCATCAACCAGGATCTGACCGACTTCAACCTGCGGATCCTGGACCAGGTCGAGCGGACCTGCACGCCGACCTTCGCCACCATCGCCGAGGACATGTCGTACAACCACGGGCCGATGATCTCCGAGCGGCATTTCGACGAGTTCATCGCCCCCTACTATCGCCGCATCGTGCCGCGCTTGGCCCAGATGGGGGCCACTCCGCTGGTGGACACCGACGGTGACGTCTCGCGGCTCGTCCCTTGGCTGGAGCGCGAGGGCATCCGCGGCGCGTTGCCGCTGGAACGGCAGGCCGGCGTCGACGGCATGGCCATCCGCCGGCGGCATCCGCGCTTCGGCATCGTGGGCCATTTCGATAAGATGGTGATGAACCGCGGCCAGGGCGCGGTCCGCGCGGAGTTCGAGCGGCTGCTGCCGCTGATGCGGTCCGGCGGCTTCATTCCCAGCGTGGACCACCAGACGCCGCCGCACGTCACCCTGGCCGAATACCGTAGTTACTTGCGGCTGCTGGACGAGTACACCGCGGCCGGAGTAGAATGAGACTGTTCAGCACACGGCGGCTCTGGACGCTGGTTCCAAGCTGCTAATGCGTTCTAACCGGGGGGCCGTGTCATGGCTCGCCGTCCTTGGCTTGCTGGGCTGGCTGGGATAGTAATCGTCTTGGGGCTGGCAGGTGTCGCCAGTGCCAACAGCATTTCGCCCTATGTTTGGTTCTGGCCGGGCGTCGTGTCCCTAATGTGGATTTATGCGCTTCCCGCCAGCTTGCTGGCAGCTTTCGTGGAGCGACCTTTCCTGACGTTGGCAGGTTTGCCGCAGCGAGCCCTCGTCCTTTCGTTACGCGCCAATTTCCTCAGCATGATTGTGGGCATCCTGCTGATACCGGTGGGCGAGCCGGCGCTCTACAACATCGGCCCCCTGTGGTGCATCATTGCCTTTACGATCTCATGTGTGGTCGAAATACTCTACCTCCGCCGTTTTAGCCGCGGCCTTGCCAAGAGATGGATCGTCGCGGGCAACGCGGTGAGCAACGGGCTCCTGATGGCTCTGCCGCCGATTGCAGTCAGCCTGGAGGCCAACCACAACCCCTTGGCCCGATTTGCGAAACTCGATGAGGCCTGGTGGCTCGGCGCAGCCGCGGCGTTGGCGAGCCTCGCGTGCTTCCTGGGGAGCTTCGCCTTTCGTGTGAGAGCAGTAACCCGGAAAGACGAGAGGAGTTCCGAGGGGGACTCCCCCCGCGAAGCCTCCCCAGGGGCTTACGCCCCTGGCTCTTGACCGCGACCGCCCCGCGGCCAGGCCTCCGGCCGGTATTCTCCCGCCAGCATCGTACAAGGTCATTTAGCTGCGGCCGTGTTTTCACCGCCACGGCCGGCCCGAACTCCAGGCCCTTGGCGTTCGTATTTGCGCTTGCCTTCCGCGTGCTGAAATCTTGCTTCATCGCCAATTCCTAGTCGCCCTCTAACCACATTCTGATGGATTCCGCCTACGATGCATGAGGATGGGCCTCGTCAGGACTGCGCCGTGACATGGAGGAAACAATGGCTGTTGCTGAAGCGGGACTAGCCCTACAGGCCATGCCGTCAGAGAGCTTGACTGAGGCGGTACAGGAACGCCTGCGAAACAGTCCCTACCAGGTCATCAGGGGCGTGTCATGCGAGCACCGCCAAGGCGTCGTCTTCCTTCACGGGCGGTTGCCCAGCTACTACTTGAAACAGGTGGCTCAAGAAACGGTTGCGAACCTTAGCGGCGTGGTGCGGGTAATCAATGCAATCGAGGTAGTCTGATTCCGGGAAAAAGGGGACAGTCCCCATTTGCCGGAACGGCCCGCGACCAAGCTCCGCTCGGTGCCCGGGCAGCATGCTTGCACGGTCGTCGCACAAATGGGGACTGTCCCCTTTTTCCTTCGTGGGAATCTGCACGCAGTCTTGCGGAGAATCACTATGAGTTTCTCGCGTGAATGGACCGCCAACGAAGGCCACATCCAAGCGGTCTGCGGGGACGATCCGGCCGAGCGGGCCGTATTTCTGCGAAAGGCCGCCAAGGACGGCCACGTTCCTGCCATGTATACGCTCGGGCTGCTGTCTGAAGACCCGCACGAAAGGCGATACTGGCTCCGGGAGGCCGCCCATGAGGGATACGTCCCGGCGATGTACGCCTTTGGCTTGGACTGTGCCAAACCGGTGCAGCGCAGGGCTTGGCTGCGAAAGGCTGCCGAAGAGGGCCACCTTGGCGCGATGTACGCCCTCGGTTCCGAATCTGCCGATCCCGACGAGCGGAGACGCTGGTTGAAGATGGCCGCCGAGGAAGGCCACATTGCTGCAATGCACGATTTGGGCTTGCTCTCGCAAGACCCCAACGAGCGGAAACGCTGGCTGCGGGAGGCTGCCAGGAACGGCTGGCAGCCGGCCCTTGTTGAGTTGTCCGACCCGGTGTATTGAAGGGGCAGGCAGGGCTCCACCGACCCGCTAAACAGCCCTTTACGCGCGGATATTATCCGCGGCTGAGGACAACTGACAACGGACAACTGACAACCGCCCTCACTTCGGCAGCGGTTTCTCCATCGCCCAATGCAGGGCGTTGATCAAGAGCGTGCAGAACGGCGGCGACTGGAAGTCGCCGGGGTGGCCCAGCGAGGTGAAGAAGACCCGCGACTGCCCGTACTGCCGCGTCCAGGCCACCGGCTCGACGTGCTCCTGCCACTTGCCCGTCAGCAAAACGTTCGTCTTCGAGTCGAGCGGCGAGACCTGATACAGCGAACTGGGGCTGGTCCACGGATCGGCGGGCAGGCCGGCCAGGATCGGGTGCCGGGCGGCGCCCACCGCTATGCGGACCTCGGTCCCCTCTTTGTTCATATAGTGCCCGTGATAGTGGCAGCCGAGCACCTCGGTATCGAAGGCGGGCCACGCCTCCAGCCCGGCGGGGACCGCCTCTCTCAGCGGCGGGGCGAAGGCGTGGCAGGCCGTCCGCAGGGCGACCAGCGGTTTGCCGGCCGCCAGGTAACGGTGGATGGCGGCCATCTGCTCCGGCGGCAGCGGATGACGCCGCATGTAGAGCACCAGCACGTCGGCTGTGGTAAGCGCCTCGAGGCCGCGAACACCCTCCCGCTCCTCCCCCGGCAGCACCGTGCAGGAGCAGTCGAAACGGTCGGCCAACTGCCGGGCGAAGCGGCTCAGCGTGCGGGCCGAGCCGTACTCCGGCTCGTAGCTGACCATCACCACCCGCGGCCGATGGTCTTCCGCAAAGACCAGCGGCGGGCCTGGCAACAAATCGCTGCTGGTGATCGTCGGGCACCAGTGCCGCTCGATGTGCTCGACCACCAGCTCCGTGCCGCGGAAGTGGCTGACCTGTGGCCGGCGCTCGGGGTTGTACATGCTGTCGGTCAGGTCGCGGACCAGCAGCACGTTCTTGCCGTGGCCGACCATCTGGCGAATGCCGAACGGCCGGCCGAGCACGCACATGTTCACGTGGACGCCCAGCAGGATCACGTTCTCGATCCCGCGCTGCTGCAGCAGGTAATACACCTGGGCGTCGTCGGCCACGGCGTCGCCCGGCTCGATCTGGATTGTCTCGATCTGCCGGGTCCAGGCCCGGTAGGCGTGGCATTTCGGGTGGCAGGGGCAGCCGCTGTCAGAATCGTCGATGGGCAGCGGCCCCTCGCGGCGCGGGTCCAGCGGCTGCCAGCCGAGCAACGGCGGGGCGCCCTTTGGATCCGGCGCGACGCGGGGCGCTTGTTGGGCCAGCTTGCGCTGGGGCGTGTCCTTGTAGAACGACATCGTGTCGCTGGGGGCGTGCACCACCAGCGCCCCGCGCTGCCGGGCCTCGATCAGGAAGCGATTCACCCGCGGGGCCATCTCCGCCACCCGCCGCGAGGCCGCCGCACACCAGTGCTTGTCCCACATGTCGCAGACGATCACCGCCGTCTTGCGGGCGTCCCAGCGGACCGTGGCATACTCCGTATCGAACTGCCGGCTGTCGGCCGGCGACGGCACCTCCCGGCGGGTGTGCAGCACGAGTTCCGCCCGGCCTAGGGCGGGTGCCCCGTCGGCGGCGGACCAACCGGCCGCCGCCAGGCACGTCAGGAACAAGGGGGCAAGGAAAATGCGTCGCACAAGAGCAGTCTCCAAAGGGCTCGGTCGTGTGAAACTATAGTTTAGCGGGCGGGCTTGCCCGCCGTGTTGCAGCATGGATTCTACCCACCGTCGCGCGGCGGGCAAGCCCGCCCGCTAAACTTGTCAACCGGCCCGGCGATCAGCGGCGAGGCCGCGCTGCCGCCGGCTTGGCGGCCAGGGCCTGCTGGGCGCGGTGCACGGCTTCCGCGGCCCAGGGCTTGCCGGCGTACAATTCGAGGACGGCCCGGTAGACGGCCTCGGCCCGCACGGGGTCGCGCGGCCGGATGCGATCGGCCTCGCCGAGCCGATCGAGGATCAAGGCCAGGTGCTCCTGGGCCTGCATGTCGAGTTGCTCGCGGAGCTGTGCGACCCGCCGCCTGGCCAGCTCGACGCACTGCGCCGTGGGCCCGGAACGGTCGCCCGCGGAGCCGTACAGGTCGATGATCGCCTGGAACTTGGCCAGGCCCACGTCCGGGTCCAGCCCGACGTGGCCGAGCGCCTCCAGGTACAGCCGCTCGACGGGCACGAGGCTCCCGCCGCTCAAGAGGCCCTTGGCGCGAAGCTCCAGCTTCCGCTCCAGGCCCAAGAGGTCGATTTGGCGGGCATCCTGGCGGAGCTCCTCGCACCGCGGATCGCCCGGAAAACGCATGAGGAACTCGCGAATCTGATCCTCGCAGTCCAGCAACGCATCGCGGGTCCCGGCCTGGGTTTGCGCGGCAATCCTGCGGTAGAGCGCGTCGGCCGAAGGGGGTTGCAACAGGTACCACGTGACCAATCCCACGACCACCAATCCGACGGCCAAGGCCCAGGTCTGCGGGGAGATCCAGGTGGTGCTGCTTTCCGGACGGGCGGGCGAGTCGAGATCGCCGGGGCGGACGGGGACGAAGCGGGAGGCCGGCTTCGGGGCGTCGGGCGGCGGTGCCTGCGAGAGTTCCTGCAGGGCCTCGGCGGGTTTGGTTTCCGGCAGCTTCACGCCGGGCGACGGCGGCTCGCCGCCCGCCACGCTCTCCGGGCGGGTCGGGCCGCTAAGGTCAGGCCCGCCAGCGGGCACCCCGGCGGCGGGCGGCCCGCCCGCCGGCGGCGTAGCGTCCTCGGCCGCAGCGTCCTCGGCTCCCCCCTCGGGGTCCACGCGCATAGCCCGCGACATGGCCTCCAAGCGCCGCCCCAGCAGCGTCGCGTTGGGAATGCGGCGATGCGGGTCTTTTTCCAGCAGTTGGTGGATGATCGCGGCCAGCTCGGCGGGCGCGTCCGGAGCAAAGTCCGCCAGCGGCGGGGGCAGCTCGAGCCGCTGCTTGCGGAGGATTTCACCCAGCGATTCGCCCTGGAAGGGCGGCCGCCGCGCCAGCAGGGCATACAGCACGCAGCCCAGGCTGTACAGGTCCGTGCGGGGATCGACGGCCCGGCCTTCCGCCTGCTCGGGGGCCATGTACTCGGCCGTGCCCACCACGCCTCCCGGCCCCGCAGCCCGCAGGCTCCCAAACAGCCGCGCGATGCCGAAGTCCGAAAGCTTCACGCGGCCGTCCAGCTCCAGCAGCAGGTTGCCCGGCTTGATGTCGCGATGGATGATGCCGCGATCGTGGGCGTGCCGCAGGGCACGGCAGGTGTCGATGCCGATCCCCGCGGCCTCGCGCCAGTCGAAAGTCCGCCCGCGACCCAACAACTCCTCCAGGCTGCTGCCCGAGACCAGCTCCATCGCGTAGAACCACTGGTCCTCCTGCTGCCCGAAGCCGATCAGTTGCACGATGTTCGGGTGGTGCAGCTTGCGGAGGGCCTCGATCTCCGCCTCGAAGCGGTCGCGAAAGCCGGCGTGGCGGGCCAAGTCGGCGGAGAGCAGCTTGACGGCGGCGGGCTGCCCGCTGGCCAAGTCCACCCCCTCATACACCGTCCCCATGCCGCCGCGGCCGATCTGTCGCAGGATCTGATACGGGCCGAGCCGCTCGAGCATTTCAGTACTCTTGGTCTTCCCGCGCGGGCTAAATACCGCTTTCCATCGTACCACCTCCGCCGGGGCGCGGCAAGATTTGCCGGCAGCACCTGACCGCGCACAAGCGGCTGGGCCGCGCTACTGCCGCCCGCCGAGGAGAGCCTGGCCCGGAACGACTGGTGTGGTGCGTCGCTCAGATGGTGTTTCTATCCTGGGTGGGTGCCATGCTTGCTAAGCGAGCGCAGCGAGACAGCAAGTATGTCTGCGACGGAACCTCACATGCCCACGCAAGCGTGGGCATGGCACCCGGCTAGCCCGCAGGAGAAGGGGCCGCCGGGGCGGAGGCGACCTGCGGGGCTGTGGAGACGGCCCCACCCGAAGCGGCGCTCGGCGCCTTGAACTTGAAGTCGTACTCCTTCATGATCGCATACAATACCGTGATCGCCAGGAGGATCGCCAGCAGGGCGAGCACCAGGAGCATCGTGAAGACGTCGGCCCGCGGCTTGCGATACAGCGGCCCGGCCGGGGTTTCGTCGGGCGTAGGCTTAGAGCTTGGCTCGGACAAGATCACCCCTTTCCACGGGCACGGTGAGCTGTTTGGGGTCAAAACGGCAGACGGTCCGATCGGGCGAAAGCTTCATCACCGTGACCTTGCCGACGTACTTCATGCCACCCCCGCCCGGCCGGATCACAAACAGGACGTGCCCCTCGCGCAGACCCTCGTCGGCCCCCACGGAGATTTCCAGCATATCCGGGGGCCGCACGGCGACCACCCGGCCCTCCAAGTCCGGCGGCGGCTCCTTCGCCATGCTCGTCTTGTCGAGGTGGAAGTACTGGAGGATCATGCGGGCTTCCGCGAGTTGGGCGGCAAGATCCGCGCTGGATTTCTCCAGCCGCATCCGCTCGGCCACCGCGTTGTGCAGGTCGTCGGTCAGGCCGACGACCTTCTTGAACTGCGCGTCGCGGTCGGCCCGCGCCAGCATGATGTCTTTCCGCAACTGCTCCGTCTCGGCGCGGAGATTGAAGAGCGTTTCGTGGGCGGCTTTCATGGCGGCCACGGCCCCGCGGAGCCCTTGTTCCAAGGTGGCGATCTGCTTCTCGTCCTTGGCGCGATCCGTGCGCAGCACCTCGTTCTCGCTCACCAAGGCAGCCAGCGCCTTGTCTTGCCGGTCCTTCTCGACCTTGCACTGCTCCTCGAGCTTCTTCTTCTGGCCCTGCAGGTCCTCGAACTCCTTCTTCGCCTTCTCCAGCCGCTGCGACAACCCCTTCTTATCGACTTCGGGCGGCTTGTCGTTGTCGGCTACCAGCTTCCAATTCGTTTGAGTGCTATAGACCGCCAGCGCAAAGGTGGCGAAAACAACGCTCATGAGGAAGATGAAGACTGTAAAGATTTTTCCGACAAGGTTCATAAGAGCACCTCTTCCCACGCCAGGGACAAACCTGAACGGTATCCCGACCTGAATAGTATAACTTGCCCTATTTTCCCGTGTCAACCAAGATGCCCAACTCCACGGGCGCGGTCGTGGCCTTGGGGAACGATCCGGGCAGCCTGCGCGGGATCATAAGGAGTATCGCTCGACCGGCGGCGTTTATTCCCTGCTCCCTCTGGGGGAGGGGATGTGCATTCCCGCCAGTGCGAACAGGCAGGCGGCGGCCAGGCAGACGGCGTTGGGGCGCGGTCTCTGACCACGCCCCCTGCCGCAACCGTAGGTCTCCTTCATCGGCCCGGAGACCTAACGGTCCGGGCTCGGCGGGGTCGGAGACCCGCGCCGAACAGAGGCTTGCCCGATGACCCCCGCCAGCGCGAACAGGCAGGCGGCGGCCAGGCAGACACCGGCCGGCCAGTCGCCGTACTCGAGGTAGTCGCTGCGGCGGCCGTCCCGGCAGACCTCGGCCAGCAGGGTACACGGCGCGCGGCGAGGTCCCTCAGCCAGGATGCGGCCGTTGCCGTCGATCCAGGCGGAAATGCCCGTATTGGCCGCGATCAAGAACGGCTTGCGGCACTCGACGGCCCGAAACACCCCGCACGCCAGGTGCATTTCCAGTTCGCTGGAGCCCCAAAACCAGCCGTCGTTGGTGAGGTTCACCAGGATATCGGGCTCTTGGCCTTGTTCCTTCAGGGTATGGATCTGCCCGCGGATGACGTGCGAGAGCACGCTTTCGTAGCAGATGTCCGGCGCAACGCGGATGGCCCGGGGGCTCCCGGCCACGGCAAGCGAAAATGTCTTCGGCGCGCGCCCCGCGGTGGCGCTAACGGGCAGCGGCGTCAGCCGCGCCAGCCACGGCAGGTATTCGGCCCAAGGCACGTACTCGCCGAACATCACCAGGTGCATCTTGTCGTAGCGGCCCAGCAGCGTGCCCGCCGGCGACACGTAGGCCGCCGTATTGTAATAACGATCACGCTGGGCGTCGGACTCTTTCCACTCCATGCCGAAGATCATCGGGACGGCCAGCGCCAAGGCCGTTGCCGGCTCGGGGAACATGCTCTCCGGCCAGACCACGAGGTCCACCCGGCCGTACTCCCGCAGCGCCTGCCGGGACAGATCGCCGTACTGCCGGTCAATGCGGGTGAGCACTTCCCGGTCGCCGTCCATTTGGATGTCGATCGCGCCCTGGATGAGGGCGATGCGGGCGATCGGCTCGAACTGCTCGCCGGGGCGGGAGGTGCGAAGGTGGCCGTAGGCGAGTGCGGCCGCCATCAGGGCCGCCGCCGGCAGCAGCGGCCAGGCCCTCCACCGCGCGGCGTCGCAGGGCATGGCGCGGGCCAGGCAGGCGGCCACGAACATCACCAGGAAGCTCACCGCAAACGCCCCGCCCAGGTCGCTCACCTGCACGAGCGTAGTCCAGCGGTATTGCGTGTGTCCCAGGCTGGCCATGGTCATGCCGGTCAGGACGTGGGCGCGGGCCAACTCCAATCCGGTCCAGACCACCGGGGCCGCAACGATCACCGGCACGCCCAGCCGGTGGACCGCACAGCGGCTCACCGCGATGAAGACCGGCAGGTAGAAGGCGAAATAGAACGAAACCGCCAGCCAACCGCAGCCGGTGGCCCAGTGCGGCAATCGCAGCCATTGGAGCACCGCGAGCCAGAAGCAGAATCCCACCAGCCAGAGCACGCCGTAGGGCCGTCGCCTGGCGAGCCGGGCGGCCGCCGCCAGCAGCACGAGCCCCAGCGGCCAAAAGACGAGTTCCGCCGCCCAATACATGCGGTACTGGCAGCCGAGAAACAGGCCGTTGACGGCCAGCCAACTCAGAAAGAAAACGACGGCGGCCGCCGCCAGCCACGCCGGCAGGAACGTCCGCCGAGGGGCCGCGGGCGGCAGGGGCCATTGCCGCTGGCGGATCAGCCGCACCCAGGCCGCCGGCGCGATCCAGGCCAGCGGCCAGAGCCCCAGCGGCGGCAGGGCCGCCCACAGCCCGAGGGCCCCGAGCATGGCCTGCCCGAAGGTCCAGCCGCCCACCGCCTCCAGCCAGCGCCAGGGTCGCTTACTGCCCACTGCGCATTGCCC
>Ga0181527_1002577_pt1 | contig 16896 bp, 14 predicted proteins | sample PEATcosm2014_Bin_30_FD_119762 | JGI IMG/M metagenome (GOLD analysis project Ga0181527, IMG submission 119762) | Peatland microbial communities from MTU Mesocosm Facility, Houghton, MI, USA - PEATcosm2014_Bin06_60_metaG | ecosystem: Environmental > Terrestrial > Soil > Wetlands > Peat | place...
GACCCCGCGCTCGTCGCGGGAGGTCATGGGAACCCGTTGCTCGAAACCCTCTAGTTCACGGGCGCGTTTGAAAACATGACCTTACCGGTGCGGGCCATTGATATACGGGACTGTGGGGTGCATCGACGACAATCGGCTGACCAGGGGTGGGAGTTCGGCGCTGGGATGCCTGTGACCAATCGTGCTCCTCTGGCCGAGGGCGGAGGGTTTCCGTTGGGAGATGCCTGCCCGGGCTGACCCACAGCGTTGCAGTGCAGCCGGCGGAGTTTCTGTGCGCCAACGAGTTTCTGGGCAAAGCCCCCGGACCGCGCGTTGCCCGGGCACGGCCCCCGGCCGCGGGTCTTGGCGCGGCGGCCGACACGCGGGCCGACGTTCGGATCGGCGGCCCCATTCGCCGGCGTCGCGTTCACTCCCCGCGACGCAGCGCACGGCGGGTTCCGGCGACCGTGCCGGCCCGCGGGCCCCCCGGCGACCGAGCAGAGGGGCCGGGTCGCGAAGTTCTGTGCCCGGGGCGGCTTTCGGTCCCGGCCCCCGGGGGCCCTTCGTCGAGTCGCGTCGGGGGGCCTACGTGTACCCGAACTGCCGGCGGGCGAAATCCGTCATCCGCTCGGGCCCCCACGGCGGCTCCCAGACGACCTCGACCCGGACGCTCGGGGCGCCGGAGACGGCGCGGGCGGCCGTTTCGACCTCGCGGGCGAGTTCCTCGATCGAGGGGCACCCGGGACTGGTCATCGTCATCCGGATCCGGAGACCGCCCGAATCGTCCCAGCTCATGTCGTAGATCAACCCGAGGTCGACGATGTTCATCGGGATCTCGGGATCGTAGATGTTCCGAAGCGCCTCGCGCACCTTCTCCTCGAGCGGAGAGCGGGCGCCGGCCGTCGAGGTCGACGGGGCGCGCGCGTCGGTCGATGCCCCGGGGGAGGCCGCGACCGGCCGGCTCGGGAGGAACGGGCCGACGACCTCGAACCCCGGTGGGTTCTGGTCCGAACGGTATCTCACCTCGGCATCCCGCAGGAACGCCACGCTCGCGCGATCGACCAGGAGGAGGAGCCCGCCGACCTCAACGGGCAGGTCGCGGGCGGACGGTCGGTCGATCATCATCTGGGCATGCGGGTGAACGCCGCGCTCGACCCAGAGCCGGACGCCCGAGCCCGCGGGGCGTCCCGCGAGGGCCGCGGTGATCGCATCGTGCGCGGCGGGGGTCATCCGCAGGCGGACCGCCTCCTCGGACGGCGGTCGTCCGTCCCTCCGTCCTTTCTCGTCGGCCACGGTCGTTTCGGGCCGGGCCAACCGCGGGATACCTATACGCCTACCGGAGGCGCTCCGCCCGGGTCGGCTCAGCCACCCGTGACATCGCCGAGGAACTCTCGGACGGTGCCCAGGAACTCCTTCGGTTGCTCGAGGATGGCCAGGTGGCTCGAGCGCGGCAGGACGCGCAGGTGCGCCGGTTCGATCCGCTCGTTCATCTCGACGGACGCCTCGAGGAAGGCATCGTACCGACCGACCACGACCAGGGTCGGCACCTCGATCTTCGAGTAGTACTTCCGGCCGTCCCAGCCCGACATCGTGCCGTCGACCGTGAACTCGTCGCCGTGGCGCGCCAGCATCGCCCGGTAAACGGCGGAGTTCAGCTTCGTCGCCTTCCAGTCGGGGGGATCGGCCCGCAGGAACCGCGACTGGAACGGCCGGGCGATCGCCTCGGAGAGCGAGCGGTACTCCGGCTCGTCGAACGCCTTCGAGCGCGTCAGCTCCCGGAGGCGCGCCCGTTGGCGCGGCGAAGCCGACCCGACCATCTGCCGGCAGGCCGCCCGCACCTCCTCCGCGCTCCCCGCCGAGGCGCAGAGCAGCAGGGAGGTGAGGTTCCGCTCGTAGCGGTGGGCGTACTCGAGGGCCGCGAACCCGCCGGCGGAGTAGCCGAGGAGGTGGAGCTCCCGGATCTTCAGCGCGCGGCGGATCGCCTCGACGTCCTCCGCCAGGTTCTGGATCGTGTAGTCGACGGCGTGCCGCGGCGCCCAACTGTGCCCGACCCCCCGGGGGTTGAACAGGACCACCCGGAGGTTCTTGTTCGCGAGGCGCAGGAGCGGCCGGAGGTAGTGATAGGTGAGCCCCGGGCCCCCGGGGTGAACGAGCAGGGTCGCCGGGCCGGTCCCCTGGGAAACGTATTCGAAGGACCGCCGGCCCGGAACCGATACCCGTCGCACCCGCGCCATCGCCTTCCGGTAGCACCCCGGGGGGAAAAACGTGGCGACCCGTGGGCGGACCCCGCCTCGTCGGGGCGGGCGCGGCCGTCGCGGCCCGCTCCTAGCCGGCGGGCGGCACCGGGACCCGCGCGCCCAGCGTACGCAGGGCCTCGGGGAACGCCCGGGCGAACCGTTCGATGTCGGCCGGCGGGTTGGAGAACGAGAGCCGGACGAACCGTTGGCCGTGGGTCGGCGACAGGTAGGTCCCGGACCGGACGAACACGCCGTGGTTCCGCAACATCTCCTCCTGGAGCGCATCCGGGGAGACCCCGGTGGCGGCGATGTCGAGGACCGTCATGTTCGCCCTGGACGGGAAGACCGGGACCGTGGTGCCGGGGACCGCCTGGGCGATCGCCCGGATCCGTTCGCAGTTCTGGCGGGTCTGGCGGACGACCCCGCCGATCCAGGAGGCCTTCGTGCGGAGGGCGGCCTTCGCGGCGACCTGCGCCATGATGTTCACCCCGAGGTCGTTGGTGTTGTACCGGGCGATGGAGGTGACGACCTCCCGGGGGGCGACGAATCCGCCGAGGCGCATGCCGGCGAGCCCGCAGTTCTTCGACACCGACCAGACCGTCACCGTCTCCTCGGGGGCGAACTCGGCCGCCAGCGCGTGGCCGTCCGAGAAGTCGCGGTACGTCACGTCGTTCAGCAGCGTGAGATGACGGTCGTGGGCGATCTCGGCGAGGGCCCGAACCTCCTCCCGGGGATACCCCGAGCCGAGCGGGTTCAGCGGGTCGATGAGGAGGATCATCCGGGTCGAGGGGCCGATCGCCTCCTGGATCCGGTCGGCCGTGAGGCGGAACGGGGGCTGGTAGATGTCGAGGGCCTTGGTGCGCGCCCCCGCGAGGTCGATGAACTTGTGGATGATGAGGTAGCTCGGGTCGGAGGCGAGCACTTCGTCGCCGCGCTGGAGGAGCGCGCGGGTGATCATGTAGAGCGACTCGGTGCCGCCGCCGGTGACGAACGGGACCACTCCCGAGAGCCCCAGGTCGGCGCGGGCCAGCTCGAGCAGCTCGGGATCGCCCGAACCGAGCGGGTATCCCTCGTACCGACGCTCGCGGATCGCCTCCTCCAGCGCGCCGCGGAACACCTCGGGCGGGACCAGGTGGTTCGTGTTCTGGGAGAGCCACGCGATCTCGTTCCGGTGAGCGTGCGCGTAGCGGAACGCGTCGAAGGGGGCGGCGGTCATGGACGCGAACGGGACCCGGGTCGCTTAACGGCTTTGGTCTACCCTGCCCCGGTCTCGGCGAGGAACGTGGTGACGATCCCCAGCGACTGGGTGGGGGCCCGCACGCGGGGGAAGCCGGCACGGCGCAGGGCCGAGACGAGGTCGTCGCGCGACGGAAGGCTTCGCAGGGACTCCGGGAGGTACCGGTACGGTCCTTCGCTCCCGATCGCCCGTCCGAGCACCGGAACGACCCCGTCGAAATACGCATGGAAGAGCCTCCGCCAGGCCCCCGACGGGGGCTCGGTGATCTCGAGCGTGAGGAGCACCCCCTGCGGGCGCAGCACCCGGTGCAGTTCCTCCAAGGTCGCCGGGAGGTCGCGCAGGTTCCGGGCCACGAAGGCGTTCGTTACCACGTCGAAGACGCCGTCGGCGAACGGCAGCCGAGCGGCGTTCGCCGCCCCGAAGGCGAGCCGGTCGCCGACGGACCTCGAGCCTCGGTCCTGCCGGGCCCGCTCGATCATCGGCCGGGTGAAGTCGGTGGCGACCACCCGGGCCGACCGGTAGCGTCGGGCGAGCGCTCGGGCCAGCTCTCCGGTCCCGCACCCGACGTCGAGCGCTCGACGGACCGGCCCCTGCCGGAACCGGTCGAACTCCCAAAGGGCGCGCGGCCGCCACAGGTAATCCTGACCGAGCGACGCCACGTGGTCGAACCACTCGTAACGCGCCGCGATGTGGGAGAACATCCGGCGGACGTCCCGCTCGAAGGTCGGGCGGGACCGGTCCGGATACGGGGATCCGTCGGACGCGGTGCGGCCCGATGACGGCTCCCCGACCATGCTCTCGGAGCGGGCGTCGGCGCTTAACCCGGCGGGTCAGCCTGCGGCGCGGATCTCCTCCCCGAGCGCGTCCGCCCGGGGAGCGAGATCCGGCCGGTGATCGACCAGGCCGCTCGCGAGCGCCTCGTCGAGCCAATGCCGCGCCGCGACCCGATCCCCCCGGCGGAGGGAGAGCTCGCCGAGCCGGAACAGCACCTCCGGGGTCTCTGCGGCGAGGCGGATCTCGCGCGCTTGGTCGAGGGACTCCCGATAGTGGGTCTCCGCTTCGTCCAGCGCACCGGCCGCCTGTGCGATCATCCCGCGGGTCATCGCGATCTGCTGGGTCGCGAGCCGGTTGGCGAGGGGTCGGAACGCCTCCGCCGCGCGGTCGAGCGCGGCTTGCCCTGCCGCCGCGTCCCCGTTCTCGGCCTTCCATTGGGCGATGTTCAGCAGGCAGTAGCCGATCCAGAGGGGGGATCGCGAACGCTCCGCGGCCGCGAGGGCGGCGTCCAGGTCCCGGAACGCCTCCGCCTTTCGCCCGGCCCCGTACTCGAGCACTCCTCGATTCATCAGGGCCCGGGCCTGGGCGTTCGGGTCTCCCCCGCTGGCGAACAGCGTGACGGCCTCGGAGTACAGCGCGAGCGCCGCCTCGAACCGGTCCTGACCCCGGGGGACGAGCGTGTTCGCGACGTCGACCAGTGCATGGCCCCGTTCGATCGGGCTTCCCTCTCGCTCGGCGATCTCGAGGGCGGTCCGTTGGTGGGCCTCTGCCCGCGGCAGGTCGGCGATGCGCCAGTAGACGTTCCCGAGCACGCGATGGCCCGACAGGAGGTCCCGCGGGGTTCCGACGCGCTCGAGGATCGTGACGGCCTCCCGGGCGAGGGCCTCGGCCTCTGGGTACAGACCGCGGTCGAACCGGGTCCACGAGAGCGCGAGGAGGGCCCGGCCGAGCTCGATCTCGTACGTACCGCCCGCGCGGGCGAACTCGACCGCCTGGGCGAGCACCTCCTCGGACCGGACCAGACTGCCCGTCTCGTGCAGGAGCCGCCCGTACTCGATCAGCAGGCGGACCTCGCGGCGCGGGTCCCGATCCGGTCGGTGGCGCTCCGCCTCCAGGGCCCGGGCCAGGTGAGCGATCGCCGTATCGAACGCGAACGACTGCGTGGCGGTCTGCGCCGCCCGCAGGCTGTACTCGACCGTCTTGGGGTAATCGCGGCCCAGGTAGAACTGGCGCGCCAGATCGAAGGTGCTGGTCTCCCCGCGCGCCTCGAGGGCTGCTCCGACCCGACGGTGAAGGATCCGGCGGCGGGTCTCGGTCAGCTCTGCGTAGACGTTCGCCCGGACGGCCTCGGAGACGAACTCGTACACCTCGTCTCCCTTCTCTCGAAGAAGGCCGGCCAGTACGAGCCGGTCCAGGGCTTCGGTCAGCCGCTCCTCCTCCACCCCGACAACGATCGCGAGCCGTGCGAAGTCGAACTCCCGGCCGAGGACCGCTCCATACGTCAGCACCCGGCGTTCCGTATCGTGCAGGGAGCGGGTCCGGGCGAGGAGCACCGTCACCAGGTCGGGGGCGCGGTCGGTCGCGGAGGGATCGCGCGGGCCTCCTCCGAGGACCGAGCGAACGAGCTGCTCCACGAACAGCGGGTTCCCGTCGGTCTGGGCGTACCACCGCTCGACATCGTCGGGCGACGGCGGCGTCCCCTGTTGGAGCCAGGTGACGAATTCCGTCAGCTCGGAGACCGTGAACGGGCGGAGCGGGATGGAACGGAACGCCGGGGCCTGGCCGATCGCCCCGAGGAGGTCCCGGACGGCTTCGGGCACGTCCGCCGCCTCCCCCATCGTCGCGACGACCGCCAGCGGAGCCCCGGGGAGCTCGTCCGCGAGCCGCAGGAGGAACTCGAGCGACGAGCGGTCGGCGAACGGGAGGTCGTCCACCGCGAGAAGTACCGGTCCATCGTGCGTGAGGCTCAGAACGTGCTCTACCAGGCGCACGTAGTGTCGCGCCCGGCTCGCGCCCAGCCCCTCGATCGTCGTCAGTCCGAGCGGAGCCAGGATCCGCTCGAGCTCGTCACTGGTCCGGCCCGTCTCCCGGGGAGCGGGGGAAGCCCTCGGCCCGGCGGGCGGCGTCCCCCCCGCCGGGAAGAACAGCGGGGGGAGGTCCACCGCGGCCGGGAGATGGCCGTCGGGCGACCGCCCCGGTTCGTCGGAGAGCGAGCCGAGGAGGTCACGAACGAGCGAGAACGGGGCGGGCGATTCCTCCGGAAGCGCCCGGCCCGTACCGACCCGGAAGCCGCGCTCCTCGGCGTGAGCGCGCACCGCACGGAGCAGCTCGCTCTTGCCGACCCCCCCGGGACCGGTGACGAGGAGGCCTCGGCCGATCCCCGCCGCCGTTTCCGCGAGGAGACCGTCGATCTCCTTCCAGACCTCGGCTCGGCCGAGGAAGGGGTGCGCCGGGTCGGTCCCGGACCGCCATCTGCCGACCACGACTGCGACGACCCCAGCCCCGGCTTATAATTCCCTTCCGGGACCCGAGGGGCCCGGTCCGGCGATCGGCGGGCTCCCCGACTCCGAGGTCGGCGCCTGGGCGTCCAGGTCCCGACGCAGCTGCTCGTACGCGGGGGCCAGCCGGGGGGACAGCTCGGTCACCCGCAGTTCGGTCGCCTGCCGGAACGCCTCGCGCGCGCGCACGAGATCGCGGGTCTTGAAGCGGAGCCGGGCCAGATAGAGCCGGGCCTCGGCCTCCTCGACCACGACATGGGTCGCGCGGGCCATCTCGGCGGCGCGCTCGAACGCGGCGCCCGCGTCGTCCCACTGGCCGCCCTTCTCGGCGATCAGGCCCTGGTTCAACACGACCTGCTCCGCCCAGAGACCGTCGGCGAGCCGGTCGACGAGGCGGCCGGCCTGGTCGTTGTCCCGTTCGGCCTCCTCCACCTGCCCGAGCGCAAGTCGCATTTCGACCCCCGACAGCAGCGCGCGGCCGATCCTCCGGGTGTCGTGCGCCTGTTCCCCGACCTCCCGGGCCTGCTGGAGGTACTCGAGTCCGTCCTGCGGGCGGAGATCTCCGACCGCGACGCCCAGATTATGGAGGGCCCGGCCGAGCTCGACCCGGTCGTGCCCGCTCCGCAGCGACTCGACGGCCCGTTCGTACCATTCGATCGCGACGGCCCGCACGTCCTCCCCGAGCATGGAGAACGCGTTGCCGATGTCGATCGACAGACGGCCGATGACGTCCGGCTCCGCGGAGTCCGGGAGGGCTTCGAGCGCCCGCATGTTCTGGTCGAGCGCCTCGCGGTACTCGCCCTGGAGGAACGCGACGCGTCCCAGCACCCGGTAGGCCTGGGCCGCCCCGATCCCGTCCTCGACGCCCTCGAACAGGCGGAGGGCCTGCTTCGCGCCCTCGATCGCGGCTCCGGTGTCGAGGTTCTCTCGAGCGATCTCCGCCCGGGCGAGCAGGAGCCGAGCCCGAATCCGGGGTTGCTCCCGGTCGACGCGCTCGAGGGCCTCGTCGTAGTACCGGCCGGCCGCGCGGAAGTTGGACGTAGAGTAGTAGAGATCGCCCAGCGCCTCGGCGATCTCTGCCTGCTCCGCCCGACGCTCCCCCCCGAGCGACGCAAGGTCGACCGTGGCCCGCTCGAGCTGGTGGATGGCCACGTCGAGCTCTCCGACCTTCTGGGCGACCTCCGCCGCCCGGCGGTTGAACTCGTACGACTTCCCGGGGACCTTGCCGAGGAAGTAGTGCCGGCCGAGCTCGGAGAGAACCTCGGGCGACGGGGTGGGGTGGCTGCGCTCGATCACCTCGGCGATCTTGCGGTGGAGGATGCGCAGTCGGCTCTCGGTGAGGGAACGGTAGACGTCGGCCCGGAACCCCTCCTCGACGAAGCCGAACCTCTCTCCCCCGGCCCGCTCGAGCAGGACCCCGCGGCGGACCAGCCGCTCCAGTTGCTCGGCGAGGGTCTCCTCGTCCGCCCCCATCGCGGCGACCAGCAACGCGAAGTCGAACTCCGATCCGATGGCACTGGCGTACGCCAGGATCCGGTGCTCCTCCGCGGTGAGCGGGGGAACCGCCGCGTCGCCGGAGGGCCGGCCCCCGGGAGCTCCCCCCGCGCGATCCGGCATCGCACGTTCATAGCCCCAAGGGAGAGTTAAACCCGTCCGCCCGCACGGAACCCCGGTCGGCCCCCCGCGGGCCCGTCGGCCCGCAAGGGTTATCTAACGCACCCCGGGTCGGCGGCGCGCATGGCCGCTGCGGAGACGTCGCCCGCCCCCGAGCGGGTCGGGATCGGGGAGATGTCCACCTCCCGGAAGGCGACCTTCTGGGCCTTCGCGGCGCTGGTGGTCCTCGCGGTCGCGTTCTATTTCTGGTGGGGGTTGTCGTTCGGTGTCTGGTTCGATAACGGCGTCTACGCCGTCACGATCACGCTCCTCCTCTTCGGTCTCGCGGGGATGTGGCTCGTGATGCCGAACCCCCCGACGTCGTCCCCGTAGGGGCGCCGGCCGGGTCAGAGCGGCCGTCCGGCCACGGCCCAGCGGACCGACTCAACGCCGCCGCACGCGATGCACCGCGTCGGGGGATCGAACGTGAACGGGAGCCCTTCCTCGGGCGTTCCGAGGAGGGCTCCGTCGATCGCGGTCTCGATCTCGTGCCCGCACGCCTCGCGGCCGCACCAGCCGACGAGCCGCACCCGATCCGACCGGGCGAGCTCGTCGAGGTGGGCGGCGACCGAGAACGCCTCGCGGAACATCGCATCGGCCTTCTCGCGCAGCGCCCGGTCGAACGCGGCCAGTCGGTCTCCGACCTCCGCCTCGAGCGCGTCGACTCCGACGGAGCTCTTCCGGCCGAGCCGATCGACGGCCGTGGCCCGCCGTCCCTCCACCTCGCGCTTCCCGACCTCCAGCCGCAGCGGGACGCCCCGCAGCTCCCAGCGGTAGTACTTGGCCCCGGGTCGCTCGTCGCCCCGGTCCAGGTGGACCCGGCGTCCCGCCCGGCGAAGCCGTTCGGCGATCTCCTCGGCGAAGGCGCCGACGGCGACCGCGGCGTCCCCCGACGGGATGGGTACGATGACGACCTCGTAGGGGGCGATCTCGGTCGGGAAGACGATGCCTCGTTCGTCCCCATGGACCGCGACGATCGCTCCGAGGAGCCGTTCGGAGAGCCCGAACGTCGTCTGGTGGACCGGCCGCTGCGAACCGTCGGGGGCCTCGTACCGGATCCCGTACGGGACGGAGAAGTTCTCGCGGTAGTGGTGGACGCTTCCGATCTGGAGCGTCCGGGACTCGCCGATCGGGATGTCGAAGGCCACGGAGTAGTGGGCTCCCGCGAACTTGTCCCAGTCGGGGCGGCGGATCGCGAGGTACGGGAGGCAGAACGATGCCGCCATCCGCCGGAACGCCCCGAGGTTCGTCGCGACCCGCTCGGTCGCCCGGTCCTCGTCGACCTGGCAGGTGTGCTCCTCGAAGAAATGGATCTCCCGCACCCGGACGAAGGGCCGCGTCGTCTTCGTCTCGTAGCGGAAGGTGTTGACGATCTGGTAGACGGCGAGGGGCAGGTCCTTGTGCGAGCGGACCCAGAGCGCGAAGATCGGGTACATCGCGGTCTCGCTCGTCGGGCGGAGGACGAGCGGGACGTCCAGGTCGGACAGTCCGCCCTTCGTGACCCAGTACACCTGGGCGTCGAACCCGCGGATATGTTCCTTCTCCTTCGCGAACTCGGTCGCGGGGATCAGGGCGGGGAACTCGACCCCTTCGGCCCCGGTCGCCTCGACCTCCCGAACCATCACCCGGTCGAGGTTGCGGCGCGCGCGGAAGCCGTACGGGGTCCAGACGTTCATCCCCTTGATCCCGTAGCGCTTGTCCGATAGGTCCGCGGCCTCGACGACCGCGAGGTACCAGTCGATGAACGCCGTCCGCTTGTCCGGCAGGTCGACCATGGCGCGAGGCGGAGGTGGGCACGGCGAGTATAAACCTATAGGAGGCTCGGGAACCCCTCCGCCGAACGGGCGCGACGCCGGCGCGGGGTGGGTCGGCGCCGTCCGTTCACGCAAGTTGTTAAGCTCTCGCCCCGCTCTAGTCGACGGGCCATGCGCCTCGTCGTCTGCGTCGACCGGGACGACGACCTCGGCCGCAAGGCCCAGGTCCAAGGACCGGTCGTCGGCCGCGCCAGCGTCCTCGACGCCGCCGTCCGGCTGGCGACGGTCGATCCGGAGGACGCCGACACCAACGCCGCGTTCGCCGCCATCAGCCTCCTCGACGAGCTGCGCGGCGCCGGCGAGGAGTGCGAGGTCTGCGTTCTCACGGGAGCGGCGAAGGTCGGGATCCTCTCCGACCGGCGGGTCGCCGAGCAGTTCGACCGGGTGCTCGCCCAGATCCACCCCACCTCGGCGTACCTCGTCAGCGACGGCGCGGAGGACGAGTACCTCTACCCGATCCTCGCCTCCCGCGTGCGGATCGACGGGATCCGGCGGGTGTTCGTCCGCCAGAGCACGACGATCGAATCGACGTACTACACCCTCGTCCGGGCCCTCAAGGACCCGAAGCTCCGCGCGAAGACCGTCCTACCGTTCGCGCTTGTGCTCCTCATCCTCGGCCTCGCCGCGGCCGACGGGGTGCTGCTCTGGGGAGTGATCGGGCTCGCCATCGTGCTCGGGATTTACCTGATCTTCTGGACGTTCGACATCGACGAGGCGATCATCGACTCGATCCGCAGCGCATCGACCGACATCCGCCAGGGGTCGGTGGCGTTCGGGTTTGGCCTGTTCACGGTCGCGCTCGTCGGGGTCGGGTTCTTGACCGGCTACAACCAGTACGCGGGGAACCCGGGGGTCTCGCTCCTCGACCGGGTCCTGCTGTTCCTGCAGGCCGGTCTTCCCTGGTGGATCCTCGGGGCCGTGGGATGGGAGACCGGCCGTGCGATCCGACGCATGTTCGTCCGGGGCCGCTTTCCCCGGTCGTTCCTGGTGGCGACGACCTCGATCGTCGGGATCGGCCTGGTCAGCTACGGGATCGTCTTCCTCGTCCGATTCCTCGAGGGGATCACCGGCGCCTCCGACGTCCCCCTGCTCGCCGGCCTGATCGTCACCGGCCTCGGCCTCGTGATCGGGGCCGGCGTGATCCAGCAGCACTTCAGGGCGCTCGCGCGGGGTCCGACGCCCCCGCCGACGCTCGGCTAGGGCCGGCGCTCGCCCGCGCGGGTCGGGTCCTCGGTCGCCAGGCGCTCCAAGTCCTCTCGGGGGATGTCGAGGCCGCACCGCGCGCGCAGGGTGGCGCGCACGGCATCGATCCCCGGGGCGATCTCGGCGGCCCGGGCGGCCAGCGCGGCGAGGTCCTCCCAGTAGTTCCACGGGAAGACGATCCAGGCCCACTCCTCCCGACGGATCTCCTCGGCGAAGTACGTCGGGACGATCCTCGCGCCCGCGATGTGAAGGAGCGCGGCGCTCTCGACCTTCCGCGGGTTCGCGTGCGCAACGTGCTCGACCGCGAGGGCAAGGCTTTCCCCGGTGTCGGTGATGTCGTCGACGACGAGCACCGACTCACCGGCCACGGGGCCCGAGAGCCCCTCGGTGAGCGCGGCGGTCCCGTCCCGGGTCGCGGTGACCCCCCAGTGCTGGGCCCGGAGCGACACGAGCCGCCGTACCCCGAGCCGGTCGCACAGGAGACGGGCGGGAACCCAGCCCCCGCGGGAGAGGCCGACGAGGGTTTCGGGGACCGACCGCGCCGACCGGACCTGGCCGGCGACGCGGTCGGCCCACCGCCCGACGTCGTCCCACGAGGCCCGGCGGCACCGCGGGAGCTCGACCATCGGGTGCGGGGGTGCGATCTCCCTACGGGTAGAACCCGCGGAGCCGGGTCGCCTCGATGACCCGCTCGATCGCCAGCACGTAGGCCGCCGTGCGGTTGTGGACTTTGCGTTCCAGAGCGACCTTGTGTACGTCGGCGTACGACTGGACCATCACCCGCTCGAGCCGCTGGCGGACCTCGGCGAGGGGCCAGAAGTACCCCTGGATGTCCTGCGCCCACTCGAAGTAGCTGACCGTCACGCCGCCCGCGTTCGCGAGAATGTCCGGCAGGACGGTGATCTTCTTCTGGAAGAGCGCCGTGTCGGCCTCGGGAAGCGTCGGGCCGTTGGCGGCCTCGGCGACGATCTTCGCCTGGATGCGGTCTGCGTTCTTGCCGGTGATCTGGTTCTCGAGCGCGGCGGGGATCAGGATGTCGACCTTCAGCTCGAGAAGCTCCTCGTTGGAGATCGCCTTCGCCCCCGGGAAGCCCACGACCGAGCCGGTCTTGCGCTTGTGCTCCTCCAGGGCGTGCGGGTTCATTCCGTCCGCCTTGAAGACGCCGCCCCGAGAGTCGGAGGCGGCGACGACCGTAGCCCCCTGCTCGTCGTGCAGCAGCGTCGAGGCGATGCTCCCGGCGTTGCCGAACCCTTGGACTGCCACGGTGCCGCCCTTCACGCGGACCCCCGCATCCTTCGCGGCCTCACGGACGACGTACGCGCATCCGCGCCCGGTCGCCTCGCCCCGGCCCTCGCTGCCGCCCAGGGCGATCGGCTTGCCGGTCACGACGCCCGGGACCGAGTAGCCCATCTGCATCGAGTAGGTGTCCATGATCCAGGCCATCGTCTGGCTGTCGGTGTAGACGTCCGGGGCCGGGATGTCCTTCTCCGGCCCGATGATCAGGGAGATCTCGCTCGCGTAGCGGCGGGTGAGCCGCTCGAGTTCGCCCTTCGACATCGACTTCGGGTCGCAGATGATCCCGCCCTTGGCCCCGCCGTACGGGATGTTGACGACCGCGCACTTCCACGTCATCCATGCCGCGAGCGCCCGGACCTCGTCCAGTGACACCTGCGGGTGGTAGCGAATCCCGCCCTTGCAGGGTCCGCGGACCATGTTGTACTGCACGCGGTACCCGGTGAAGATCTTGTACTCCCCGTTGTCCATCCGGACCGGGAAGTTGACGGTCAGCTCCCGCTTCGGGTGCTTGAGCACCTCGCGGAGCCCACCGTTGATACCGATTAGGTCCGCGACAATATCGACCTGCTGTTTCGCGATCTCGAACGGGTTCATCGTGGACTCGCTCTTGGGCATGAGATTCCCCGTGGGCCGGGAGCCTGCGGGGGCTACTTGAGCGTAACGTGGACCCTGTGAGACTACCCCATGGTACCCCGAGGTTGCCGGTGGGGCTTCCGAGGATCGCGCCGGCCGAACGGGTCCCAGCCGCCGGGGGGCATCGCGACCTCTCCGTGGGCGGTCGACAGCGCGGCCCCGCGGCCTCGCACGACGGACCCGATCACGGTGAGGCGACCCCCGACCCGTTCCACGCCACGGACCGCTGCGGCGATCCGACGGGGGGGGATCGCGGCCAGCAGTTCGTAGTCTCCCCCGAAGAACGCGAGCGACCTCCGCTCCCGGGCCGAGACCTCGGGCGCCCCCAGGGCCCGCTCGAACGGAAGCCGGTGCTCGACGACGAGGACCCGGACCCCGCTCGCCTCCGCCATCAGTCGGCAGCTCTCGGCGAGGCCGTCCGACGTGTCGAGCATCGCGTGCGCCCACCGGGACAGGGTCCTCCCCTCGCGCACGCGCGGCCGCACGTCCAAGAGGGCGCGCAGCCGGCTCGCCCGGCTCCCCCGAGCCCGCCGCATTCGGTCGAACGCGAGGCCGCCCCGTCCCACCGTGCCGGTGGTGACCAGCACGTCGCCCGGTCGGGCCCCGGAACGCGGCGCCAGGTGGCCGGCCCGTCCCCAGCCGATCGCCGTGCTCACGACGGTCCGGGTCGGCCCCGGCTTCGTGTCGCCCCCCACGACGCGGGCCCCGAACGCCGCCGCCGCGGCCTCGGCGCCCCGCACGACGTCCTCCACCCACCGTCGAGACGTCCGTGGGGGGACGATCACGGCGAGCAGGACGGCGTTCGGGACGGCACCCTTGGCGCCCACGTCCGACAGGCTGACCCCCGTGGCCGCCCGACCCACGAGGATCGGGGGGGAGTCCGCGACGAAGTGCGTCCCTTCGACCAGCGCATCGGTCGATACGACCGTGACCGACCCCGGAGGCGGTCGCAGCCCGGCCGCGTCGTCACCGAGCGGTAGGATGCCGGTGCGGCCCGACGGAAGGGTCCGTGCGAGCCAGGCATGGAACTCTCGTTCCCGGATCGCACGCCCCCGGGGGCGTCGAGCGTCGGTCGTCACGATCACTTGTACGGGATGAACTCCTTGCCGAGCAGCTCCCGCCCGAGGATGATCCGCATGATGTTGAGGCCTCCTTCCGCCCCGACGAGGTAGCTCATGACCCCGCGGAATCCGAGCTCCAGCCCCGCCTCCTGCGTGTAACCCGCGGCGCCGAACCACATCATCACGCGTTTCACGCACTCGAAGGCGACCTGCGGCGCGGCCAGCTTGACGCTCGCGACCGTGCGGTCGATCTCGGACCGATGGCTGCGGTCCCCCTTCAGGAGATACGTGTCGAGCAACCACGCCGCGCGGCGGCACTGCCATTTGACCGCCTCGACCTGCGTCCAGAGGTCGACGAGCTCGAACTGGATCCCCTCGAACTTGCCGAGCGGTCGGCCGAACACCGAGCGTTCGCGGATGTACGCCATACCGACCTCGAGCGCGCGCTCGGCGGCACCGATGCAGGCCGCGCTCACGAACGTGCGGGCGATGGAGAAACCCTCCATGGCCACGTCGAACCCTTTCCCGTCGGCACCGATCAGGTACTTCGCCGGTACCTTCGCGTCCTGGTACGTCAGGGCGCCGGTCGAGATGCCCATCCGGCCGAGGTTGTGGAACTTCTGGGTCGCCACCCCCTCGAGGAGCGTCGGGACGTACAGGAACCGGAACCCCCCTTCGGCCGCCTTCGTGAGCGTGAGGTGGCCGCCGCCGAGCCGTTTCGCTTCCTCGACGCCCGAGATGAACGCCTTCTCTCCCCGCAGCGCGAACCCGGCGCTGTCCCGGCGCGACGTGGTCCGCATCGCCGCGAGGTCGCTCCCGCCGGTCGGCTCCGTCGTGGCGATCCCGAGGAACGCCTTCCCGCTGCAGACGGCCGGAAGGACCTCCCGCTTGGCCTCCTCGGTCCCGTGGCGGGCGAGGATCTGCCCCCAGCCGGCCTCCAAGAGGAAGAAGACCGCGGTCGCCATCGAGAAGTCCCCGCGGCCGATCTCCTCGGCCGCCAGCTCGGTGAGCACGGCGGACGCCTCCATGCCGCCGTACTGGGTGGGCACCGGCATCGCCAGCAGGCCGAGATGGGCCATCTCTCGCAGGACGTCGTCCGGGATTCGACCGTCGGTATCGATCCGCCGCTCGTTGGGTCGGAGCACGCGGTCGCCGAACTTCCGGACGGCGCTTTGGAACGCCTCCTCCTCGTCGCTCAAACGGAAATCCATGGTTCTCGGCCGGCGACCTCCCCCGAGGGCTAAAGCGTTCGGGGTCGTCCCGCGGGGCCGCGAAGGGACGGACCCGCTCGGAACCTACGGGGTCCGGGTCGTTCGGGGGCCGTCCGGCCCCGCGCCGCGGCCGGTCCCTCTCGCGTCGGCCGCGGATACACCTTTATCCCTCGGTCGGTTCCGACCCGTTCGGGGGTTTCCGTGAAGGTCCGGGTGGCGGTCAACGGCTTCGGCACGATCGGCAAACGGGTCGCTGACGCCGTCTCGAAGCAGCCCGACATGACGTTGGTCGGGGTCACCAAGACCCGTCCGAGCTTCGAGGCGCGACGGGCCGTGGAGAAGGGATACGCGCTGTACCTCGCCGCGTCGGGGTCGAAGTCCGAGTTCGAGGCGGCGGGACTGCCGGTCGCCGGTCGGCTCGAGGAGCTTCTCGGCCAGGTGGACATCGTCGTCGATTGCTCCCCGGACAAGGTCGGCAAGGAGAACGCGAAGCTCTACCGCGAGGCCGGGATCCCGGCGATCTTCCAGGGGGGCGAGAAGGCCGACGTCGCGGAGGCGTCGTTCAACGCCCTCGGGAATTACGACGCGTGTCGGTCGAAACGGACCCTGCGCGTCGTCTCCTGCAACACCACCGGGATCGCGCGGGCCGTCTCGGTCCTCGCCCCCCGCTGGGAGGTCGACGGATGGAGCGTCACCTTGGTTCGGCGGGCGTCGGACCCGGCCGAGACGAAGCGGGGGCCGATCAACGGGATCATGCCGACGTTCCAGCTGCCGTCCCACCACGGCCCGGACGTGCGGACGATCTTCCCGGAGCTGGCGATCGCGACGACGGCGGTGGTCGTTCCGACGACGCTGATGCACGTGCACGTGAACGACGTGCATCTTCGACGCCCCCCGGGCGGGACCGCGGAGGTGCTGGCCGCGTTCCGGGCGACGCCCCGCTTCCACCTGTTCGCCGGGTGGGAGCGGGTCGAGGGGACGCCCCAGGTGATGGAGTACGCCCGGGACCGGGGGATCGGCTTCAACGACATGATGGAGAACGTCCTCTGGGAGGAAGGGGTGCGCCTCGACGGGTCGGACCTCCACTTCTTCCAGGCGATCCACCAAGAGTCGATCGTCGTCCCGGAGAACGTGGACGCGATCCGCGCGATCACGCTGCCCGGCGTCTCCGGCCCCGCGTCGATCGAGATGACCGACCGGGCCCTGGGCCTGCGTACCACGTCGGGGCCCCGGTCGTGACCGATCGCCCGTCGGCGCCCTCCCGCGTCCGCGCCTAGGGGCACGCGCCCCGGCCGGCCCC
>Ga0181527_1002581_pt1 | contig 16893 bp, 11 predicted proteins | sample PEATcosm2014_Bin_30_FD_119762 | JGI IMG/M metagenome (GOLD analysis project Ga0181527, IMG submission 119762) | Peatland microbial communities from MTU Mesocosm Facility, Houghton, MI, USA - PEATcosm2014_Bin06_60_metaG | ecosystem: Environmental > Terrestrial > Soil > Wetlands > Peat | place...
AACTGGTTGGAATCGAGATTAATCCATTCGAGGGAAGTCGCGTTTTGCAGAAACGACAGGTCCTCAACTCCGGATTTGGCAAAATACGCGTATGTCTGGGTGCCGAGTCCGACCGTATCGTATTTGAAAACGACCGTCGTATCCCGTTGAACTGATGTAGTCTGAGTGCATCCCCAGAATTGGGTACTCACCGAAAGAATGGGAACCAACAGAGCAAGCGAAACAAGGAATCTTTTCATTAAACCCTCCTGCGGAATTGGGTTAAGGTGATTTTGGCACAACCGATGATTTCTCAGAGGAAAAACCCTTCACACAACAAGCTAAAATAGGTGGCAAAGAACGGGCGATGCAAGAAAAAAATTGTAACCTTCCCCAAGACGTATCAGCATCTTGATAGTATATTATTGGTCGGAGGGACACATGCGAACGTTGCTCGGGCTTTCCACAATAGTGCTGGCCGTGGTTTCGGCAGGTTGGACCCAGGACAGCTCGTGGACCCTTGTCTGGTCCGACGAGTTCAACCAGCGGTTTCTGGATTCGACGTATTGGAACTACGATGTCGGGACCGGAACCAACGGCTGGGGAAACAACGAATTGCAGTATTACACCGATGGTGAGAATATTTCCTTTGTAGACAGTTGCCTAGTCATCGAACTGCGGAAACAGACGGTCGGCGCGTCTCAATACACCTCCTCGCGGATTAATACCAGAAAGAAAATGGAGCTTAAATACGGAAAGATCCAGGCAAGGATCAAGGCGCCGTATTCCCAGGCTGTGTGGCCCGCGTTCTGGACCCTTGGCGCCAATTTCGAAGCTGTTGGCTGGCCCGCATGCGGAGAAATGGACATTTTCGAAATGGCATGCGGCGACTTTTATCCGGACAACCGAGGCGACCACACGAATTTCGCCGTTGTCCACTGGACCGATGAGGCCAATTTCCCCATGGATACACAGAGCGCCGTCACAATTGCCGGTCGCATGGCGGACGATTTTCATATCTTTACCCTAATCTGGGACGAAAACTACCTCTCGTTTTACTTTGACACTGCAACCGCTCCCTACCTCAAGGTCGACATTACGAAACCGGAAATGGCTGCATTCCACCAGCCGCACAGCATTGTCCTGGACCTTGCCCTTGGCGGCATAGGGTTCGCGGGATCTCCTGACGCATCAACAGTGCTTCCACAGCAATTAACGGTCGATTGGGTCCGCTGGTACCAGAAGAAGACAGGTATCCGGCAGATGGCCAACAAGCCGAATCAGCAGGGGGCAAACCTTTTGGAAATGGTCCGCGGCGGATTGCTCGTGAATCTACTCGCGCCCAGCAAGTCGTTCCTGCGAATCTATGATTGTAGAGGAAGGCTGGTTTGGGACCTGACGCACGAGACAAGATGCATGTCTCCCGGAATGCATGTCGTTTTCCTGAAGCAGGCTCCGATACCAAACGGAATGTACATAATTGACTTCGGCAACGGCATAACCTCCGCGGTCAATCGAGCCCCCATCACCAAGTAAACTAGTTGACATCAGAGACGATCCTTGGGCGGCGACAACCGGTCCGGCGTTTTTCCAGATAGCGTCGCCGCTTATACCCCCCCATAAAAACAAAGAGGCCCGCCGAGGTATGGCGGGCCTCTTTACTTAAGAAACATGTTTCCGATCAGTCGGTGAGGCCAAAACCATACGCGAAGAGCGGAGTTCCGCCGCTCCCGGTAAAATCCCCATACGGTTGGCCGCTCGGACCGTACAGCGACCCGACCGGAGCATTGGCATTTATGGGAACCTGGGCATAGGTTGCGGGCCAGGTGTGCGAAAGCTTTCCTGTGAACTTTTCACCGTTTACAGCAAAGAGCACATCGGCAATGCCCTCGCCTTCGGGCCCGGGCAACCACGCCGCGACCCATGAAGGAACTTTTGCTATGTCGCTGGTTATAATGAGCGGGCGACCCGAATAAAGCACGACGACAACCGGTTTCCCCGACGCCACGCACTGCGAAATCAGGTTCTGATGCGCTTGGGTAAGGGTGGAAGGTTGACTGCCGGGAATATCGCCGCCGCCCTCGGCATAAGGTACCTCTCCAACGCAGACCACGATGACATTTGCGGAGGCCGGAACATTCGCAGTGGCTCCAGTTGAATCATAGGTGACCGTGCCCTGACATGCCCCCTGGATAGCCGCCAGCAAGGTTTTGCCGCTGGGCGGGGTCGGACGAGGGTTGTCATCGTAGGCGCTCGGCCAATCCAGACACCAGCCGCCGCACTGCATCCACATATCGTTGGCAAAACCTCCCACGACATGCACATTCGCAGTAGGGCTGATGGGAAGCGGTTTTGTGCCGTTGAATGCATCGTTTTTGAGCAAAACGAGGGACCTGCGCACGCATTCGCGCGCGACCGCCGTATGTGCGGGACACTTGATAAGAGAAAGATAGGTACGATTTGCAAGGAAATTCTGCATCAGGTTGAGGCGCAGCTTGACACGAAGGATGCGCTTGCACGCGTCAGCCAGCCGGCCTGCCGCCGCACCCTGAACGGCGGTGTTCACGCCGCCAGGGCCCACGCCATCAGGCTGCATGATATTGTCGAGGCCATCGTTAAAACTGCCCACCAAGTCATTAGCGGATGCGTCCCAGTCGCCCACGACATACCCGTCGAATTTCCATGCGGTCTTGAGAGTATCGGTCAAGAACGGCTTGTTAAAATGCATGGGGACTCCGAGCCATGAGCACATGCCCGCCATGGTGGTGGCAAGGCCGTTTGCAACGGCCGCCTTGAACGGCGGGAGGTGGATACTGCACAAAACAGCATTGGTGCCTGTTGCGCAGTTGCCCGCGTTTGCGCCGTTCACCGCGCCGCCACCGCCGGCAAAATGCTTTGCTGTTGCGGCTACCACGCATGGTGCGGAAAGATCTGTACCCTGGAAGCCACGCACGGCGCCCACTACCATGGGAACGGCGCCGTCTGGAGACTCAGCCCAGCCTTCATAGAAACGTCCCCAGTTTATGCTTCGAGGAATATCCACGACCGGAGCAAACGCCCAATTTATTCCCATGCCGCGCAACTCGATGGCGGTGATTCTTTCTTCAATTTCGGAAAGAAGCGGGTTGCCCGTGCATCCCATGCCGACGTTGTGAGGAAACATTGTGCCGCTCGGCGGAGAGATGAATCCGTGCACGGCATCAATCCCAACCATCTTTGGTGTGCCTTGGGCTGTTATAGTAGCGGTTTGCCAGGAATCGCAAAGATTGGCGTCATCCGAACAGGCGGGACCGCCATTGCCAACACCGTAGAAAACGGTCCCCCAATTGTTTAAGTTTCCGCCGTATTCAACACCTTGCGTTACCTGATTGGCTTGCCATTGAACAGATTTGCCGTTCATTATGGAATCGATCTGGGCTTCAATGTCACGGGCGGTTATGGTAATATCCCCCACATCGCCCGTGTATGAACTGACGGGCACCAAAGTCGCAAAATAATTGGTCTTGCCTGCACGAATGGTGTCCACGGCAGCCATCAATTTGGGCAAAGGGGAGCTCTGCACAAAATTGTCCGCCGATGTCATGGCCGCCTTGCCGGATTTCCCTGTGCAAAGAAGGGTCTTGGACTCGACCTGCAAACCGTTCGCCACCTGCACCACATACGTTTGGAAGGCGATATGCCGCTTCACGGCCGAAAAGGGGTCAAACTGCCAAGTGCCTTTCTTCAAAATGTCATTGAAAACCGTCTGAATTTTGCGACCGTCAAGTGAGAACAGTTCAACGGTGATCCTCTGCGTTCCGGAAACATGGAAGTGGATCATGCTGCCCTGGGAACCCACATTGAGCGAGGATCCCAAATTGTTTTCGCCAGACTTGTTCCCGTTGACCACTCCGGTCCCTGTACAATTGTACATCTGGAGGTTCTTGACATCCCAGGTAGCGGGATCGATAAGATTGAAACGGCCATCGGAACACGTGTAGGCATACACGAGCCGGTTATTAATGTTGGTGTACATTACCATTGCATCCACAACGGGGTTGCCTGTGCCGTCAACCACCCTTCCGGTCACCAGGGCAAGAACCGCCTGCGATGAAAGCAGCATACTCGCAAGGAACAAAAGACAAAGACGCCTTATCATACTTCCCCCTGCTCGTTTGAAATTATTGTGAAAAAATAGGAGCCACTCCGTGCCACCGAACTCAAAAACGCGCTCCATAAAAATATAAGAACGGCATTGGCTTGCAAATAAATATAACGAAAAAAAGACCCATTTGCCCAAGGTATGTAACCGAACCATGAAATCGGCGACCACGAAGAGGACAAATTGCGCAGGAGACCCTATCAAAATGCCCGGAGGTAATATCACCCTGGTACGCCGTTCACTGGTGTGAACAGCATAATAACTAATTTCTGGCCAAAACTGTATGATTGTGGTATATTCTGTTCACAGAAGCCTATTGCACTCTTGCTACCTCACCCAGGTTGCCGGCTCACATGGTCAATATTTTTGAATACCAGAACTACAGGCTTTACCTTCGCGATTACTACAACGATCAGAAGGCCACAAAACGTTATTTTTCCTACCGCTACTTTTCGAAAAGGGCCGGAATCAACGCTTCAGCCTTCCTTTATTATGTAATTGAAGGCAAAAGAAACCTTACCAAAAAAAGCATCGACAAGATTTCCGCGGCAATCGGCCACACAAAGGATGAGAACGAGTATTTCGAGAACCTCGTTTTCTTCAATCAGGCGAAAAAGATCTCCGAAAAGACAATGTACTACAGCCGCATCGTGGAGTGCCGCAGGCCAATTGACATAAAGACAATAGACAAGGACAGGTACGAGTTTTACAGAAGGTGGTATCACAGCGTCATACGCGAAATCGTCACCATGGTGGACTTTCACGACGATTTTGCCCTGCTCGCATCCCGGCTCACGCCCGCAATAACCGGAAAAGAAGCTCAAGAGTCAATAGCCCTTCTCGAACGGCTCGGGTTTCTCGAACGCGACGAGAAAGGACTGTATCATCAGACCGACAACGTCATTTCCGTGAGACCCGACGCAACTGAAGCGTTCGTTGTGGAAAGATTCCAGTGCGAGATGCTCGACATGGCGCTCAAAGCGTACGACCTTATCCCCCGCAGGGACCGGATGAGTGCATCCACGACGTTCAGCATTTCAAACACCACATTTGATCTGTTCAAGATGAAAACGCGCGAATTCCGAAAGGAACTGCTCGAAATCGCGAGGCTGGACAATGAGCCCGAGCGCGTGTACCAGTTCACCTTCAACTTGTTTCCGGTGAGCCGGAGTACGCATGAAAACAAGAAATAGAATATTCATGCACCCGGCAATCTCCGGGGCGTGCCAACCTGTAGATGCAGTGAAAGAAAGAGGGGGGGCTCCTTTCTTTTGCTCAAGGCGGGGTCTCTCATCCGAAGAGAGACTCTGCCGATCTTGTGTAGATTGCGGACGAAGAATGGAGAACCTTTCGGCTTCGGCTAATGAGAAAAGCATTTTGCGGGGAGGGAGAAATTCCCATGCGCGCATGGGGGGGGAGGAGAAAGGAGCGTTCATCGCATGCCTGAGGCAGAGCATGAGCGCTCCGAGTACCCTTTTTGCAAAAGAGGGAAGATGCGCGGTAAATACGTTAGAAATGAATTGAGCATACGAAGAGCATCATGTACCGCAGTATACGCTCAATGTTGACAAGAGAGACTTGGTTGTTCCGGAACGGGAAGAGGATACAGGGGCGCTTGGTCCCGGTCTTATCGCTACGCAAGCGCCTTTGTATTCTTCCTTCGCATGAAATCGGATCAGAACGAACTTTTCAAAGGCGGCACGCCCAAGATTTCCATGCAACTTCGACGGCCGGTTTTCCCCACAAATCCCGGGCCAATCCGCTTAATTATTGAGTATATTCTGTGAGGATAGGTACGTAATGGCAGGCCGAAAAAAACGTAAACAGGAATAGGACTGCCTCGTCATCCAAAAGTTTCACTTAAAATCCGGGAGGGGGTTAAGATGAAGAAGGTACTTCTTGCGCTTGCGGTTGTTGCCATGTGGGCCGGCTCGTCAAGCGCTTTGGTCACAGGTCAAGTTGTGGATGGAAACGGCACGCCGGTCGGCGATGCAATGGTCTACTATACCAGCTTCGCCAACAGAATGGTATATGTTTACTCAAAGTCGGACGGCAGCTTCTGCATTCCTTCTCCGACCGAATGGAGCCTGAGCGATCCCCCGATGTACAAGTCGTGCCTAACCCAGGTTCACCTGTTCCCGCAATCACAAACACTGTCATCCAGTTTTTTTGCACAGCAAAAAGGACCAAACCTTGTCTTCTATGTCGGCAAGGCAAATTCAAGGGTCACGGCGGACCTGTATTCGCTTTCCGGAAGGCGCGTTGCAAGAGTACTCGATGAAGTCGTTTCCAATGGCAACTATTCTTTTAATCCTTTTATCGGCCGAAACAGCCTTGTCTCCCAGCAGATGTACATTGTCCGCCTGGGCGATGGGACGAAAACCGAATCCGTTCGTATGATGCATCTTGGCATGGATCAGGCAGGCAATTCCTTTCAAGGAACAGGAATGAGTTCGGCCCCGCACCTGGCCAAGGTAGAGGCAATTGACGGTCTGAGGGTCGGCAAGACCGGTTACAAGCCGGCAATTGTGAATCTCAACACCTATGCCGACAATGTCGGTGCTGTTGCCATCACGGCAATCAACATCGAAGGGAAAGTGGACAGTATTCTCGCTTTGATGACCCTTGACGAAAAGGTAGGCCAAACGGTCCAGTGTACAAACGTCGGCCAAATATCGGCGAATTTCGCGGGTTCCTATCTCAAAGGAAACGCCTATGCCGACCAGCAAGCCGACCAGAATGCCGCAATGACATCCGGCGCAAAGATTCCGGTTACCGTCGGCACCGATTACGTCCACGGTGGACCCATGATTTATTATCCGCATAATGTGGGGCTTGCCACAGGCGCAGACACTCTCCTTATCGAACTCGCGTACCGCCAGTGCGCCATGTGTTGCAAAGTTGGAAACAACATGAACTTTGCTCCGGTCATGGACGTTCCGCGAAACGACAAGAACGGTCGCGTGTATGAAGGCTGGGGCGAAAACGTTGATGCCACGGCTCACTTTGCCCGGGCCGCGGTGCGCGGAGTCCAGGGAACCGATATTTCGTCCGATTATACCATGATCGCCACCTGCAAGCATTTCGCCGGCGCAGGCGGAACCCAAGACGGGGTTATGCACAATTGCACGAACACCGGCACCTGGGATGTATTATGCAGGATTCACCTGCCCCAATTCCATGCGGCAGTCAATGCCGGCGCCCAAGCGATAATGACCTCATATAACCAGTTTCTCACATCATCGACAAACAATGCATGTATGCCGATGACCATGCACCAAGTCCTTCTTACCGATACGCTCAAGAATGGCTGGGGATTTGACGGATTTGTGCTATCGGACTGGGACATGGGCACCGATGCGACCGTTGGCGGCGTTACACAAGGCCCGATTAATGCTGTGGCAGCCGGTCTTGACGTCGGCATGCAGCCGGATAATACGCTTCAGTTCCTTTCAGCGGTAAAAGGCGCTGTAGGCGGCCAAATTCCCCAGGCGAGACTTGACGACGCTGTAAAGAGATGTCTCCGCGTAAAACTCAGAATGAACCTCTTTGCCAACCCGATGCCGAATCAGCAATTGGCAAACGTATTGTCGGACCCCGTGTACCGGGCAGTGGCGCGCGCGTGTGCGCGAAAGGCGATTGTGCTGCTGAAAAATGACAACGCCACTCTGCCTTTAAAGAAAACTGAAAAGATTCACGTGGTTGGCGCCTGGGCGGATAACATAGGCGTTCAATGTGGCGGATGGACAGAAGATGTAGGCGCCGGTCAAGATTTTTGGCAGGGTTCCACCATCCCACACGGCATTACAGGCGCCACGACGATCCTTCAGGGTTTGCAGGCGGAAATAGGCGCCACCGGCAGGATCGACTACGGCACCGACGCCACGAACATCCCGACTGACGCCGATGTCGTGGTTTGTGTCGTAGGAGAAACTCCCTACGCCGAAGACGCGGGTTACAGAACAGATATCACACTTGCCGCGGATCAGATAGCCCTGGTGCACTCCTGTGTTGCATCTGGAAAGCCGATCGTGACCATTCTTCTCACCGGCAGGCCGAATGCCCTTAGTACGATTCCTGCCGACAGCAAGGCCCTTGTTGCCGCCTGGCTGCCCGGAACCGAAGGTGAAGGCGTGACGGACGTTTTGTACGGGGATTACAATTTTGTGGGTAAGCTCCCCTACACCTGGCCGGCGAATAACAACCAGGAACCTATTAATGAAGGGAACATGGGTGATGCGGTTGGCCCCGACACGAGTGCTCCGCTGTACCCGTATGGGTACGGCCTCACGTACTAACCGTTCTTTCGTAAAATCCTGGCTTTTTCGAGGCCGCGCCGCGGGGAGCGGCCTCTTTTTTGTCAAGAGGCATGTTTTTTCCCTTCGCTGTCCGCGCTACAAGATACCGGCATAGGGCGCACCTGTTTCAAAGTATTTTCTCCCGTTACTGGGGATAAGAACAATCCGATGCAAACCCAAGATCCCTTTACCGAACTCAACCCGCAGCAGCGCGAAGCGGTCTTCTTTGGCGACGGCCCGCTTCTCGTGGTTGCTGGGGCGGGAAGCGGCAAGACAAAGACCCTCGCCTTTCGCGTGGCCCATTTGATAGCCACGGGAACAAGCCCGGAACGAATCCTGCTGCTCACCTTTACGAGGCGCGCGGCAAAGGAAATGCTTTCCCGGGCCGCCGCCGCGTTGGGTAACGATTCGCCCCTTGCCGCACAGGTGTGGGGCGGCACGTTCCACGCCACGGCCAACCGTCTCCTGCGCACCTACGGACGGGCGATTTCCCTGCCTCCCGAGTTCACCATTCTTGACCAATCGGACAGCGAGGACATGCTCGACGTTGTGCGCCACAAGCGCATCGACGCGGCGGCAAAGGGCCGTTTCCCCCGCAAAGGCACGCTGCAGGCTATCTATTCGCGGAAAATGAATTCCGGCGAGGATCTTGGTTCCATCCTGAAAAACCTCTTTCCGTGGTGCGAGCGGTGGGAAAAGGAGATCAAGGCGATTTACGGGGATTATGTGGAACTCAAACAGAAGCGCAGCATCCTCGACTACGACGACCTGCTCCTCTACTGGTATTATCTCCTGGAAGACAAGAGGACGGCCGAGATCATCGGCTCGCGTTTCGACCACATCCTTGTCGACGAATACCAGGACACCAACAAACTCCAGGCCGACATCCTTGTCCGCATGCGCACGGTGAAGAAAAACATCATGGCGGTAGGCGACGACGCACAGAGTATCTACGGGTTCAGGGCGGCCACGATACGCAACATGCTCGACTTCCCCGCTCTCTTTCCAGGCGCGCGCGTCGTGGCCCTCGAGCAGAATTACCGGTCTACCAACCAGATTCTTGCCACTACAAACCGGCTCATCGCCCAGGCGTCGGCACGATATTCAAAGACGCTCTTTTCCACGCGGCGCGAAGGAGCGCTCCCCCAGCTTGTCACCTGCAAAGACGAGGAATATGAAGCTGATTTTGTCGTCCGGCGCGTTCTGGAGCACTTTGAGCAGGGCGTCGCGCTGCGCAAGCAGGCGGTGCTGTTCAGGGCCGGGTCGCACTCGGCGACGCTCGAAATCGCCCTGATGAAGAAAAACATTCCGTTCCGCAAATACGGCGGGCTCAAGTTCCTCGAGGCCGCTCATGTCAAGGACTTCATCGCATTTATCCGAATCGTGGAAAATCTGCGCGACGAAATGGCATGGTACAGGGTCCTCAATCTTTTTGAGGGCGTGGGTCCGGCCACGGCGGGCGCAGCGTTCGAACACTTGGCAAAAAACGACTTTGCCGTGGATTCTCTCGGGTCCTTTCCGCTCCCTCGTCCCGTGGAGCGCGAGGTGCGCGGGCTGTGGGACCTGATCCGGGAAAATTCGGGGCCGCAGGCGCCGGACCTTGGCAGCCAGTTGGAACGTATTGCGACGTTCTATTCGCCCCTGTTAAGCGATACCTACGAAAACCCGAAACCGCGCCACAGCGACATCGAGCACATCGTGGCTCTTTCGTCCGGTTACACATCGAGGTCGCAGTTCATCGCAGACCTTATTCTCGACCCGCCGGCGTCAACCAGCGACCTTGCGGGGCCGCCGCATCGCGACGAAGACTATCTCATTTTGTCTACCATCCATTCCGCAAAGGGGTGCGAATGGGACGCCGTGTACCTCATCCACGCTGCCGACGGCTGCCTGCCGTCCGACATGTCAACAGACACCGCGGACAACATCGAGGAAGAGTTGCGCCTCGCGTATGTGGCCATGACGCGCGCCCGCGACCACCTGTACGTGCTGTGGCCACTGCGCTTTTACACCCACCCCGCAGGCAATTCCGACCGCCACGTGTACTCGCAGTGCAGCAGATTCTTTTCAAATGACGTCCGGGAATCTATGGAACTCGTCACCTGCGGCGAGGAACGGGTGGAAGATGCGCCCGGCATAACCGCACCGCCCATTGATATTCGCAACAAAATGAAAGAGATGTGGAAATAGCTGTGGGGGAAGGCAAGGTTGGCGGTTTAGAGTTGACAGTTGACAGAAAGACGGCAACAGAACGAGATAATGAACCATGGCACCCATAGTGCTCTTCGACATAGACAAAACCCTTGTCGCCCACTCTTCCGCGCATCTCAAGGCGTTTTTTACCGCCCTGAGCGAGGTGTACGGCGTTGAATCGGAATTGAGCGGGATCACCCACCACGGTATGACCGACCAGCAGATTACCCGTGAAGTCCTTAAAGTAAAAGGCCTGTCTGAGCCCGTAATCGACGCAGGTCTTACGCGGTGCATGGCGGTGATGGTCAGCAGGTTCGCAGAGTTGAACCCCTCGGACAAAGTCGAGCTTCTTCCCGGTGTGAAGGAATTGCTTTATGCGCTTGCAAACCGCGGCTCGTACATCGGCCTTGTGACCGGAAACCTGGAACCGATTGCCTGGGGAAAGCTTTCCAAGGCCGGCATTGCCCACTATTTTGCCTTCGGCGGGTTCGGTTCCGACCACAGCGACCGCAGGGAAATGGCGGCGCTTGCAATCAAGCGCTGCGGCGCCCTTTATCCCGGTTCGGTCGGAAGCCCGGTTGCGCTCTTCGGCGACACACCATACGATATTGCAGCGGCCCGCTCCGTTGGCGCACGCGCGGTCGGCGTGACAACGGGATTTCCCTCCCGTCAACAGCTGTGTGATGCAGGCGCGGACATCGTCTTCGACAATCTCGCGGACACGCAGGCGGTGCTCAAAGCGGTGCTGGACAGGTGAAAGTACCGTAATGGATTCCTCTCTCGTTTACTCCACGGCACTCGGACGGATGTGTCCCTCGTGCGAACAGCCGGTTACCCAATGCGTGTGCGGGAAGCAAGGGTGCCCTCATGGGGGCAGCGGCACGGTGCGGGTCTCACGAGAAACAAAAGGCCGCAAAGGCAAATGCGTCACGCTCGTCACCGGCCTTCGGGCGGATCTTGACACGCTGCTCGACCTGGCCAGACTGTTCAAGCGGAAATGCGGCTCAGGCGGTACGGTGCGGGACGGCGTCGTGGAAATTCAGGGTGACCACAGGGACCTTCTGGTTCGCGACCTTATCGCCCGGGGATATGATGCGAAAAGAGCGGGCGGGTGAAGATAAAAGGATTTCCGGAAAGATCACGCGTTCCACTTTTCGATTTTCTCTATTGTGTACTCTTTGTCGTTGAACTGCACCGTGTCGCCGGGCCGGCTGCCGAGCATGCCATTGCCCGCGGCCGAAGTGTAGGAAAGCACATTTTTCGCAGGGTCGGAATCCCACGGACCCAGAACGGCAACCACGGCTGTGCCGCCCGAAGCATCGCGCAGGCAAACGCGCGTTCCTATAGTAACCTTGGACGTATCAACGGTCTGCGGATCGATGGCACGGGTGGCGGCAAGCTCGTCGTGCAGCGATTTCGCGCGCGAAGAAAGCATTTCCTGGCGCGCGCGGGCGGCATGGTATTCGAAGTTCTCCCGAAGGTCGCCGAATTCGCGCGTGCGCTTGATCTCCAGACTGTTTTGCGGAATGTCAACGCGAACGAGGGTCTCGAATTCCTTCTTTTTCTCCTCGAGCGCGTCGCTCGTCACGTACACCAGGGTTTCCTTTTTCTCTTGGAGCTCCGGATGCGCTTGATAGATCTCCTGCCGCACACGATCTTTCCGGTAGTCTTCAAGCCCGGTTTCATGGTTGAGCGCGTCAAGCGTGCGGGCCGCCTCGTCGGACGAGAGGGTGGTGGCGGCCCAGTCGGCGGCCTCCCCGAGATCAAAGAGTTTGCGGAGCGACGCGTGATAGCCTTTGAATGCCTTGTTATCGAGAATGCGCAGCAGCGAGAATAGAAATTCCGCATTGGCGCGCGCCTTGAGCTCGGGCCGCGCGGGCATTTCCCGGCAGAGCCACACGTAGAAATGCGGCGCTGCAGAAGGTTCGGCAAGGGTGGCCGCAACCGTTTCTTCCAGAACCTTGGTGCGCCCTTTGGCGCACAGCGTTTCGTAGAGATACGCAATTGCCTGGGAATCGGATTCCGCCTTGAGCAGCGATACAAAGACGGCAGACCAGTCGGCCCGGACTTCGGCGACAAGCCCCATGGCCTTTTTCCGTAACAGCCGGTCCTTTACTCCTGCGATCATTGCCACGCTGTCCGAGCGGCCTGCGAGCTCGGCCGGAGCAAAGGAAACGGCCGAAGTTCCCGCCCTGGGAAGCGATTCCAGTTCGAGCGCAAGTTCCAGCGCAAGGGAAGGGTCCAAATCCAAAGCCGCGTTCGCATCCCGTACGATGCCGTCTCGCATTGTTGCGGCAAGCTCGGCGGACCGCGCCGCGTGCTTCCGCATCATCTCGGGTTTTTCAAGAGGCGCAGCCCGCTCAAACTGCGCGGCAATCGCCGATGCGGCATCGGCAGCCGTTTCATTCCATGTTACCTCCGCCTTTGCTCCCGCGCCGACGGTGAGCCTGCGGTCCTTTCGCGCGGCGGTCCACCAGGCCGCCCACGAAGCCTCGGGCACGATGCCGGAAAGCATGTCGCGCAGTTCGGTAATGGAAAGCGGTTTCTTGACACTTGCGAACAGGAACGCAAGAAGTTCCCCGGGCGCCGTGTGGGCCACGGTTCGCAACTCGCCGGGGGCGCACAGCTTCCTCGCGAGGAAATGACTCCCCGGCAGGGACTGGCAAAGCCGCTGCGCCTCGTCTATCTTGAACGACAGCTGCTGGCCGCTTTCAAACGACACACGGACAACCCCGAGGGAAAGATTCACCTCGGTTACCCGCCCGGCTCCCTTTGTAGGCATATACACACAGCGGCCTTCGTCGTAGCGCAACCACGCTTCAAGAAGGCGCAGCGTTTCGAGGCCGGGACTTCCAAGAACATTGAGATGCGTGACAAAACGGTCGAAGCCGGGGCTGTCGAAATACATCTTCTTCAGGTGGAACAAAAGGCCGTCACGCGCAGGCGGACAGTTGGGCCAGAACCCGAGGACCGTGGAATACAGCCGAACCTCGCTTGCCACATCTCCCCTTTCCCTGAGACAATCTGCGTGTAGCTGGAGCAAGACCTCGGCCCGGCCGGTTTCCTTCTTCTTGACAAAAGAGCGGTAGGCCGGAATGAAGAACGCGATATCGGGAGCCGAGACGTCAAACCGCTCCATGCACACGCCCTCGAGCCCTTCAAAGTCTCCTTCGTCAATAATGGGCTGGTAGTCGGAAACGGTTTTAGGGATCGGCGGCGGCACGCCGATAAGGCCTTTTTCCCAAGGATAGTTGGAATCCATGTCCTGTGTGCTCCATGGCGCGGCACTACACGCACGCGCGGGGTTGTGGTGCACAAAAATACTTCGCGGCGCCCCGGAGTCCGATGTCAAAAGGTAAAGCCGGACGCGGAAAAAGTGCTTGAAGTAGAAGCCCCAAGTTCGTATTTTGTGTTGTTGTGCCACGCCGCTCAGCATGTGGGGACGACTCATGACGAACCTGTTTCTCGTTCGGTATCCGGAGCAGCCCATTCCCATTCCTCCGATGGGGAAATTGTCCATAGGACGCGCCGACACCAACGCGATGATTCTCACCGAGCCGCGAGTGAGCAGGTTCCACGCCCAGATCGAGTTTCTGGAGCCGTCGAAAGCGTATGCGGTATCGGACCTCGGCAGTTCGAACGGCACCTTCCTGAACGGTCACAAGCTGCGCGCACTCGATTTGCGGCCGCTTGCCAACTGGGACAAGATCCGCATTGCGTCGTCGGTGCTCACCGCCCGCTTCGTTGACGATCCAGCGATTATCAAGAAGGAATTCAAAGATCTCAGCTCGCGGGTGCACCTCGAAGCCACGGAAATCATCGATGTCGCAACGATCAGGTCTGCGGCAAATCAAGCCGCCTTCAGCGGCGACTTGGAGCATCTGTGCGCCGTTGAGCTGTTTCAAATGCTGGAATACGGGAGGAAAACCGGCGTCCTCACGCTGAAAACCGACATCGGAAACGGCACATTTTCCTTTGACTGCGGCCAGGTGATAAGCGGGTCGTTTGCCCACGCACAGGATGAACAGGCCGTGTTCCAGGCCCTCACCTGCAGCCGCGGCACTTTTTCCTTCACCTCGCTCGACGAAGTGACCGAAAAACCCAGGATCTCATCCACGACCACGGCCCTTCTCATGGAAGGCTGCAGGCTGCTCGACGAGGAGAATTCGGTTGCAAAATAGGATGGCGGTCCGGCCCATTCCCTCCCATCGATCCCCGGCAGTTCCATCCAAGGAGTCGTGAGTGAAAGCAATCGGCATCAACGGCAGTCCTCGCAAAACCGGCAACACGGCAATTCTGCTGCGGCATGTTCTTGGCGAACTGGAAAAGCAAGGAATCGAAACCGGGCTCATCCAGCTTGGCGGGCAAAAGATCCACGGCTGCATCGCCTGCTACAAATGTTTTAAGGCGAAGAACAAGCGATGCGCCGCGACGGACGACGCGGTAAACGAATGCATAGCCAAAATGGACGAAGCCGACGCCGTCATTATCGGGTCGCCAACCTACTTTGCAGATTGCACGGCTGCAACCAAGGCGCTCATAGAACGCGCGGGATTCGTGGCGCGTGCAAATGGGGACTTGTTCAAGCGCAAAATCGGCGCCGCGGTCGTAGCGGTGAGGCGCGCGGGCGCGATCCACGCATTCGATTCCATCAATCATCTCTTTACAATCGGGCAAATGATAATTGTTGGGTCTTCGTACTGGAACGTCGGTACGGGAGGCAAAGAAGGCGAGGTTGAGAAGGACGAAGAGGGCCTCGCTACAATGGTCACGCTGGGCAGGAACATTGCCTGGGTGCTCAAGAAATTACATCGGCGGTAGGGCATCATCCCGGAACGCCGGTTTTCCATTTGCAGGGGTAAGCGCGCAGGCCCTCTTTGCCCACGCGCTGTTTGTCATTTGCGAAAGATTGATTCGAATTCGCCATACCCCTCTTTCTTCAGGTCCTCACGGGGTATAAAGCGCATACTTGCAGAATTCATGCAGTATCGCAGGTGGGTGGGCGCCGGTCCGTCGTTGAACACATGGCCCAGGTGCGAGTCGCCATAACGGCTTCGTACCTCGGTCCTTTCCATGCCCAAACTCGCGTCGGTCTTTTCCGAGATATTCGCCGCCACCAGAGGCCTGGTGAAACTGGGCCAGCCCGTCCCCGATTCAAATTTGTCAACAGAACTGAATAAAGGCTCTCCCGACGCCATGTCCACATAGATTCCCTCCCGGTGATTATTCCAGTAATCGTTGTTGAAAGCCGGCTCCGTAGCGCTTTCTTCTGCAACGGAAAACTGGAGAGGAGTAAGGAATTTCTTCAGGACGTCCGCCGAAGGCTTGCTGAACTTTTTGATCTCAACTGACTCCGCGCTCCACGTCTTGCCTTTCCAGGTTCTCTCAATAAAGGCATCGCGGCCCGATCCCTGCCGGTACTGATGATAATTGGCAGGGTTCTTTACAAAGTAATCCTGATGATACTCTTCGGCAGGATAAAAGGCGGATGCCGGTTCGATCATCGTGACAATCGGCTTGTCGAAGACGTGGGCCTTTGCAAGGTCAGCGGCCGTTGCTTCCGCCAGGTTCTTCTGTTCCAGCGTCGAATAGAAAATGGCCGAGCGGTATTGGTTACCCCGGTCCACAAATTGACCGGCGCCGTCGGTAGGATCGATATTCTTCCAGAAGACATCGAGCAGCTTGAGATAACTGACGCGCTGAGGATCGAAGAACACCTTAATGGATTCCAGATGACCCGTTCCGCCCGCAGACACCTCCTCGTACGTCGGGTTGAGCTTTGTGCCGCCCGTGTATCCGACAACAACGTTCGCCACCCCCTCGAGTTTTCTGAACGGCGGTTCCATGCACCAGAAACACCCGCCGCTGAAAATCGTCACAGCATGGTTCTGATCGGCACCGACAACATCTCCTGCCTCCCTCGCGGCTGTTTTACGGCTAAAGCCGGCTAAGATTACCATGATAGCCACTCCCACTAGAATGAGTACAATAAGCCTCATAAATCGCCTCCTCCGCTTCTTACCAGGAATACGGGACAGCGGCCGGGAAAATTACTTTCCCTGGATGGTGTTCGTCGTTTTGAGAAGGGTAACGGCAAAAACAGGCAGGAACTGTCGACAGTTGATTTCCGCTGATAAAGTGACCGCACGCCATAGGCTGCGCGCGCGGTCACCATCTTTTCTCACGGCAGGTACGTCATCCTTTTTTCAAAGATGCCGCTCGTCTTCTTGTTCTCGTCAAGCGCCTCCATGCGCACCACGTACATCCCGGCGGCAACGCGGC
>Ga0181527_1002588_pt1 | contig 16878 bp, 11 predicted proteins | sample PEATcosm2014_Bin_30_FD_119762 | JGI IMG/M metagenome (GOLD analysis project Ga0181527, IMG submission 119762) | Peatland microbial communities from MTU Mesocosm Facility, Houghton, MI, USA - PEATcosm2014_Bin06_60_metaG | ecosystem: Environmental > Terrestrial > Soil > Wetlands > Peat | place...
CCCAAGGCCCGATAGTGTTCTTGTTCGGCGTCGCGCAATCCAAGCCACCAATCCTTCCGCGCCGCGTCCAGGCTCTCGGCCCCGGCGTCCGCCAATACCTTGTGCGCGCGCTGTTGTTCCGAATGATCCGCGGCAAGCACCAGGACGACCGACCGCCCCTGCCGCAAGGCATCCTCGTAGAAAAAGATTTCGTCCGAAGGGACGCCCTCGTTGCTCCGGTCATCGGCCGCGTTTCCCAGTGCGGCGCCACCTACCGCGCCGCCCCCTCCCAGCAAAGCCGCTCCGGCGAGGCCAAACGCCAATACCGGTCCAACGCCGGGAATCAGCACGGCCGCGGCCATTCCCAATTCGAGCCCCCCAGCCACGCCAAGCGCGCCACCCAGCATGCCTCCAATCGCGCCGCCGCCGCCCGGCTGCTCGGTGCCCGACGTCGGAATGGTATGGATCTCCCGTTCCGACGAAGCCGGAGATAACAGATTGACCTGCTTCTCCGAGAATCCGGCGCGCACCAAAGCGTCTGCGGCGTCTCGCGCCGTCTGATAGAACCGGAAAACGCCGGCGACAGTTTCCATGCCGGGATCGAAGCACGTTGATTTCCAATGTGCGGATCGCCTCGGGACTGAGAGCGCGGGCATTACCCATGCGTCGCTCTCGCCGGCTTCCATCGACGGAGCCTTCCCGCTTTGACGATACCCGGTCGGGTGACCACAGACGGTCACAAACCTGGGGGCGTGAGGATTGTCACAGCGGCGCCTGCTAGCCTGATCTAGTGGAAACGGGTACGTACAGCAAGCGGCTCTTACCGTGGCTTGTGGCAGTCGCGTTCTTCATGGAATCGCTGGACACCACCATTCTGAACACCGCCGTGCCCGCTATCGCGGCGGCGCTCAAGGTGGCGCCGCTGAGCATGAAGGCGGTGCTATCCAGCTACACCTTGAGCCTGGCGGTCTTCATTCCGATCAGCGGCTGGATGGCGGATCGATTCGGAACGCGCCGGGTGTTCGCCTCCGCGATCGGCTTCTTCACCTTGGGGTCGTTTCTCTGCGGTATCTCGAGCAACATCCACGCGTTGGTCGCCTGCCGTGTCCTGCAAGGCTGCGGAGGAGCCATGATGGTGCCAGTGGGGCGGCTCACCCTGGTGCGGACGTTTGCCAAGTCCGAACTCATCCGCGCCATGAGCTTTGTCGCCATCCCCGCTCTGATTGGCCCCATGCTCGGACCGATCGCCGGCGGGCTGATCGTCGGATATTTTCATTGGCGAGTCATCTTCTTCGTGAACCTCCCGATCGGCCTCATCGGTTTATGCATGGTCTATCTGCATCTGCCGGACTACCGCGAGAAGTCCGACCCTCTCGATGTGGAAGGCCTCATCCTGTTTGGCTCCGGCGTCGCGCTGCTGTCGTATGTGCTGGAAGTATTCGGCGAACATACGCTGAGCGCCGGCGAAATCCTGGGGCTGCTGGCTATTTCCCTCGCGCTGCTGGCAGGCTATGGACTGCACGCGGCGAAGGCTCCGTTTCCATTGCTGCGTCTCAGCCTGTTTCGCATTCGCACATTCCGCGCGGCAGTGAGCGGCAGCTTTTTCACCCGCCTGGGCATCGGCGGAATTCCTTTCATCATGCCGCTGCTCTACCAGGTTGGCCTCGGGTTCACTCCGATACAATCCGGTCTGTTGATGACGCCGCAGGCGATTGCCGCCATGAGCCTGAAGCCGGCGATGCCGCGAATTCTGGCCCGCTTCGGCTATCGCGGGGTGCTGATCTCCAATACGATGATCCTGGGTCTGCAGATTGTGCTGTTCGCAACCATCGGGGTGGGCACTCCGGTCTGGCTCATGGTAGCGCAGACGTTCTGCTTCGGTTTCTTCAGCTCGCTGCAATATACCAGCATGAACACGCTGGTCTATGCGGACGTGACCGAGGTGGAGACGAGCGCCGCAAGTTCCATCGCCGCCACCATGCAGCAGATGGCGATCAGTTTCGGGGTGGCAACGGCGTCCCTGGCCACCGCCTTCTTCATTCCGGATCGCTTTCATTCGAGCGCGCCGCAAATGATTCGGGGCATCCACCAGGCGTTCTTCGTCCTGGGCGCATTAACCGTTTTGTCCACCATCGTTTTCCGCGAATTGAAAAGCGACGATGGCGAAGCCGTGAGCCAGCATAAGATCCTCACGCACGCCGGGTGACGGGATGGCAGTTGCCCCAGTTCTGGTGTAAGCTATTTCCCAGACACCCGGAGGGCCTCACCATGCAAGCCAGAGCCGCATTCATCCTTCTCGCGGGAGCGTGCTGCGCCGCAGCCCAGACTCCCGCGCATCAACACACCGGCGAGGCCGCCGTTCCCCTCCAGCCATTGGCGCAGCAAGTCCGTCGCCTGGAAGATGCCATGAATTACCTGGGCCAGCCGTTTCCGCCTGCGGACCACGCCGCCATCAACGCGGCCATCGCCAATGCCGATGAAGGCGCGGCTGTCGCGGAACTGGAAAAGATTCTCGACCGGTATGCGCTCGCGATCGTCGATATCAACGCCGAAAGCCGCGTCAAAGTGGAGCCGGGGCCGGCCCGGCCCGAATTGGTGGAGGGCGGCACACGCCTGTTCCTGGTGAAGGTGATCAACCGCGCCAACGTGACCGCGCCCCTGCGCGTGGCCAGCCCCAACAGCGGCAACGTCTACATTCAGTCCACCGGCAATCCCGCGCCCAAGCTGGAATTGACGCCGCAGAATGCCGCCGACCGTTGGGCCGAGATTTCGATCTATGACAAGCCGCCTATGGATCGCCGTCTTTCCGGCCTGGCATTGGATTACCGGATCCTGCAGATCTACAGCCGCGATAGCGGGCAGCGGTCCGCGCAGATCAGCTTCAACGTGGGACAGGGCAGCCAGGACATCGGCTTTCGCAATGACATCCTGGTGCTCTTCAACGCGCTCGCGGCGCACACCGTGAAGCTGCGCGTGCGCGACGAGAAAGGCCAACCGGCCATGGCTTCGTTTGTCATTCGCGACCGGCTGAACCGGCTCTATCCGAATCCGGCGAAGCGCCTGGCGCCCGACTTCTTTTTCCAGCCGCAAATCTATCGCGCCGATGGTGAGAGTATCAGCCTGCCGGCCGGTTACTATACCATCACTTACACGGGCGGACCGGAGTACCGGGCACATACTAAGGAGTTCGCGGTGGACAATAAAAGCCCCGCCGAACTCTCGTTTCAACTGGAACGCTGGATCGATCCCGCGCAATACGGCTGGTATTCCGGCGATCACCACGTGCATGCGGCGGGCTGCTCGCATTACGAGAACCCCACCGAGGGCGTGCTGCCGCAGGACATGATCCGGCAGATATCGGGCGAGCGGCTGAACATCGGTTCCGTGCTGACCTGGGGACCCGATTACTACTATCAGAAGCAGTTCTTTTCCGGGCACGACGATCCACTCTCCAAGCCCGATGAACTGATGCACTACGACCTGGAAGTGTCCGGCTTCCCTTCAAGCCATGCCGGCCACATCGTGCTGCTGGGTTTGCGGGAACAGGATTACCCCGGCGCCACGCGTATCTCGGACTGGCCGACCTGGGACCAGCCGATCTTCCGCTGGGCCAAGTCACAGGGCGCCGTGGTAGGATTCGCACACTCGGGTTGGGGACTGGAAGTCATGAGCGACGATTTGCCTAATTACGAGATGCCGGGCTTTGACGGGATCGGCGCGAACGAGTACATCGTGGATGTCACCGAGCCCGGCTTGGTGGACTTTATTTCGTCGGTGGACACACCCTATGTGTGGGAGCTGAGTATCTGGTATCACACACTGAATGTAGGATTCCGCACGCGCATCGCCGGCGAGACGGATTTCCCGTGTATTTACGATCAACGGGTCGGGATCGGACGCACTTACACTAAGTTGGATAATCTGAGTTACTCGAACTGGCTGCAGGCGCTGCAGGCCGGGCGGAGTTATGTTTCCGACGGAAAAAGCCACTTGATGGATTTCCAGGTGAACGGCGCGCTGGTGGGGACCGGCGCGAGTGAGGTGCGGCTCGGCGCGCCCGGTAGTGTGCACGCGCAAGTCAGAGTGGCGGCGTACCTGGATTCGCTGCCGGACCCATCCATTCTCGGCAAGCGCTACAACGAGAAACCGTACTGGGATGTGGAGCGGGCGCGGATCGGCGATACGCGCGAAGTGCCCGTGGAACTGGTGGTGAATGGCGAGGCGGTGGCGCGGAAGAACGTGTTGGCAGACGGGCAGATGCGCGATGTGGCCTTCGACGTGGCTATCGAAAAGAGCAGTTGGGTGGCCGTGCGGATACTGCCGTCGGCGCACACCAATCCGATCTTTGTGCTGGTGGGGGGAAAGCCCGTGCGCGCATCGCGGCGCAGCGCGGAGTGGTGCCTGGCGGCCGTCAGCCAGTGCTGGACGCAGAAGGCGCCGCGCATTTCGGTGGCGGAGCTGGGCGCGGCGCGTCAGGCATATGATCGGGCGCGCGAGGTCTATAATAGGTTGCTCAGCGAGAGCCAGTGAGCGGATGCGATAGTGTCCGGCTTTCGGAAAGAAACTCTTCTTTGTCGTGGGGCGGCTCAGCCCGCCTCTATCCTGGTTTCACTTCGCGGACCAGTCAAACAGCCAGCGTGCGCTACCTACGCCAGCGAGAATATCCCCACCCGCCACCGCCGAGCAGAAACAACACTAGAAGAACAACCAATAAGGTCGCCATTTCTTACCTCATTTCCATCCAGTGCAAGTGCAGATTGGGGACCAAAGCTGGATGTTGCCGGATGTGCTCGAACATATTGTTGAAACCCGAGCCTCCCGCAAGTTGTTATGTGCAAGTCCTGCCGTCCACCAGGCAAGAAGTGCCGCAGATCGGACGTGTTGTCTCTGCAATCACCCCGCCTATCGGTACCGGCCTTCTGAACGAGCCGTCCCTCTAAGGAAAGCTGACGGACGTGCTTTGTTGCCGGGGGCGCCAGCGAGGAACCCGTAGGGATCGATGGGTGTGCCTTGCCACCAGCGCTGTTCCGGCCCCAGCCTGAAAATAGCGAAATGCAGGTGCGGGGCATCGGGCGATGCGTTGCCGGTACTGCCCACGAAGCCCAAAACGCCGCCTTCCCTCAAGAGCGTGCCCTCTTTCAGCCCCGGCGCGTAACGGTCCAGGTGCGCGTAGTAGTAGCAGTAGGTCTGGCTGTCGTCGAATTGGTAGACCGTCAAGCCGCCCGGCTTGCTGAGGAACAGCTTCACGACCTTCCCTTCACCGGCCGCTAACACGGGCGTGCCCCGCGGGGCCATGATGTCGATAGCCTCGTGCCGGTGGCCGCCGCGCATCTCGTTGAAGTCGTTCCGCAGGTCTTCGGCGCGGACGCCTTGTACGGGAATCATAAGCCTCGGTTCCATCGACGGCCGGTCCGGCAGGCTTTGACTGGCGGCGTTCCGCGCTTCCGGCGGTGGCGGATTCAAGGGCAGCGCGGAAAGGCGCGCGCGGCGCATATCCCGCCTCTGCGCCGGCTGCGTGCGAAACTCCTGGGGCCGGTCTGGCGCAGCGGTGGCATGGATAGTCCGCAACATCCCGGTCTGCCAGAGCAGCACCGCAAGGAACCCCAGACCGAGGACAAAACCCGCGAAAAAGACGGTCACCGGTCTTTTGTGCATGTCTTACTCCTTCAGGATGGCAGGCGTCCCGGGTTTGACCATATGAGACAACTCGGATGCATCCCAGTTGGTTAACCGTATGCAGCCGTGCGACTCGGCATGGCCAACTTTGCCCGGAGCCGGCGTCCCGTGAATGCCGTAATGTTCCTTCGAGAGATCGATCCAAACGACGCCCACTGGGTTCCGCGGCCCAGGCTGGATCTGCGCCTTGCTATCGGAAGGGTTCGCGTTCCAAAAGAGTTCCGGGTTGTAGTAAAACACAGGGTAGGGCCATACTCGCTTGATCTTCCAATCCCCGATCGGAAGCGGGTCGTGCTCGCTGCCAATCGTGGCCACGTAGTAGGAAAGAATCTTTCCCTCAGCGTCGAAGGCTGTGACTGAGCTATCGGACTTCGAAACCCCTACCGAAGCGGCGTGACCCGGAGGTGTCACGATCACGTTCGGCGCCAGGATCAGCTCGCCCTCCTTATCGAAGCGGCTGTCCGGATTGAGCGCCTTCAGCAGGTCCGGGTTGGCGTGGAACTTCTCGCCCAGCCCTTCCAGTGCCGACTCGTATCCCAGAGATGGCAATTTGGCCTGCTCCTCCAGGTTCGCGGGCACTTTGGCGAAAGGTCCAGCCACGTCCTCCGTCGCGATCATGTAGGAGAACAGCGCCGGCGCTTGATCGGTATTGAGCGCGGCCCACGTCTCGGGCCCGACTGCGCCGTTCACCGGAAGATCGCGCGCGCGTTGAAATGCGGCCACGGTCTTTTCCAGGTTGCTGCCAAAATTGCCATCGATTTCGCCACAGGAAAAATGGGCGCGATCCAGCAGGATCTGGGCACGCACAACTGCCGGCCCTCTGGCATTCAGACCTATGGTGCGCGTCTGATTCGGATCGTCGATTTTAGCGGCTTCGGAAGTGGCCGCCGGCGCTTTCAGCCGGCCTTCCCCCCGCGCCTGCGGTCCGGCCGGCAAGCACAGCGCTACTGCCATCGGAAACAACAGAGACTTCATCGGTCGAATTATAGGCATGGCTTTCCTCGGTAACGGCATGCAGTAGGCGCCACCCGGAACGAGTTACCGCTCCTGCCGCGGCATTCCGGCTTTACACGCAGCACGTAGGCCGACGCAGTTGCGCGAGTCCGGGTGCGGATTCGCCGTCGCGCTCACTTCGATGACGTGGCCTTTTGATCCTTAACCTGCAGCTCGTTCACGACCTGAAGCACATTTGGAACCGAAGACGCGATCGTTCCGGCCTGCGTGGCTCTGGTTTGAGAGCCGACTTCGCCAGTCAGCGTGACAACGCCGTTTTTAACATCGTACTTTACGTTCTTTTGAAGTGCATTTTGGATGAGCGCGGCATCCAGGTTGTTCGCGATGCCCCTATCCAGATCCGAGTTCATCGCCTTAGTGTCGCTTTCGGCGCCGGGCGGAACCACCAGAATCTGGTCCGACACAACCTGGTCCCCAGAAATCGACTTGGCAATGGAATCGGCTTGTGATTTGTCATTTTCAGACGGGACGTGTCCGCCGAGGACTACTACTCCCTTGTCCCTATCCTGACTTATGGAAACACTTTTTAGGCCGGCCTGATCGAGCGATTTGCGCAGGCTGGCGGAAACGTCCGGCGATTTCGAGGACGTCGTCGAACATCCAGCAAGGATTCCGATCACAAACACGGTGAACAAAGTTAACCACAGTTTGGGCGACTTCATATTTCTTCTCCTTTGGTGCGACATTAGGTATTCTGCCACTGCACGAGAACGGCCAACTTTGCCTTGGGTGCGCCACGCCCTCCTTCGCCGCCCGGCGACCCACCAGATGCTCAGTTACTTGCGTGGGTCAAAATGATCCGTGCCTTGATCGCGCACTTTTGTGTGCAGAACGTCAATTACGCCTCTGACCAACGCGGCCGGCAGGAATGGCTTTTGGATGAAGTGCCAGCCGTGGTTGAGAACGAGCATCGCGCCATCGGCGTAACCGGACATCAGCATCACCCGCATTTCTGGGCGCCGTTGCTTCAACACATCCGCCAAGTCCGGCCCGCACGTGTCTGGCATCATGATATCTGAAAGCAGCAGATGGATGGTTCGTGCGAATTGGGCTTCGACGCATATTGCTTTCTCGGCGGAACTGGCCGTCAGCACTTCAAAGCCGGCCTCCTCAAGAATCGCCTGAACCAGCCTGAGGATGGCTGCGTCGTCTTCGACAACGAGAATGGTTTCCGGGGCCTCTCCTTTGCGCGGTAAAGCCATGGAATCTGGAATCAATCCACTACCTTTCTGATTGTGCCCGATTGTCAAAGGCTGCGATCCTTCTGCTTCGACGATGATGCTTCCTGCACGAGTCTGGCCAAACGTCCTCCGTGCGTTTGGGGCGGCACCTGAGCCGCAATCTCCGATCTGAGGCAAGTACCATACCGGCAGCTTCAGCCATGGTCGAAGAGACCGTCCGGTGCGAAGCCATTTCGCAATAGCTTGACTGCGCATGCGTCAAGGTCGCCGGTTAACGCCACCCGGCACGCCGATGACCGGCAAATTTGGCATCCCTCCGTGCAGGTTCTGCACGCATCTGGCGAATGTCGCAAGCGCCGGTAGTGCTATCTTATTCAAAGTAGGTCACTGCCTGGAATTGGGAGCCGCCGCCTCCGAAACAAGAAAAGATGCGCAAGAAAGCGCAAACGCACCCCCCGGCCCCCGGCCCCCGGCCCCTGGCCCCTGCGGCCAAAGGCCGCCCCCGCCTCCCACCCATCGACGGGCGGCCGGTTCGGCTCGAAATCCGCCGCGAACTCGCCGACCGCCGCGGCGCGGTGCACGCCGGCGCGTTTATCCGCGAAAGGCGCATCGCATTCGACGCGGAACTGGCCGCCGACCCCCAGGAGTTCGCCCGCATCTTCGTGCATGAGGTCTTCCATTTCGTGTGGCTGCGGCTGGGCAACCCGCGCCGCTGGTCTTACGAAGCGTTGCTGCGCGAGGAAATGCGGGGCCGGGCCCGCGGCGAACTGGGCTGGTCCGCGGAGTGGCGCAAGCGGGCGCTGGCGGCGCGCGACGCCGGCCGCCGCACACGGCGCTGGCGCGAATACGTCTGCGAGAGCTTCTGCGATACGGCGGCCTGGATCTTAGCGGGCGTCCCGGCGCATCGCGAATACACCCTGGCCCGCCGCTTTCGCGAGCGCCGCCGCCAATGGTTCGATGAGTCCGATGTATCCAATCGAATCTCGATATAATCCAATATAGTGGCCATATGCTGAAAAGTGGAGGAGGTTTTATGTCGGCTCTGCGTCTGGGCACCGTGCTCGCCACCGGCTTGCTGCTGGGCTGCTTGGTCTATTGGGGCTGGCCGGCGAAGCCCGCCCGGGCTGCGTCGCTCAAGCCGGATGGGGAAAGGCACGCCGCGCCCGATTTCGCCCTGAAGGACGCCGACGGCAAAACTGTGCGCCTGTCCGATTACAAAGGCAAAGTGGTTTTGCTGGATTTCTGGGCAACCTATTGCGGGCCTTGCAAAATCGAAATCCCGTGGTTCATGGATTTCGAGCGCAAACATAAGGACCAGGGCTTCTCCGTGCTGGGTGTCTCCATGGACGACGATGGGTGGGACGCCGTCAAGCCTTTCGTCAACGACGTGGGAATCAACTACCGCATCATGGTGGGCAACGATACAACCGCCGATATGTTCGGCGGCATCGAGGCTCTCCCGACCACTTTCCTGATCGACCGGGATGGCAAGATCGCCGCCGTCCATGTGGGCCTGACGAGCAAGAGTGATTTTGAAAATGCCATCGAACAACTATTGCAAACACCCGCGCATTCCGCTGGCGGTTCTGGGCGCGTGTCTCTGCCTGCCGAGCTTGTGGGCGCAAGGTAACCAGTACCTGACGGCCGAAGCTTCCGAGAAGCTGGTGGTCAAGCGCGGCGCCTCCGCCGAGGCTAAGATCGGGGTATCTGTCCAGCCCGGCTTTCACGTCAACAGCAACACGCCGAGCGACGCCTACCTGATCCCGCTCAAACTGACGTGGGCTCCCGGCGGCGCGCTGGAGCCCGGCGCGGTGGTCTTCCCCAAGCCGCAGATGGAGAAGTACGAGTTCTCCGACAAGCCGCTCTCCGTTTTCACCGGCGACTTCGAGTTAACCGCCAAATTCAAGGCGCCGGCCGACGCATCCCAAGGACCGGGGATCATGCTCGGCAAGCTGCGCTACCAGGCCTGCAACAATAACTCCTGTTTCCCGCCGAAAACGGTGGAAGTGCGGCTTTCGTATCGGGTGCAATAAGGTGCGGCAAGCGCTTTCGCCCGTGAGCCGCAGGGCGCGTCCCACGAGGGCAATGCAGGCAAGCGTACCCACAACGATTTGCGCTAGCCTTGTTCCAGACGCATGCCGGAGAGCCTCGACAGCGGCACGAAGCAGTTCCTTTCGGAGTATTTGACAGAAATCCGGGCGCTGCCCAATGAGGCTGCCAAGACGCACCGTTTTGTCGCGCTGGTTGGCCAGGCGTTCCCGGGGTCGGCGATCGTCGGCAAGTTGACAGCGGGCATCGAGAAGGCCATCCGTATCCAACTCCCTGAGAGGGCAAAGCGAGGGCATATCGATTCGTATTTTGGGAACGCGGTGATCGAGTTCGAAGACTCGATCAAGGCGCCGGGTAATGTCGCGGAACAGCAATTGCGGGAGTACTGTTCCGGTGTGTGGACCAAAGAGGGTAAGCCCTATCGGCCCTTGCTGGCGGTCGCCAGCGATGGTGTCGTGTGGCGCACGTACCGCCCGAGCCTCCCCTCGAACCTGGAAGAGCAGCCGAAACCGGGTGACGTGACCCTCGAAATGCTCCGGGAGCTCACTGTCACCGATTCCAACTTATTCGACTTCTACCTTTTCCTCAATACTCTGCTCTTCCGGAGGGGGCAGGTCAACCCATCGGCCGAGCAGTTCAGGCAAGACTTTGGAAAAGAAAGCCTGGCTTATGGCGATGCGATGGAGACGCTTGGGATGGCCTGGCGCCGTACAAGAGAAGAGAAGGAGCCCGACCTGGCCTACCGAAACTGGCGGCGCTATCTGGGTGTGACCTACGGCTCCCTGCCGGCAGCCGCGAGTGCCGAAGGCCAGGAACTGACCGAACTGGAAGATCTGTTCCTGAAGCATACCTACCTGGCTTCCGTGGCAAGGCTTACGATCTGGGCGTCGATCTCGGGCGGGAAATCAGCGAAGCCTTACGCGGAGGTCGCCGAGGCGGTGCTATCGGGCGAATTCTTCCAGGCAGGTGGTCTTGCCAATCTGGTTGAAGATGACTTCTTCCACTGGATACGATCAGCGACCGCAAGCGGCATGCTGCGGCCCGTCTGGGAGCGCATCATCGCCCAGATAGAGACCTACGACCTCAGCCGGCTCGATCAGGACGTGCTCAAGGGCGTCTACCAGGAACTCGTGGACCCAAAGGACCGGCACGATCTTGGTGAGTACTACACGCCGGATTGGCTGTGTGAGCGCGTCGTGTCAGAACTCCTGCCAAAAGCCGGCTACATCAAGGTACTCGATCCCGCCTGCGGCTCCGGTAGCTTCCTCCGCGCTGCTATCGCGCATTTCCTGGAGCGCGACAGGGCCCCGGATTCGGAGCGACTGCAGCGAGTGCTGGAACACGTGGTTGGTATCGATGTTCATCCCCTAGCGGTCAATATCGCCAAGGCCACCTATGTGCTGGCGCTGGGGAAAGTCATTCACGCGGCGAAACGTCCCGTTTCAGTGCCTGTATATATGGCGGACTCGCTGTTCTTACCCAGTGAAGTGCGTCAAATGAGGCTGCACGAGGACGTGCGGATAAGGGTGAAGTTTGCCGGCAAAGAGGTGCTGATGCCGGAGAGCCTGATAACGTCACCTGACGTGTTCGATCCCGCCATCGACGCCGCTTCCCGGGTGGCTGTCGATCACGCACGTACCAAGTCGGAGGGGCCCGATGCGCTAAAGGCCTACGTTCTGAAAGCCGTGCCCAGCCTGAAGAAGCACGAGGAACTGGCGCAGATCATCGATGCGTTGTGGGAGTACGCCGACGCGTTGGCGCAGCTTATTCGCAGCCGCGACAACTCCATCTGGGCGTTCATCATCCGCAATTCCTACCGTCCCGCAATGATGCGGGAACAGTTCGATGTAATCGTCGGGAATCCTCCGTGGCTATCCTATCGCTTCATTGCCGATCCGGAGTACCAGGCGGAGATCAAGAAACGGGCTGTCGAAGAATATCGGATCGCGCCAAACAAGCAGAGGTTGATGCCGCAGATGGAACTGGCGACCGTGTTCGTCGCCCATTCCATGGGTTGGTTCGCTGCCAAAGGCGCAAGACTCGGCTTTGTCATGCCGCGCAGCATTCTTGCCGGCGACCAGCACGAGAACCTCCGGCTTAGGAGCTATAGCTGGCGGTGCAGGCTGCGTCTCTCGGGCTACTGGGACCTGAAGGGCGTGACCCCCCTCTTCAACGTTCCCGCATGCGTGCTGTTCGCTGAGGAAAGCTCAGATCCGGGCAGCGCCGAGGATCCCCTGCATGTAAAGGAGTGGTCGGGCAAGCTTGGCGACCGCGATTGTCCTTGGCCAGCCGCAAAGAAGGAGTTGTCGTATCAGGAGGCGACAGGGCGCGTAATCTACCTGGCCAAACGTTCCGCATTTTCTACGTCCGAAGGCGCGAACAAGCCCGGATCCTCGGGCGGCTATGCAGGAAGCTTCGGCCAGGGTGCCACCATCGTCCCTCGGTGCTTCTATTTCGTTAGTTCGCATCTCACGTTCCCCATCGATCCCGATGGCTTGTATTGGGCCGAGACGGACCCGCAACAATTGAAGTTGGGAAAGAAACCGTGGGACGACGTACATCTTTCCGGGCAGGTCGAGGGACGCTTCTTCCACTACGCGGTCCTCGGCAGCCAGGTCTTGCCGTTCGCCCTATTGGCGCCTTCCGTGACCGTCATCCCACTTGTCCGGGACGGTGCCAGGCGAGAAGTTTGGGACTCAGCGACCCTCAAGCGCAAGGGCTACCGGGAATTCGGCCGCTGGATGGAGGAGGCTGAACGGATCTGGAAGCAGAACCGTGAGAGGAAGGCGAGTAGCGCGTCGCTGCACGAATGGCTGGACTACCAGAGTAAGCTGACGGCGCAGCGGCCGCTGGACGAGCATGTCGTCCTTTACAACAGGAGCGGAACGAACGTTTCGGCCGTCAGCGTGCGGAGATCGGGCTTCGCGCTTCCGCTGGTTATCGATTTCACCGTTTACTCCGGTACGGTTGCCAGCGCCGAAGAGGCCGATTATTTGGCCTCGGTGCTAAATTCGTCTGTGAGCAATGAAGCGATCAAGCCGTTTCAGAGTATGGGCTTGATGGGCGAGCGCGACATCGCGAAGAAGCTCATGGATTTACCGATCCCAAAGTTCAATCCGGGAAACAGCCGGCATGTCGCTCTTGTCGATCTTGGCCGGCAATCCCGCGAGAAGGCTTCCGGGTTTCTGAAGATGTCCGGCCCGTCGACCTCGCTCGCGAGACTGCGCGGCCAGATGCGCACTCAGCTAAAGAACGAGCTAGCGGAGATTGACCGCATCGTGAAGAAGTTGTTGTGATGCTTCCGGTCGGCCGTGGCGCCTCCCGCACGCCGATGTCGCGAGCCGCAGCGCCGCCTCTGGCGCCAGCCGTTTGCTACAGTGGCAGTTCGACGGCCCGTTATGCCCCAGTGCCCCTCCTGCGCGTTCGTCATGCCGGAGGGGAGCCGCTATTGCGCCTCCTGCGGGAGCTCGTTAGAATCCCGATCGGGCGCGGAAACGGTCACATCGGGGCCGCCTTCCACATCATCCACTTCGTCCGGCGAAGGGCGCTTCGCTGCCGGCGCCGTGGTAGCGGGGCGTTATCGCATTCTCAGCCTGGCGGGACGCGGTGGCATGGGCGAAGTCTATCGCGCCTACGATAACAAGCTGGAGCAACCGGTCGCGCTGAAGTTCCTGCCCGCCGCACTGTCGCAGGATGGAGCGGCTCTGGCCCGCTTCCATAACGAAGTCCGCACTGCGCGGCAGGTCTCCCACGCCAACGTTTGCCGCGTGTACGACATCGGCGAATGGGATGGCATGCCGTTCCTTTCCATGGAATACGTGGATGGCGAAGACCTGGCGTCGCTGCTGCGCCGCATAGGCCGCCTGCCCTCCGATAAAGCGGTGGAGATCGCCCGGCGGCTTTGCGCGGCGCTGGCCGCCGCTCACGAAAAAGGCGTCCTGCATCGCGACTTCAAGCCCGGCAACATCATGATCAACAGCCGCGGCCAGGTGCTGATCACCGATTTCGGACTGGCCGCGCTGGCCGCGCAGGTGACCGGTCCGGAGGCGCGCTACGGCACGCCGGCCTACATGGCCCCCGAGCAACTTGCGGGCAGAGAAGCCACTGTGCGCAGCGATATCTACGCGCTGGGGCTGGTGCTCTACGAGATGTTCACCGGCCGGCGCCCGTTTGAGGCGAAATCCCCCGAGGAGTTGCTGCGCCTGGAAGAGACCGGCGCACCCGCCAGCCCATCCACGCTGGTGCGCGATCTGGACCCGGCGGTGGAGCGCATCATACTGCGATGCCTGGAACCGGATCCGGCGCGACGTCCCTCGTCGGCGCTAGCGGTGGCGGGGGCGCTGCCCGGAGGCGATCCACTGGCCGCGGCGCTGGCCGCCGGTGAAACGCCCTCGCCCGAAATGGTAGCAGCCTCCCGCGAGACCGCCACGGTCAGCGTTCGGCTGGCGGTCGCGTTGCTGCTGCTTGCCGTGGCGGGCGTGGGGGCGGCCGCGGCGCTGCACAGTAAGGCGGACGTGTTTGGCAGCCTGCCCGCGGACAAATCCCCCGAAGTGCTCAGGGAGCGGGCGCGCGATCTGGTGCGCAGCTTCGGATATACCGAACCGCCAGTAGACAGCCACTTCGGATTTGACGGCGACGCATCCTACTTAGACTACGAGGAGCGGCACGATCCATCGCCGGATCGCTGGGCGCGCCTGGCGACGATGCAGCCGCCGGTCGTCTATTTCTGGTATCGCCAAAGCCCCCGATACATGGTGCCGGGAGTATCGTTTGGCGGCCCCAGCGTGGAACTTTCGCCAACCCGCACGGTGTCCGCCGAGAACCCGCCTTTGATCGATCCCGGTATGATCCGGCTGGAGACCGACATGCAAGGCCGGCTCTGGTTGCTGGAGACCGTACCGCCCGGGATCGAGGATGTCCAGGAAGCCCACCCGCCCGATTGGAGTTTGCTGTTCAGCGCGGCGGGGCTGGACCCGGCGCGCTTCTCGCCAACGCCGCCCCGGTGGACGCCGCCATCGCCATACGACGCGCGCGCCGCATGGCTGGGCGCCTATCCGGGCCAGGCCGCCAACTCGCTGCGCATCGAGGCGGCCTCGTGGCGTGGGAGGCTGTCATATTTCCGCATCGTCGGGCCGTGGACCAAACCGGCTTCCGCCCCGGGGCTGCGTTCCGTGGACTTGATCTGGGCTGCGGTGTTCGTAGTGGCGGTGACCGGTAGCGCGCTGCTCGCACGCCGCAATATGCGCTCGGGCCGCGGCGACCGGCGGGGCGCCTTCCGGCTGGCAGCGTTCGTCTTTGGAAACTGGATGTTGCTGTGGCTGATTGGCTCGAGTCATCTGCCCAATATCGCGGAGCTGCAAAGCCTTCTCACAGGCGTCAGCGCATCCCTGTTGTGGGCGAGCATATTGTGGGTGCTGTATATCGCCCTGGAGCCCTACGTGCGCCGGCGCTGGCCTCAAACGATCATTGGATGGAGCCGCATGCTCACGGGCCGGTTGCGAGACCCGATCGTGGGCGGCGAGATCCTGGTGGGCACCTTCGCCGGCGTGGCGATGATGGTTATCTACGAGTGCCGGCAACTCGTGCGTGTGCATTTGGGGACTTCGCCGCGGTTTTTCACTGAAGCCGCCCCGGTCGATGGACTGCGCGGGGCCGCCAGCATGTGGGTTGCGGATCTGGGTATCTCCATGATCGAGGCGCTGGTGTTGCTGTTCCTGATTTTCCTTTTCCGCCTCATCGCCCGCAATGAGTGGGGCGCCAGCGCGCTCTACTGCATCCTCTACGTGTCGCTGAACAACCTCGGGATCAGCCATGCCGCAATCGGCTCGCTGTTCAGCCTGGCCATCGCGGCGCTGACCGTCAACATCCTGATTCGATACGGGCTGGTCGCGGTGGCCGTATCGCTCTTCGTTAGTAGGATGCTTTCCGGCTTCCCGCTGACGCTGGATTTTTCCAAGTGGTACGCGGGCCAGTCGCTGCTGGCGCTCGGGACCGTGCTGGCGCTGGCTGTCTTCGGATTTCGCGAGGCGCTGGCGGGACGAACGGTGTGGCGCGAGGAACTGTTGGCGCGGTGAGGCGTGTCTATCCGAAGAACCGCGCATCGCAGCGAATCTTTTCGGGTGGATGCACCCGGATCTTCGAGAAGTCCGGATGCCGCGGATTCAGGAGCCAGTTGGATTCGGCCGGAACGAGGACGGACGGCACTATAAGAATAGCTGAGCGGCACTCGCTGACAAAACCATCGCCGATCGCGGCAGGGCTCGGTGGCGCTAACCGCTCCCTTACGGTCGCGGCTCGGTAACAATGCGCGTTGATTTCGCAAATGTCGTCGCCATCGCAAGTGTTACCGAGCCGCGACCGTCAGGGAGCGGTTCCGCGGGATAATACAGCTTGCACCCCTTCGTGCCCCTCTTCAAGAACCCGCACGTGCAGACCATCGCCGGGCACTTCTGGCCGCGGCCATCCGGCGCGCGGCGTCGGACTGTCGAAAAGAAGCTTTACCACACGGAGCCCGATGTGCAGGTGCTGGTCGAAACCGAAAGGCCCGCCGGCGCGCCACGGGGCGAGATCGTGCTGGTGCATGGCCTGGAGGGATCGGCCGACGCGGGCTACATGCACAGCATGGCCGCCTGCGCGGTCGCGGCCGGATACACGGTTCACCGCTCGAACCTGCGAAGCTGCGGCGGCACCGAGCGGCTTGCCAGGACGGTCTATCACGGCGGACTCACCAGCGATCTGCTCGCCGTGGTGCGCGCCCTTGCCGCCGAGGGCCGCGCGCCGGTATGGATGGTAGGTTTTTCTTTAGGCGGCAACCTGGTGGCGAAACTGGCCGGCGAGTTGGGCGAAGCCGCCCAGCCGCTCATTGCCGGTGTCTGCGCCGCCGCGGCTGCCATCGACCTGGAAGCCTGCGCCAGGCGGATCGGCCAGCCGGATAACCGCCTTTACGAATACCGCTTCTTAAGCCTGATGCGCGCGCGGG
>Ga0181527_1002591_pt1 | contig 16870 bp, 16 predicted proteins | sample PEATcosm2014_Bin_30_FD_119762 | JGI IMG/M metagenome (GOLD analysis project Ga0181527, IMG submission 119762) | Peatland microbial communities from MTU Mesocosm Facility, Houghton, MI, USA - PEATcosm2014_Bin06_60_metaG | ecosystem: Environmental > Terrestrial > Soil > Wetlands > Peat | place...
AAACGGCGGTGGAGGTCTCCCTGGCGCGCGACGACGGCAAAGCCGTGGTGGGAGTGCGGGACCAGGGCTCGGGCGTACCCGAAGAGGCCTTGCCGCGGCTGTTCGACGCGTTCTACCGGGTGGAAGGCGACCGCGACCGCGCCAGCGGCGGCATCGGGCTGGGCCTCTCGATCGCGCGCCGCGCCATGGAACTGCACAAGGGCAGTATTCGCGCCAGAAACGCGCGGCCGGGATTGGAGGTGGAGATGGAGCTGCCGGTGGCATAGGTGCTCTCTCTCACCCATCTTGCGAAACCGGCATGTCATAATTAGCGTCTGGAGGAATATGTCGAGTCGAATCGCCGCGCGCGCGCTATGTTGCGCCCTGTTTTCATTAGTTTTAGGAGCCTTTCCCAGCTTTGCGCAATTTGTGCCCAACCGCTACACGCTGCTACTGGAAGATGCCCCGGTTTCTTCCCGCTTTGTAAGCCGGGAGGCCATGCGGAGTTCGCCGGCCATCGCGTACCGGCAACAGATCGAGGCGAAACAGCGGACAGTTCTCGCGGATCTGGCATCGCGCAATATCCCGGTCACCGGTTCCGACACCACCCTGGTGAATGCGATTTTTGTGATCGCTCCGGCCAGCCGGCTGGACGAATTGAAGAGCATCCCGGGAGTGGCGGCGGTGAGGCCCATGCGGCGCTTCAAGCCGTCGTTGAACCGCGCCACGCAACTGATGAATGCGCCGCTGGCCTGGAACGCGCTGGGGGGCGCGGCCAATGCCGGCGCGGGAATCAAGATCGGGCTTCTGGATTCCGGCATCGACCAGACGCATCCGGCTTTTCAGGATTCGACGCTAAGCGTGCCGGCGGGATTTCCGATTTGCAGCGGCAGCCCCGACGCATGCAACTACACCAACAGCAAGGTGATTGTGGCGCGCAGTTACGTGCGCCAGCTTGCGGGATTCTCCTCCAAGGACCCGGTGAATCTTCCAGACGACACCTCGGTCGCGCCGTCGCCCGCCTACTCGACGCCGGACGACTACTCGCCGCGCGATCACCTGGGCCATGGCACGGGCACGGCGTCCTCCGCCGCGGCGAACACCAACAGCGGCACGGTGACGTTCACCGGCATGGCGCCCAAAGCCTGGCTGGGTAACTACAAGCTCTCCGGATCTCCCGGCGTCAACGATGGCCCCACCGACGATGTCATGATCCTGGCGGTCGGGGACGCATTGAAGGACGGCATGGATATCGTGAGCCTGTCTTGGGGATCGCAAGCCCTCACCGGCGCGCTGGACACCGGCGCGGTCTGCGGGAACCCAGCCGGTGTGCCTTGCGATCCGGTGGCGGCGGCGTACGAGGCCGCGGCAAAAGCCGGGCTGGTGATCGCCGTGGCCGCCGGAAACTCCGGGGACGATGCGTACAATTATTACAATGGGTACTATCCCTATTACAACTCCATTTCCTCCCCGGCCAGTGCGCCATCGGTCATCGGCGTCGGCGCGAGCACAAATTCCCACCTCCTCACCCCGAGCGTGAGCGTGAACGCGGCGAACGCCCCGGCCAGCCTGAAAGGGGTCGCGGCGCAGATCAGCGATGCGTACTTCTACCCCTCGGCCTATGGCGCCAATCAGGCTCCGTTAATCGACGTCACGCAACTGGGCAACAACGGGCTGGCCTGCACCGCGCTCCCAACGAACTCGTTGAACGGGGCCTACGCTCTGATCGAACGCGGCACGTGCAGTTTCGTCACGAAAGCCAGCTATGCGCAACTGGCGGGCGCTGTGGGCATGATCCTCTATATGGCGGACTCGTCCGCCCTGGTCATCCCCGATGTCGGGGACTTCACCGGGCCGGCCGTCATGATCTCGAATAGCGCCGGCGTGGCTCTCAAGAGCTACATCGACGCGAACCCGGGCCAGGTGGTGACCATCGATACCGCCGGGACGGAAACGGATGTGGCCACATACGTCGCGGAGTTTGAGATTTCCCCCGCCGCCGCCAACCAACTCGCCAGTTACTCCTCGTTCGGCCCGACCCCGGATGGCGCCATCAAGCCCGACCTGTTGGCCACCGGCGGATTTGACGGCAGCCTCGCGTATTCGTACGGTCTTTATTTTGCCGCTCAGAACTACGATCCAAACGGCGTACTTTACAGCACGAACCGCTATGCCGCGGGGGATGGCACGAGCTTCGCGACGCCCATCGTGGCGGGGGCGGCGGCGTTGGTGAAGCAGGCCCATCCCAACTACACGTCCGGGCAGATCAAGTCGGCCCTGGCGAATTACGCCTCGCAGACCACGACCACCGACGACTTTGGCAACGCCATGAACGTCCTGGGATTGGGGGCGGGCAGGCTGGATGCCGGCGCCGCGATCAATGCCGCCGTCACCGCCGAGCCGGCTACGGTTTCCTTCGGCATCGTGAAATCGGGGGTGTTGCCGGTCACCAGGCCAATCACCATTACAAATAAAGGGACCACGGCGGTGACTCTGGCGGTTGCCGCGGTGCAGGCCAGCCCAGCCACCAGCACGGCGACGGTGGGGGTGGACAAGACGAGCCTCGCCCTGGGCCCGGCCGGCTCCAGTACCGCTGCCGCCACGCTGAACGTGAGCCTGTCGGGCTCCGTGCCGGGCGCAGGCGCCTACTCGGGAGCGGTTACGCTCACGGGAGCGGGCGTTACCGTGCGGCTCCCGTACCTGTTTCTGGTCGGGAGCGGCGTGACCACCAACGTCGTTCCGATCATGGGTTCTCTCCAGGGCACGCCCGGCGAGGATGGCGGCCCCATTGGGATTCAGTTGACCGATGCTAACGGCGTTCCGGTCACGGGCGCCGCGGTAACGTTTTCGGTGTCTCCCGCAGGCGGCGTGACTTTCCAAAGCGTTCCGGGTGAGCCGGCCTGCTCGCCCAACAACTCGACCACCTCCACGGCTTGCGCCACCGACAACTATGGCATTGCCTACGCCGAGGTGATCCTGGGTTCGAATCTGGGCGTGCCGACGGTGACGGGCGAGGCGGCGGGCGTGGCAATCGCGTTCGATGCCTACATTCTGGCGCAGCCGTCGATCAACGCGGGCGGAGTTGCGAATGCGGCGAGCGGCCAGGGAACGGTGGCTCCGGGGTCGTACGTTTCAATCTACGGCTCGAATATGGTGGAGGCCGACCTGCTGAGCAACGCCAACGGGGATGGCGCATCCTGGCTGCCTCTTCCGATGATGATCGACGGCGTGAACGTGAGCTTTGACGTGCCTTCGGCGGGCATCAGCGTGCCGGGGAACCTGATCTTCGTGAGTCCGGGCCAGATCAATGTGCAGGTGCCCTGGGAGTTGCAAGGCCAGTCGTCGGCGCAGGTCAAGGTGACCATCGACGAAGAGTTTGGATATCCCCTGTTCGGCAACGTGGTCACGGTGCCGCTGACCGCCTACGCTCCGGCGTTCTATGTGGGGGCCGGCACCATCGCAGCGCAAGATGCCATCACCGGCGCCCAGATTCTGGCGAGCAACCCGGCCCACAGTGGGGAGATTCTGTCGCTCTATGCCAATGGGCTGGGTCCGGTGACGAACCCGCCCGCGAGCGGCGCTCCGGCGGTAGCCATTCCGTTGTCGCAGACCACGGGTGCGCCGCCCGTGGTGACCATCGGCGGGCAGCAGGCCCAGGTCTTGTTCAGCGGGCTGGCGCCGGGCTACCCGGGGCTGTACCAGATCAACGCGACGGTGCCGGCCGGCCTCACCGGCAACCAGAATGTTACCATCTCCATCGGAGGGCAGACGTCGCCGGCCGTGGTGCTCCCCGTCAAGTAGCCGGGGCTACCTGATATACTCGTCGTTCCCGATATGGCGAACCCGAAATACGCGGTTTCCGATAAGCCGGCGCCGGTGGCGGAGCTGGTGGATACGCTCAGCGACGGCACCAAGGTCAAGCGGCGCATCCCGCGCATGAGAGCGTGCTCCGAGAAGGATGGCAAGGGCAAGCTGTGCGCGGGCCATCTGAAGCGGTGGTACTTCTTCGGCGAGGAAGTGAAGCGGAAGTTTGGGGAGGATGCCGAGATCTACCGCTGCGAGCACTGCCAGACGCTGTATTTGCCGAATGCGGAAGAGAAGGCAAGGACGGGGACGCTGAGCTAATAGGGGGTAGCGGGGCGGGTGGGAAGAGAAGAAGAGAAGAGGCGGATTAACAATCCGCCGCAGGATGGAATCCTGCCCCACAGGCACAAAGAAAAACCGCATCGGTTCCGCCCCCAGACTTTCGGGACTGAATCCGATGCGGCTCGCCCAGGTTGGGCTGGAGATCGAGCGTCGGGCTATCTGGCTAGCGTCACAGCCGGTCCATTCCTGGTCAGGTCCGCGTCCTAATTTTCCTTACCAGAAACGCCAGACAACTACCGCTACTGGTGATCCCCGGAGAGAAACGGTCAAGGCCGTTGGTACAAAAAACCCCTCTGCGGCAACCGCCAAGGGAAGAACAGTGAGCTAAAACTCTTGCAAACATCGGCTCCCGCAAGCACGCTGTCTGTTCGGCTCACCCTTCTTCGGCCTGCCTGTTGCAGCAGAGGGCAGGTTTGAAAGGTTACTTCACCAATTCACAACCATAAATAGCAATCGGATATCCACGTGTCAATCTCTTTAACCCTTTTTAAATCAAATAATTCATGGGACGGGGCGGGGCGGGGGTGGGGACTGGCGGGCACGGCGGTGTGTCGCTATGACACAATCGGGGGTGATGAGGAGAATCCCCGCGGCCGTTGCCGGGATGCTGCTGGCCCTGGGCTGGCCCGCCACGGCCGGGCCCGCAGGGCGCCCGCAAACCTCCGACGAACCGGTCACGGTCTCGACCGATCATCCCCGGCTATTTCTCCGGCCAGCGCGGCTGCGCCTGCTCAAACGCGAGCGCGAGCGGGCTTCCGCGCGCTGGCAGCAGTTCCACGCTCTATTGGCCGGCAACGCTCCCATGCCGGAGCCCGGCTTGGCGCGGGCGCTCGACTACCGGATCTCGGGCGATGCCGCAGCGGGGCGGCAGGCGGTGGCCTGGGCGCTCGGTCCCGGTGACGACTTGCGGCAACTGGCGCTGGTTTTCGACTGGTGCCACGACCTGCTCAGCGAGGCGCAGCGGCGCGCGCTCGCGGCTCGTATCCAGATGGGCATGGCGGCGGCCGCCGCGGATGACGGCATCGCCGCCGTGCGCTCGCGGGTGCTGGCGGCCGTGGCGCTGTTCGACGAGGTGCCGCAGGCGCCCCAGCGCGAGCTGGAGCGCGTGGTTCGCAGTTGGTGGGACGGCAAGATGGCGCCGGCGCTTGAGAACGGCCGCGGCGTGGTGGCGCGCGAGGATGCCTACCCGCTGTTCGAGCTGCTGCACGCCATGCGGGACTCGACCACGCTCGATCTGCGGGAGCGCTGCCCGGGCTTCTTCAAGGATTTTCCCATCGAGCACCTGGTGAGCCACTACCCGGCGGTCTACGAAGCGCCGGAGAACGAGTACCGCATCGGGCCGCCGCTCAAGCCGGACCAGCCGGATCTGCGGCTGGCCGCGCTCTCGCGCGCGGCGGAGCTGGCCATGGTGGCCTATGACGCGAACGCGGCGGAAAGCCAGTTGCTGCAAGGCTGGCTGATGCACGACCAGTTCATGCTGCGCGGAACCTTCGGGGCCCCTTACGAATTCCTGTGGGCCAATCCCTATCAGCCGGGGTTGAGCTACTACCTGGTGCCGCTAGTCTACCACAATGCCGATTTCGGAAAGCTCTTCGTGCGGTCGAGCTGGGAAGACGGCGCCCGGTGGTTCGGGTATTTCGACGGCGGCGCGGAGATGTTCGCGGACGGCCAGCTTACGGTGGTGGATCCGCGGAGGGTGGCGGCGCCGATCCCGCTCGGGGAGGCGGTGGTTTGCATAGGGCCGGGCGCGCGCAAGTTTCGCGTAACGCTGGACGAAGAAAAGCCGGTCTTCCTCGTGGGACTCGAACCCCGCCGCGCCTACCAGGTGGAAATCGACGATGAGGAGATGTTCGAAGCGGTCACGGACCCCGGCGGAATAATTGAGCTCGACCTTCCGCACGGGAAGGAAGTGGGGGTGCGGATACGGGAGGCGGCGGCGCTGCCATGAGATCGCCGGGGTAGCCGACGGAAGCGTCTGTCCCGCAGCATGTGGAGACCGTGGGCCAGACCCCCTGGACCCGCTCTTCGCTTGAAGAATCAAGCGCCTGCCATACGCGGAGAGCCGGGCGCCCGGGTCCGGCGAGCAAGGGGCACATCGGAGCCGAGTTCCGATAACGGTGCAACTGGAATTCCTCGAATCCGATCTCCGGGCAGAGAGCGGCACAGGTCCGGGACGGGGACTGCGCGCCCTGGTGATTCTGACGACGCGGTTTCTCGCGTACCCATCACGGGTATACTGGTTACGAGGCCATGGAAGTGCAATTAGACCCGCGCGAAGCGTCGCTGGTGGAGGTCTTCCGCCGGCTTCCGCCGGATACGGCTGCTGAGCTGTCGGCTCTGGCCGAACGATTAGCCGCGCTGTCGCCGCACCGTAAAATCGACTGGTCCGATTCATGGAGCGACGAAGATCTGCGGGATTTCAGAACTGCTTCCCTGAGGCGGCTTGACGCCGAGGAGTGAGAGGAACCGCATTGAAGCCCGGCGATGTCGTGGTTGCGTGCTTGCCGGCGCCCTGGAAACCAAAGTGCGCCCGGCGGTGGTGATCGCCAGCGGCACATACCTCATAGAGCGTCCCGATGTCCTCGTGGGTATTCTCACGACCAAGTTGCCCAAAACGATTACCTCCACGGACTGCGTTCTAATGGACTGGCAATTAGCCGGTCTTCGCGCCGAGTCGTATTTCAGGGCGTACGTGCTGACGGCACACCGCTCGGAGTTGACCGTCATCGGCCATCTCAGCGACCGGGACTGGAACCAGGTGAGAGCCTGTGTGCGGGTCGCCTTCGCGATTTGAAGAGGAGTTGGCGGCGCGGATCGTCGAGACATCGCACCGGGTGTTTTGTCCCGCAGTCCCACGCCGCAAACCGTCGCCCCGCAACGTCGGCCATCGATCTTGCCGCCAACTTCCGCGACCTGGGGACAAACCAGCCATCTGGATGCTATATAGGCTCTTGATCAACAACTGTATGCCGGCGGCTATGCTCCGGATCCAATCATTCGGAGGTTCACCGGCATCACAATTACCGATATACAGGACCTTCGTGACCTTGGCGGCGCGTTTCAAAGGCCATCCGGGAACAATGCTATTTGGCGATGGGAAGATGTCTTCGGGCGTTGACGAGCACTCACAGGCTGGTAGGCACTTGACCGAGAAACGCCCGACCCGTAGCTGTGCAGCCAGTCTTCGCGAGCCGGTGCCCCGGGTCCGCGTTTTGACCGCACGGGGCATCGACGCGATACTAAGCATATGCCCGACGCCGCGCCCAAGGCCGCCCTTTGCGTCCGCAATCTGCGGAAGGCGTACAAGGACGTGGTCGCCGTCGATGGCCTCGAACTCGAAGTGCGCTGGGGCGAGTGCTTCGGGCTGCTGGGGCCCAATGGCGCCGGCAAGACCACCACCATCGAAATCTGCGAGGGGCTCACGGTCGCCGATTCGGGCGATGTCGAGGTGCTCGGCATGCGCTGGAACGCCGACGCCAAAGAACTCCGGCAACGGCTGGGGATTCAACTTCAGGAGACGCAGCTTTCCGAGAAGCTCACCGTCGTGGAGACGGTTCGCTTGTTCCGCAGCTTCTTCCGGCGCGGGCCGGCAGCGGCTGAAGTCATCGCGCTGGTGCAACTCGGCGAGAAGGGGAAATCCCGCGTGGGCAGCCTCTCCGGGGGGCAGAAACAGCGGCTGGCGCTGGCTTGCGCGCTGGTGGGCGATCCGGATTTTTTGTTTCTCGACGAGCCCACCACGGGCCTCGATCCCCAGGCCCGGCGCCAGCTTTGGGAATTGATCGAACAGTTCAAGCTGGCCGGCCGGACCATTCTGATGACCACCCACTACATGGACGAAGCGGAACGGCTGTGCGACCGGGTAGCCATCATGGACCACGGCAAGGCCATCGCCGCCGGAACGCCGCGCGAATTGATCGCGTCCATAGCGGCGGAGCAGATGGTGGAGTTTTCGGCCGGCGGCGCGGCGCAGGCGCTGGATGTTGCGGCGCTCGGCCGGATCGAGGGTGTGCGCGAGGTCCGCGCGGAGAACGGCAGCGTGCGGATGCAGGTGACGGAACTGCACCAGGCCGTGCCCGCCCTGCTGGACGAACTCGACCGGCAGGGCGTTCCGCTCACCGAACTGCGGACGCATTCCGCCAGCCTGGAGGACGTCTTCGTCATTTTGACGGGACGGCATCTGCGCGATGAGTAGCACCCGATGGGCGGACTATCCGCTGGCGCAATTGACCCTGGTGCGGTTCCGCGAATTCTGGCGCGAGCCGGAAGCCATATTCTGGGTGTTCGTCTTCCCGATCCTTCTGGCCGCGGGTTTGGGGCTGGCCTTCCGCAACCGTCCCCCGGAGGTGATCGGAATTGCGGCCGTGACGCCGGAGCTGGCCAGGCCGCTGCGGCAGGAGAAGCTGCTCGACGTCGAGCAGTTATCCGCCCCGGCCGCCGAAGAGGCGCTGCGCACGGGCAAGGTGGCGCTGCTGGTTGCGCCGTCGCCCGGCGGGGCGGTGGTGTACCGGTACGACGACACCAATCCCGAAGGGCGCACCGTGCGCATGCTGGCGGACCGAGCCATCCAGCGGGCGGCCGGCCGCGCGGACCCGGTGCCGTCGAGCGACCGGCTGATGCGCGAGCCGGGCTCGCGCTATATCGATTTCCTGATCCCCGGCCTGCTGGGAATGAACCTGATGGGCAGCGCCATGTGGGGGCTGGGGTTCGCGATTGTGGACGCGCGGCGCAAAAAGCTCATGAAGCGCCTGATTTCGACCCCCATGCCGCGGCACGACTACCTGCTCTCGTTCGTGCTGGCGCGGCTGCTGCTGCTGGTGGTGGAAGTGGGCGCGCTGCTGGGGTTCGGCGTCTGGGTATTCCAGGTTCCCGTGCGCGGTTCCATGCTGGATCTCGTGGTGCTGTGTGTTCTAGGATCGCTGGCTTTCAGCGCCCTGGGATTGCTGGTCGCTTCGCGCGCCCAGACCATCGAAGCCGCTTCCGGCCTGATGAACACGGTGATGATGCCGATGTGGATCGTATCCGGGGTGTTCTTTTCGGCGCAACGGTTTCCCGGCGCGCTGCAACCGGCGATCCGCGCGCTTCCCTTGACCGCGCTGATCGACGCGCTGCGCGCCCACATGCTGCAAGGCGCCGGCCTGGCGCAAGTGGCTCCGCAGTTGGGAGTGTTGGGGGTCTGGCTGGTGGTGTCGTTCACCCTGGCGCTGAAACTGTTTCGCTGGCGATAGGCGCCCGCCGGTCCGCTCACTTCTTGGGATTCAACTTCAGATTGAGGATCGATTGCTTTTGCGAATCGAAGGAACTCAGCGTCTTGGTGCTGCTGGAAGCGCCCTGGTAGTCGGCTTTGAGCTCGTAATCGATGTCCGGGCTCAAATCGTAAAAATGATACGTGCCGTCGTCCTTCGTGATGAACGACCGGATTTGGAGCGTCTTGGTGTTCTTCAATTGCACCACGGCGCCATTCACCAGGCTGCCGTCCGCGACGGTCACCGTGCCTTGCACGCTGCGGGTGTTTTCCGCCTTCTTCTTCTGTGCGAACATGGCGGGGGCGCAGAGGAGCAGAACCGCCAGCAGGGCCAGCCAGATGGTTTTCATGCGATTATTTCCAATCCTCGTCGGATTCTTCTTCCTCGTCGTCCTCCAGCAAATCGTCTTCGTCCTCGTCTTCCTCGAGATCTTCGGCCGACTCCAGTTCCAAAGGATCGGTGCCCACGACTCTCAGGTCCGCGCCACACTCATCGCAACTGATGGTGTCGCCTTCGTCGACGTCTTCTTCGTCCACATCGATCGCGCCTTGGCATTTCGGACAAACGACCATCGAAAATCCTCCCAACATACTACTGATAAACGATAGACTGCCGTGTTTGCAACCTCTATTTGCCGGCTTGCTTGGCCAGCCGCCGGCGGGTGGTGGCCGGGACCAGGCCCTTCAAGCGAAGGTACAGGAATAACTGCGCGCGATGCGTCAGTTCGTGCTCTTTGATGGTCTCGACCATTTCGAGGCGGGTGACCTTCTGGCCGTCCATCCGGGTGACGATGCGCGAAAAGAACTCAGCGGGTTGGGCGGCCAGTTGCGCGGTGACGGCAACAGCCGTATCCTGCCAGATCGTCTTCCAGGAATCGAGCACGTGTTCCACTCTGACCATGACCACATTGTAGCGCCGGCGGTGGAGACGCCCGATGCGGGTCTTCGCCGCCGGTGGGGTGTCCGAATCGGAAAACACCGGCGGCAAAGATCGCCGGCGCTACAATGTGAGTGTCCATGCACCAAAAACGCAACGAGAGGGTCGTGGATCTGAATCCACAGGAGACCGCCGAGTGGGTGGAATCGCTCGAGCAGGTGATCGACCAGGCGGGGCCGGACCGTGCCGCATACCTGTTGGAGCAGCTTACCGGGCGGGCGCGGACTGAAGGCGCCGACCTGCCCATTCATCTGAACACGCCCTACATCAATACCATTCGCCCCGAAGACGAAGTGCCATACCCGGGCGATCGCGCCATGGAGCGCCGCATCAAGAGCCTGGTGCGGTGGAACGCCATGGCCATGGTGGTGAGGCAGAACAAGTACGATGCCGGCATCGGCGGCCACATTTCCACCTACGCCTCCCTCGCCACGCTGCTCGAGGTGGGGTTCAACCATTTCTTCCACGCATCCTACGACGGCCAGCCGGGCGACCTGGTCTACTTCCAGGGGCATGCCTCGCCGGGGGTCTACGCGCGCGCTTTCCTGGAAGGCCGCCTGAGCGCAGAGCACCTCGCGAATTTCCGGCACGAGCTGCGCGAGCACCCGGGCCTGGCTTCCTATCCGCACCCCTGGCTGATGCCGGATTTCTGGCGCTTCCCCACGGTGTCGATGGGACTGGGGCCCATCAACGCCATCTACCAGGCGCGCTTCATGCGGTACCTGGAAAACCGCGGCCTCATTCCGCCCACGCCGCGGAGAGTTTGGGGCTTCCTGGGCGATGGCGAAATGGACGAGCCGGAATCCATGGGCTCGCTGACTTTGGCCGCGCGCGAAAAGCTGGACAACCTCACCTTCGTCATCAACTGCAATCTGCAGCGGCTGGACGGGCCGGTGCGCGGCAACGGCAAGGTGATTCAGGAGCTGGAAGCCGCCTTCCGCGGCGCGGGCTGGAACGTCATCAAGGCGATCTGGGGCGAAGATTGGGACGCGCTGCTGGCCCGCGACTCGACCGGCCTGCTCCAAAAGCGCATGGGTGAGGCGGTGGACGGCGAGTACCAGACCTACATCACCAAGGACGGCGCTTACATTCGCAAGAACTTCTTCGGCAAGTACCCCGAGCTGCTCGACCTGGTGGCGCACCTCAGCGACAACGACTTGATGAAACTGCGGCGCGGCGGACACGATCCGCGCAAGGTCTACAACGCCTACAAGGCGGCCGTGGAGACCAAAGACCGCCCCGCCGTGATCCTGGCCCACACCATCAAAGGCTACGGGCTGGGCGAGGCGGGCGAGGGCCGCAACATCACCCACCAGCAGAAGAAGCTCAACGAGCAGGAGCTGGAGCACTTCCGGTCGCGCTTTGAGATTCCTATTCCCGACGAGGCCGCCCGCCATGCCGATTTCTACCGGCCGCCCTCGGACAGCCCGGAAATGGCCTACCTGCACGAACAGCGCCGCCGGCTGGGTGGATACATGCCGCACCGCGTCGCGGTGGCCGCGGGCGTCGAAGCTCCGCCGCTCGATTACCTGAAGGAATCGCTCGAAGGATCGTCCGGGCGCGAGGTATCGAGCACCATGGCCTTCGTTCGCGTGCTGACGCTGCTCATGAAGCACCCGCAAATGGGCCATCGCGTGGTGCCGATTATTCCCGACGAGGCGCGCACGTTCGGCATGGAATCGCTATTCCGCCAATTCGGCATCTATGCCAGCCAGGGACAGCTCTACAAGCCGCACGACGCGGAGATGTTCCTGTACTACAAGGAATCCAAGGACGGCCAGATTCTCGAAGAGGGCATCACCGAAGCCGGTTCCATGGCTTCCTTCACGGCCGCGGGCACGGCCTATGCGAACTACGGCGTGGCCATGGCCCCGTTCTTCATCTATTACTCGATGTTCGGCTTCCAGCGCGTGGGCGACCTCATTTGGGCATTCGCCGACTCGCGCGGCAAAGGCTTCCTGTGCGGCGGCACCGCCGGCCGCACCACCCTGGCCGGCGAAGGCTTGCAGCACCAGGATGGACAGAGCATCCTGCTCTCGAGCATTGTGCCCACCTGCGCAACTTACGACCCGGCCTACGCCTATGAGATCGCCATCATCGTGCAGGATGGCGTCCGGCGCATGTACCAGGAGCGGGAGGACCGCTTCTACTACCTCACCTTATACAACGAGAATTACCCCATGCCGCCCATGCCTCAGGGCCTCGACCCGGCGGGCGTGCTCAAGGGCATCTATCGCTACCAGGCGGCTGGGGTGCCCTCTGGGCCCGGCGGGGCGCAGGTGCAGCTCTTCGGCAGCGGCCCCATCTTGAACGAGGCGCTGCGCGCGCAGCGGATCCTCGCCGAACAGTACGGCGTTGCGGCGGATGTGTGGAGCGTGACCAGCTACAACGAGCTGCGGAGGGAAGCCCTGGGCGTGGACCGGTGGAACCGGCTGCATCCGGACCAGCCGGCCCGGACGCCTTACATTATCGAGGCCTTGAAAGGCGCCGATGGCCCGGTGGTCGCCGCCACCGATTACATGAAAGTGGTGGCCGACCAGGTGGCCCCCTGGCTGCCCGGCCGCATGGTGACGCTGGGCACCGACGGCTTCGGCCGCAGCGACAACCGCGAGCACCTGCGGAAGCACTTCGAGATCGATGCCGAGTCGATCGCCGCCGCGGCGCTCTCGCGGCTGGCGCGCGACGGCAAATTCGACACCGGGAAGGCCCGCGCGGCCTTCGCCGAGTTGGGGTGCGACACGGAAAAGACGGACCCCGCGCGCGCCTGACGAACAACATGCACATCGGCCAACGTGTCGCAATAGCCGGGATGGTGGTCAGCGGTGCGCTTGCCATCGTCAAGATCGTCGCGGGCGTTACCGGCCATTCCACCGCCGTGGTGGCGGATGGGCTGGAATCGGCGGGCGACGTGTTCGCTTCCGGCTTCGTGCTGCTCGGGTTGACGCTGGCCGCACGGCCCGCCGACGAGAACCACCCTTATGGCCACGGCCGGGCGGAAATCCTCACCGGGCTGTTGATCGGCCTGGCGCTCGCGGCCGGCGGCGCTCTGATCTCCTATGACTCGCTGCGCCGCCTGGGCCAGCCGCGCCTGCCGCTGGCCGGGTACGTGGTGTGGCCGCTGATCGCCTCCGTGCTGGCCAAAACGGCTCTTGCCTCCGTGAAATTTCACTACGGCCGGAAGATCCGAAGCGCCGCGCTCACCGCCGACGCGTGGAACGACACCAAAGATACCGGTTCCGCCATGGCGGCGCTGATCGCGGTGGAACTGACGCTCTCCAATCCCGTGCGCTTTTTCAATGCGGACCGCTACGGCGGCTTCATTGTGGGGCTGATGGTGGTGTCCGTGGGTGTGCGCGTGGTGCGGGAAACCGCCCTGCAGCTTATGGACACCATGCCGGATGAGGGGCTCATGAAGCAGATCCGGGCCGTGGCGTCCACGGTGCCCGGCGTGCGCGGCGTGGAGAAATGCTATGCGCGCAAGACCGGCCTGCGCTATCACGTGGATCTGCACCTGGAAGTGGACCCCGAAATCACCGTTCGGCAATCGCACGAGATCGCCCACAACGTGCGGTATCAGGTGCGGGAGCAACTGGACTGGGTAGCCGACGTGCTGGTGCATGTGGAGCCGGCGCCGTAAAGCGGACGCCATCCACCCGCTATAATTACCATATGCGCACTCTGACGATCGCTTTACTTGCTACCTGCACCCTGCTTGCGGCCGCCGATACGAAACTGGGCAAGCCGCTCACCGCGAAGCAACCGGTGACCATCGCCGAGTTGCTCGCCAAGCCCGCCGATTACGTTGGCAAGACCGTCCAGGTGAAAGGCGAGATTACCGAGGTCTGCCAGATGATGGGCTGCTGGATCTACGTTGCCGACGTGCAGGGCAACAAGATCCGCGTGAAGGTGAACGACGGCGAAATCGTCTTCCCCAAAGACGGCGCCGGACGGACGGTCACCGCCGAGGGCGTTTTCACCAAGGAGGACCTCACCCGCGAGCAGGCCGTGGACCGCGCCCGCGAGGAAGCCAAGGATTCCGGCAGAAAGTTCGACCCCGCCTCCATCAAGACCGGAACTGTGATCTACCAGATCCAAGGCACCGGAGCCGTAATCGTCTCAGACTAGAGGCGGGTTTCCGTGGGATTCGACGAAAAACAATATCTCGACGTTCTACAGAACATCGAATTCGCGATCGTCGAAGAGTTCCGCCGCGACCCTGCCATCCTGGACTTGAACATCCGCGAGGCTGTGAATGTTCTCGCGCGGCAGTATGAATCGGAAGAAGAAGGGCGCACGCCGCCACGGGCGCCAATGACGGATCGGACGCGGGCCGTCTTCGATGCCGTTCGGGCTGTGTGCGAGTGGCGGATGGGACGGCCGCGCGGACTTGTTCCCGCCGCCACGAACGATCCCCCTGTGCCGGACATAACCGCCGCCGAGATGGCCGCCTGCCTCAAACGTATCCGCAAGTCCATCGACCGTTGGAGCAGAGAGCACGGCCCGCGAGGCTACCTCAACTTCGTGCGGCAGTACATCGGGACGCGATCATAGCGGAACAGCGTGATGGCCAGTTCGAGTACTTCTTCGCGGTAGGCGCAAAATCCCGTCGTTTCCACATCGAGGACCGCAGCCGTTCCGACGGATCGCATCCGCTTCTTCACGGTGTCTTATACTTGTTCAACCCCAAGCCGCCGACCGACTCGCAGTAGCCCAGCCATTCCAATACCAGGTCGTCAAGGATTCTGCCGGCAGAGCCGAGTTCATCCGGTTTCATCAGACTGGTCAACATGAGCTGATAAGTGTCGTATTTAGCCACTCGGCAGCGTGGGTTCTCTTGCCGGAATCGTTCGTAGATTTTGTTCCGAAGACCCTTGTGATAAAGGCTGAGGGAAATGGCCCCCTGAATGCGAGGTTTGCCGCCTTCGGTCTCATCCCACAAAAGATAGAGGCAAAAAATGCAGTCCTTTTGGGCGGGCCGAGAGACGCCTACCTCTGCATACCGCTCTTCCGGTTCCGGCTCACTGTATGGCTCGCATTCTGCGGCGTCAAGACCCATCTGCTTGGCAAGTTCCGGCGCATTCCGCTGGTATACCTCAGTGCACGTGCGCTGAACTTCCCTCTCGAACGCCTCGACGGCCGCCAAGGCATCGAGGTAACGCTCCGCACCTCTCAGGAATAGGTCGCTTCGCAACGGGATCGCTGCGGTCATGTGTGGACCTCCAAAGCCCTTCTTAGATGGTCGGACAAATCCTCCGGAAACAGCGCTGGCCTGTTCTCCCACGCTCGGCGCGGCGCCGCAATGCCGTAACCCAACAAATTCTGCTCTATGGCTCCGACGAATCCCAGCATCATCGTCGAGATGGCGTTCACATCGTGGCTCTGGATGTATCCAGCGATCGCCTGTCTCAGGGCGACGCTGAGATCTTCCCACGTCTGCAGCTTGAATCCGAAGAGCCGATCCTGAGGCACGTCATCATTGGCGACAAGGACGCACTCCACGCGGGGGCAGAACCTTCGGAGGGACTGTACGTAACCCCGCTGCTTTTCGTAGTTCTCGTCGGAGGTCTTAACCTCAATGCCGAGCACGGCTACCTCAGGCTCCCCGAAATGAACGACCAGGTCGACTCGGCCGCTGCTGCCGGGGCAACCTTCCTTCACGCCCGCTTCCCGCTCCACCCGGTAGGGTTGCCCCTCACACGTGGCAACGAGCTTCGGATCCTGAACATGCAGCACGCGCAGAATGACACTTGCTTGGTTGAGCTGCTCCAATACCCATGCGAGCCAATCGGAATACGATTCCTCACGATCAGTTTCGAGCCAGCGGTGAATGCCGAGGTCACACAAGAACGGGTCGGATGATTTCAATTGATCTGTTGAGCGCTCCAAGAGTTCGCGCAGAGCCTTCGAATCTTCCAGGAGTCGCGGCTGAGCAGCCTCGATCAGAATCTCTACGGCGGGCCAATCGGGCCGGGATAGCCGCGGAGGAGCATACGCCTTTCCCCACTCGGCCCATTGAATAAGGTCCGCGGTGTGATCTGGCTGGCGCATTTCAGAAATCAGACTCCAGGAATCTGGTAACGCTGGCATCTGTCATTAGACTCCTCGACATTTCGGAAGTCAATGCCGGTGATGGAATTCAGCCGCGTAATCGCCGTATCGTAAAAGTGCCGTGGGACTGGAACGCCCTCGACGGCGTTCTCGGAGATCGCTCCCGTGGCGTCACGCCACTGGGGCAGCCACTCGGCCGCACGACGCTCTGAGCTTCCGTGTGCGTCGTGCTCCCGAGCGCCGGCATGCGAGGCGACGTTTTGGTGGGCGCGCGCGCCGTCCGGGGGCTACGCGCGCTTCGCTTCGCGCCGGATACCCTCGGCAATCCACATCCGGAGTTGCGTTTGGTAGCCTACCGACTTCGCCGCCGCGATGTGCTTCGCCGCCGTGATCTGCTCGGGCGCCAGTCGGAGTGAAATCGGAGACTTGGCGCGGGCGTGGCGGTCGCGGATCTTCCTGGCCAACGCGGGCGACGGCTTCGCCTGGGGGGCCTCGGGCAACTGGTCCCACACGCCAGC